>Ga0105047_10016918_pt1 | contig 11407 bp, 10 predicted proteins | sample MAT04_FD_78384 | JGI IMG/M metagenome (GOLD analysis project Ga0105047, IMG submission 78384) | Freshwater microbial communities from Lake Fryxell liftoff mats and glacier meltwater in Antarctica - MAT-04 (megahit assembly) | ecosystem: Environmental > Aquatic > Freshwater > Ice > Liftoff... | reverse complement strand
CGGATTTGGTTGATGAAGATCATGCAAGTCCGCGTCTTGTTGATCGCGGGGTTGAGCACTCGCAAAGCCTGGCTCATGAGGCGGGCCTGCATACCCATGCTCGCGTCGCCGATGTCGTTATTCAGTTCGGTCTTCGGGACAAGGGCCGCGACCGAGTCGATGACGATGATGTCCACGGCGTTCGACTTGATGAGCATCTCGGCAATGCGGAGGGCTTCCTCGCCGTAGCTGGGCTGGCTGACGAGAAGGCTTTCGAGATCGACGCCGATGCGTTTGGCCCAGCTCGGGTCGAGAGCGTGCTCGGCGTCGATGAATGCTGCCACGCCGCCGGCTTTCTGCACGTTGGCGATGCAGTGCAGTGCGATCGTCGTTTTCCCGCTCGCTTCGTGGCCGTAGATTTCGACGACCCGGCCACGAGGAATACCCTTGCCGCCCAGCGCCAGGTCGAGCGTGATGGAACCCGTCGAAATACCCTCGACGTTGTGGGCGGAGAATTCTCCGAGGGCCATGATGGCCCCTTCGCCGAACTCCTTTTGAATTGCCGCGAGGGCGTTTTTGAGTTCCCGACTTTCGCGTCCCGGTTCGGCCATTGGTGTTTCCCCTGGGTTGGTGGTGTGGGGAAAGTGTAGCCGGGATGACCGGGGTGCGAGAAGGTCAGCAGGAGAATGGTCAAAAGCGAATATTCGAGCCGAAAGTAGTTGTCTTGAGGATTCTTCCGAATTCGGAGCCGAACTTGGGCCAATAAAATCTGACTGATCGAAGGTTTGTAGTGACGGTACCACTCCCACCGACTGGGTACTTTGGGGTTTCTAGACAAGGATTTATTGCAATCCCTACCGAGTCGGTTAAACGTAGATCATACCGTCATTCGTCGTCTCGCAAACTGGTCTCACCCGGGCCGGTTTCTCGGTTGGTTATCGCTGGGTCGGGTCGCACGAGTCGTTCATGAACGAAGTCATCCGCGAATTCCTCCTCGAAACCCACGAGAACCTCGCGCATCTCGATGTGGATTTGGTCAGTTTGGAAAAGGACCCCGCCGAAAAAGAAACGATTGCCCGGGTGTTCCGGACGCTCCACACCGTCAAGGGCACGGCCGGGTTCCTGGGGTTGCCGAAACTGCAATCCGTGGCGCACGCGGCGGAGAACCTGCTAACCCGGCTACGGGCCGGGGAGTTATCGTTTAACCCCGAGATCGCGAGCGCCTTGCTGGGCTGCGTCGATGCGGTCCGCCGGATGCTCGACTCGCTTGAAAAAGTCGGCACCGAAGGCGATGGGGACTACACCGAGATCATCGCACTTCTGGAACGTTTGCGACACTCCTCCGTGTCGATGCCGGCACTGCCCAAGTCGGTGGCTTCGGTGGCTCCACCCGTTGTCCCACTGCCGCCGTCGCCGCTAATCGTCGTTCAACCTCCGCCTCCGCCACCCCCTCCTCCGCCACCCGTTTCCCCCGTGGTGAGGGAACCTCTCGTAACACCTCCGAGCCTGCCGGTGGCCGCGACGTCGTTGGTGTTGCCGAGCCGCGAAGCCGCGAGCGGCTTGGTCTCAGCCGAGACAACCGAACCTCGGCAGCAGGCGGTTTCCGACTCGGCCATTCGGGTCGACGTCGGTTTGCTCGACAAGTTGATGACCCTCGTCGGCGAACTCGTGCTCGCCCGCAATCAGATTCTGCAGTTTAGCTCCACCCAGGCCGACCCGGCGTTTCTCGGTACGGTGCAACGGCTCAACTTGTTGACCACGGAACTGCAAGCGGGGGTGATGAAAACGCGGATGCAGCCCATCGGCAACGTCTGGGGCAAGTTCCCCCGTGTGGTCCGCGACCTGGCAGTGGCGTGTGGAAAACAGGTCCGCGTCGAGATGGATGGCAAGGATACCGAACTCGACAAAACCATTGCCGAAGCGATCCGCGACCCGCTGACGCACATGGTCCGCAATGCCGTGGATCACGGGATCGAAACGCCGGCGGCCCGACTCGTGAAAGGCAAGCCTGCAGAAGGCCGTCTCAGCTTGCACGCCTCACACGAAGGCGGCAAGGTCATCATTCGCATCGCCGATGACGGTGGCGGCATCGACCCCAATCGCGTTCGCGATAAGGCCCTGCGATTGAACCTGATTACGCCCGATCAGGCCGAGCGGATGACCGATCGGGACATCACGAATTTGATCTTTCTGCCGGGTTTCTCAACTGCGGAGCAAGTGACGAACTTTTCGGGCCGCGGCGTCGGCATGGACGTCGTCAAAACCAACGTCGAAAAAATCGGCGGCACCGTCGATATCGATAGCCAACTTGGGATTGGCACGACGCTCAAAATGAAGATCCCGCTCACGTTGGCGATCATCCCCGCGCTCACGATCACCAGCGGGGGCGACCGCTACGCGAATCCCCAGGTGAATTTGCTCGAACTCGTACGCCTGGACGGCGAGAACGCCCGCAAAGGCGTCGAACGGATTCACGGCATCCCCGTCTACCGCCTGCGGGGGAATTTGTTGCCGCTCGTTTACTTGAATCGCATTCTCAAGGTCGAATCTCCCGCAGGGACCGTCGATACCGATGTCGTCAACATCGTCGTGTTGCAGGCCGATGATCGTCAGTTCGGGCTCGTCGTGGATGCCATTCACGACACCGAGGAAATCGTCGTGAAACCGTTGCAAAAGCAAATCAAGAGCATCCCCTCGTTCGCGGGGGCGACCATCATGGGCGATGGCAAAGTCGCTTTGATTCTCGATGTGCTGGGCCTCGCCCAGATGGGGAAAGTGGTCTCCGCGTCGCGGGAACGGGGGATTGCGGATAAGTCCACGGCGACCGCAGCCGTGGGACCGGACAAGCAAACGCTCCTGCTTTTCAGCGGCAAAACAGGCAGTCGAATGGCCGTGCCGCTATCGATGGTCGCCCGCCTCGAAGAGTTTCCCCGCTCGGCCATCGAGCGCGTCGGCAATCAAGACGTGGTGCAATACCGCGACGACATGCGGTTATCGACGCGGTCCGGCATCCGCGTTCACGAAGCCACCGCGGGCGAAGTGCTTCAGCCGGGCCACGCCTGGGTAGTGCCCGGCGATTACCACATGACGCTCGAACGAACCGGTGGGCAGGTGCGCACTGCGCTGAATCAGAACCCGCAAGAGAACTCGTGTCGACCTGCGGTGGATGTGCTTTTCCGCTCGGTCGCCACGGCCTACGGAGCGAACATCTTGGCCGTGGTCCTGACGGGGATGGGACAAGATGGACTCCGCGGCTGCGAGGCGATCCGGGCCACGGGGGGCAAATTTTGGCCCAGGATGAAGCCACCTCGGTCGTCTGGGGGATGCCCGGCTACGTCGCCCGGGCCGGGCTCGCCGACCGCGTGATGCCACTGGCCCTCATTCCCGACGAGATCCAGAGACACCTTCGCGTCGGCCGCCCGCCGGAAACGGGAGCGCGGGCATGACCGCACCCGAGTTCGATTTCATTCGGAAATTGCTCTACGACCGCAGCGGCATCGCGCTCGATGCGGACAAGCAATACCTGGCCGAAAGTCGACTTGCACCACTGCTTAGGCTGCACACACTCACGACGATCGGGGAATTAGTCGGTAAGCTCAAGACCGAAGTTCACAACGGGCTACAAACGAAAATTATCGAGGCCCTGGTCACGTCCGAGACGTCGTTCTTCCGCTATGGGAACCCCTACGAGGCGCTCCGCAAGGCTATATTGCCCGACCTGATCCAGCATCGCCAATCGGAGCGACGCCTGACGATCTGGTCGGCAGCCTGCTCGACGCGGCAAGAACCCTATACCATTGCAATCACGCTTCGAGAGTTCTTCCCCGAACTCGCGAACTGGACCATTTCGATTCTTGCGACGGATATCTCCACGGAAGTGATCGCCAAGGCCAAAGCCGGAGCCTACAACCAGTTCGAAGCCAATCGCGGGTTACCTGCCCACCTGCTCATCAAATACTTTAAGCAAACCGGCAACACCTGGCATCTGAATGAGGACATCCGCAAGGCCGTGGACTTCCGGCAAATGAACCTTGCCGACTCCTGGCCCTACCTGCCGCCAATGGATCTCGTCTTCGTTCGCAATGTGATGATCTATTTCGACGTCGAGACGAAAAAGACGATCCTGAACAAGGTCGCGAAACTGTTGCGCCCCGACGGTTACCTGTTGCTCGGGGGGGCGGAAACGACGTACAACCTGAGCGATGCGTATCGCCGGGTCGAGCACTTCAAGACCGGTTTCTATCAATTAGCCGACGCCAATCCGTCGGCCCCACGGTGACGGAGTTTAGCGTGGACGTGTGCGTGATCGCCCCTGCCGGGTCCACCCGTGCGGACCAGTTCGAGGCCACGGGTTGGAGCGTGCATCGCATCGTGCCAGGTCAAACGCTACCCGGCGGAATCAGCGGTGTGATTCTGTTCGAGGAAACGGACGTCGCGGTTCTCCCGAGCCGATACTTGGGGCTACCCGTGGTCGTAGCCAAGCCCGGCGCTTCCAGTGAAGCGATCCTGGCCGAGATGATGGAAATCGGAATTCCCCAGCCCGTGCCAGCCGAATTGCGCGAGCCATTCTTGTCGACGTTTATCACGGCAGTCGAGGTCGTGTTTCGCGGATGGCTGGGATCCGAAGTCTTCGAACGGACGTCGTATTTCAAAACGAACCACCGGCTCTTCGGCGACTACGCATCCATCTTCGCCTACACCCCACCTCATCGGCTTGAAAGCGAGTGAGTTTCCCCGCCTCGACGAAACGGCGAGCCATTTCCTGGGCAGGGGTTGCTTCGGTGACTGCAAGCGCTTCGACGAGCTTGGGAATTTCCTCGGGCGAGTAGAGATGCGTTTCCGCGAGAGAACGAACAAACTGCTCACCCGTCGTCGCAGGTGTCGAGTGCGATGTCATGGGGTGGGGCTTCCCGGAATCTGGCAACGCTTAAGAAAGCACCAGTATACCAGCCGAGAATTCCCTCGCCTATGGACCTGTTGGGAAGTTGCACGGCAGTTGGATCTGAAACCGCGTTCGCCCGTCCTGGCGGTCCCACGCGATTCGACCGCCGTGCAACTCCACGGCTTGCTTGGCCACCGCCAGGCCGAGGCCGATTCCCTGATCCTTTCCGGTCACAAACGCATCGAACAGCCGTTCGGCGATCTCGGGCGGCGGTCCCGTTCCACTATCCGTGACAGCGATCAACCAGCCGTGCTCATTCGGGGCCATTTGCACAATCACCCTTCCTCCGGGCCCGGCCGCTTCGACGGCATTCCCGAGGACGTTCAAGAACACATGGCCAAGTTGATTCGCGTCGCCTGCGAACGGCATCGGGCCAGGAGATGGTTGCAAGAGCATCTCGATCCCGGCATGACGGCACTGAGGCCGCAGCAGGTCCACGGCATCGGACACTAACCGCAAGAGATCACACGGCTGAGCACGCAACTCGGTCGGCCGGCCCAGTTCGAGGAATTGTTGAAGATTCGTTTCGATGCGTGCCAGTTGCCTCAGAGCCACGTCGAGGGGTTCGCGGTCCGCGGGGGGATGGTCGGCCAGCGACAATTGAATCGCTAGCCTTGCACCGGCCGCAGCATTGCGCAACTGATGCGCTAACCCGCCCGAAAACTGCCCGAGCACGCGGAGGCGTTCGGCTTGTTGAAGCGCACCTTGCAACACGGCGAGGCGCTGGGACATGTCATTCACCGATCGGGCCAAATCGCGAAGTTCATCATCCTGCGGAGGAACCACGGCAGGAGTGAAATCCCCCGCGGCAATCGCTCGGGTTTGTTTATCGAGATCGCGAATGCGCGCGACAACGCGTCGGCTCGTCAGCCAAACCAGGCCGATGCTGAGCAAGCCGCTCACCCCGCCGAGCAAGATCGGTGGCAGCACGGCATCGCGCACTGCGGTCCGGCGGAGTTCCTCCGGGTAGAAAATGTAAAGCGTGCCTCCTTCGTTGGGCTGCTGCCTCAGAGGCAGTTTCCGACAGCGGTATTCCTGGTATCCGACCACCACGGGAGGGCCAAGGTCCGCCTCGGGGTCATTCGCATCAGCCAGGTTCACGCCGTCGGGCGGATGAAAGTCGGTGGCGTGGGAAATTGTGCTGACTCGCGTTCCATCGGCCCGGACCAGGAGAAACTCGGCCCCGCTGAGGCCCTTCATTTGGTCCAGCGTCCGCGAAGTGAGCGGAAACGTCGGCGGTTCGGTCAAGGTATGAGCCACGGCCGCGAGTTGGTGGGCAATCCGCCGTTCCGCTTGTCGGGCAGCCGAGCGTGCCGCCCACGCGGTGGCCACGATTACCCCGATTAACAAGACGACGAGCGGCACGATCATGCGAACGCGAAGGCCGATGCGCACGGGAAACCTCACACTTCGATCATGGCCTTCACGAGCCCCGGGTCGGCCGGCAAACCGCCGAACACCGCGGGGACGTCGGTCAAGCCAACGCGGTGCGTGATCCAGGGGGTCGTGTCGATCAACCCGGTTTCGATCCGGCGAATGATTTCCGGAAACGCCCCGGCACTATTGCGGCTCGCGCGGATCGTCATTTCTCGACGATGGAATAGCGGATCGTCGAACGTGATGGAGTTCAGAACCAGCCCGACGAAGACGAGCGTACCGCCGAAGCCGACGCGTTCGAAGCTCGCTTGCATGGCCGCCTGGTTGCCTGTGGCGTCAAAGACCACATCGAACAATTCGTTTCCGATCTCGGGAACGGCCTTCGCGCCAAACCGCTCCGTCAGCTTCAAACGATTCGGATTCTTTTCGAGGACGGTGACATTCCCCCCGGCCACGGTGGCAAATTGCAACACTGCCAACCCAATCGGTCCGGCCCCGACAACCAAAACGTGCTCCCCGGGTTCGAACGCGGCACGTTGCACGGCGTGTTGCCCAATGCCCAGCGTCTCGACGAGAGCCAGTTGGTCGAGCGTCAGCTTTTCCGATTTATAAAGCCGCTCCACGGGAACCGAGAAGAATTCTTGCATGCCCCCATCGGTGTGAACGCCGAGGACTTTGAGCGTCTCGCAACAATTCGGCTTCCCTTTCGTACACGGCCGACACGTGCCACAGTTCAGATAGGGTTCGATGCAGCACCGATCGCCGGGTTGGATGCCGTGATCGCCCGACGGAACGGTGAGAACCTCAACCCCCAGTTCATGGCCAAGAATGCGTGGATAAGTAAAGAACGGTTGCCGGCCGGCAAAGGCATGAAGATCGGTACCACAAACGCCGATGCGACGGATACGAACGAGTGCTTCGCCTGGCAAAACGGTCGGTTCGTCAGCTTCCTTCAGAACAAATCGGCCGGGCTCGGCAAGGGTGACTTGGTGCATCTCGGAAGGCCTCGAAGGAATAATGTCTATCAATAGCACAACGACTTCTCCTTTGCGACAGACCCATGTTCACCGATATCTCGGACCGCATCGCGTCGAACGCCCCCGCCTTGCACTACGGCGTGGCGGCGCTCGATGTCGATGGCGATGGCCAGATCGAGTTCTTCGTCGCCGGGTTTGGCTCGGCAAACCGCGTGCTCCAGTGGGTCAACGGTGAACTCATTGACATCGCCCCGCAGACTCTGGCCGATGCGGATCGCAAAGCCCTCGGCGTCGCGGCCGGAGATGTCGATGGCGATGGCCGCGAAGAAATTTACGTTCTGAATACCGACACATTCACCGGACCGAAGCAGTACGCCGACCGGCTTTTCAAAGCGAAACCCGATGGCCGCTGGGAAGACTTGTTCGGCAAACCGGCCAACAAAGCCGCACGAAACATGACCGCGGGGCGTTCGGTTGTCGCACTCGATCGTCGTGGCACCGGGCGCTACGGGTTCTTCGTGGCGAACTACGGCCGGCCAATGCGGCTCTTCGAACAGGGCCCCGATGGCAAGCTGTTAGATTTCGCCCCGAGTCTTGGGCTCGACCGCACCACCGGCGGCCGCGGGCTCTGGGCCGGCCCGTTCGCCTCGGATCGGAGCGACATCATTTGCGTCAACGAACAGGGCCCGAACTTCTTGTTCAAAAACGATGGCACCGGTCACTTTCGAGAACTTGCAGGCGAGTACCACCTGTGCGACCGGGAGGAACATGCCCGCGGAATTGCCGTGCTCGATGCTGACGGCGATGGTCGGCTCGATCTCTGTTACGGCAACTGGGATGGCCCCCATCGCCTGATGATCCGCCAACCCGATGGCACCTTCCGCGACCGGGCCACCCCAGCGATGGGGTTCCCCGGCACGATCCGCAACGTGATCGCCGCGGACTTCGACAACGATGGCGTCGAAGAACTCTTCTTCAACAACTTTGCCGAGTCGAACCGGCTATTCAAACGCGAAACGGACTGGCGATTGCAAGACGCTGGCCCCGCGTCCGAGCCCGACGGCAAAGGCACGGGTGCCGCTGTGGCGGACATTGATGGCGATGGCATTTTGGAACTGCTCATCGCCCACGGAGAAGCGGTGGCCCAACCGTTGTCGCTCTTCAAAATGCCAAATCAAAATGCCTGGGTGCGGATTGCTCCACGGACACGATTCGATGCACCGGCTCGCGGGGCGATGGTGAAACTCGTTGCCGGGGGGCGAACGCAGCTTCGCGTCATCGACGGCGGAAGTGGATACTTGTGTCAGATGGAACCCGTTGCGCACTTTGGGCTGGGGGATGTGAAGAGTATTGAATCGGTGAGTGTAACGTGGCCGGATGGGGCACGACAGGTGTTGAAGGATATTCGGATCAACACAAAACATATCGTGAAGCATCCCGGCTAATGGTGAGCCCCGTTTCGTAGAAACGGGCCGGGCGCTCCACCCGTTTCTACGAAACGGGGCTCACCGGCGCGAACTCCGTAAGATTTCATCAACTATGAAACATCTCACCGAGTTATTTGCCACCGTCGCGGACCGCGTCGTTCCTCCGGTGTGTCTAGCCATGGGGCCGCCGTGGCCGGCGACGCAACTGGTCGCGGCACTTAACGGCGTCGAAACCGTTTGCTATCAAATGGACGTTTACACCGGTGGACGAGTCCGCGAGAAACTCGCCCAGGAGAACCTCACGGCCGAGGTCGTCGTCGGCCCCGATCTGTGGGATTTGCCAGCGAAGTTTCGCACGGTGATCTTCCCCGCCGCGGCGTATGCGGAGCGCGAACTCAAGCTGGACATCGTCGAACAGGGCTTCCACGTGCTGGAAGACGGCGGGTTGTTTTTAACGCTCTCCGAATACGAAAAAGACATTCAATTCGCGAAGTGGCACAAGAAAATCTTCGGCAAGTTCGGCGAGACTCCGAAGAGCAAACATGGCATGGCGTTCTGGAGCACCCGCACCGGGGAACAACCGCGGCGGCGTCACGAAGTGACATTCCACGCCCGTATCGGCGACGCACCGTCGATGTCATTCGCGTCATGGCCCGGAACATTCAGTTACGGGAGGATGGACGCCGGGGCTCGGGCAATGCTTGAAGTGGCGGAGATTCACCCGGGAGATCGCGTGCTCGACATGGGGTGCGGTAACGGTGCCGTTGGCTGTTTAGCATCGCAACGCAGCGGGGCCGATGGGACCATTACATTCGTCGATTCCAACGCTCGGGCAGTCGCGCTTTCGGACCTCAACGCCAAGGCGAATGGCCTGACCAATTACACGTTGAAGACAACCGCGACGCTCGAAGGGCTCGAGATGAACTCGTTCGACGTGATCCTGGCGAACCCGCCGTATTATGCGAACTCCGAGGTGGCCCGGTTGTTTATCAACTCGGCTCGTGAACTTCTCGCGCCGAACGGGCGATTCTGTTTGGTGACCAAGATGCCCGTGGAAACCATCCCGGAAGTCGTCGAAACGTTTGGCGACGTGGAGTCGATTGACAACCGCGGTTACACCGTCCTCACGGGGCGAGTTTAAGCCATGACGGCCGAGGATGTGATTCGTGTGCTTGAGTTGCAGCCGCACCCCGTGGAGGGTGGGTTCTTTCGCGAGACGTATCGTTGTGAACTCCAACTTCCGGTTTCGGTGCTCCAAGCCGCTTGCGGCTTCGCGGATGACAACCTTGCGATGAACGCGAAGCCGCAAGCGGCTATTCATTATCATGGAACGTCGCGAGCGCTCAGCACCGCGATTTATTATTTGTTGAAGCCGGGCACTCTCTCTGAAATGCACCGCTTGCCGGGAGACGAAGTCTTTCACTTCTACCTCGGCGACCCCGTAGTGCAATTGCAACTCTTCCCGGATGGCTCCTCTCAAGAAGTGACGCTGGGCACGGATTTACTCAACGGCCATATCCCGCAATTTGTCGTCCCCGCGGGTGTATGGCAAGGGGCCGTGAAACTCCATGGTCCGCATGGTTTTGCCCTCCTCGGAGCGACGATGGCACCGGGGTTCGACTACTCCGATTACGTGACTGGGTTGCGAACGGAACTCACGGCTCGTTGGCCCGCGGCCGCGGAACGAATCGCCGACCTCACGCCGCGAGGATAATGGGACTTTCGTGGGGCAGGCCTCCCGGCCTGCCGGTCGTTTAAGAGGCAGGCCGGGAGGCCTGCCCCACAAAATTCTGCATTTCCACGTGGGGCAGGCCTCCCGGCCTGCCGGTCGTTTAAGAGGCAGGCCGGGAGGACTGCCCCACAAAATTCTGCATTTCCACAACGAGTTTTATTGACATCCAATCTTAAGCTGCCTACTGTATCAGTCAACTGGTACACCAAATCGGCGCGTCACATGCGATTCCGCGTTCAACCCGAGTCCTCGGTTCCGATCTACGAGCAGATCGTCACCCAGGTCGTCTTCGCCGTGGCCGCGGGCGACGTTCCCGCGGGCGATTTGGTGCCGAGTGTGCGGGAGTTGTCGCAACAGTTGCTCGTGAACCCGAACACGGTAGCCCGGGCGTTTCAAGACCTCGAACGGCTCGGGGTGTTGGAAGCTCGCCGCGGACTCGGGATGGCGGTGACCTCGGAAGGTCCGAAGAAATGCCGCGAGCGGCGGCGCGAGATTGTGCGAGCCCGCATGCGGGAAACCTTGCGTGACGCCGAGGCCGCGGGGCTGACCGCGGACGATGTTCACACGATTGTGAACGCCGAGTGGCCGCAATTGTCGGGTCGGAATGGGTCGTCCAAATCCCGTTGATTTACCGGTCTTTTTTTGCGGAGTGCTTCGCATGTCATCCGAAGATGTGATCGCAATCGACCGGCTTCAGGTTCGCTACCGCGGCAAAGCGGCCCTGGACGGGTTTACCCTGCATGTGCCCCGCGGTTCCATTTATGCCCTGCTCGGCGACAACGGGGCCGGCAAATCCACCACGATGAAAGTGCTCACCGGCCAGGTTCCGCCGGACCGCGGCACGGCAACAATTCTTGGACTCGATGCCTGGAAAAAAGCCAGTGAACTCCGTCACCGGGTGGGTTACGTGCCGGATCGACCGAAGCTGTACGACTGGATGACCGTTGCCGAGATCGGCTGGTTCGCCGCGGGG
>Ga0105047_10016917_pt1 | contig 11407 bp, 10 predicted proteins | sample MAT04_FD_78384 | JGI IMG/M metagenome (GOLD analysis project Ga0105047, IMG submission 78384) | Freshwater microbial communities from Lake Fryxell liftoff mats and glacier meltwater in Antarctica - MAT-04 (megahit assembly) | ecosystem: Environmental > Aquatic > Freshwater > Ice > Liftoff... | reverse complement strand
GACAAAAAGCTTATTAAATTGTTGGAAGATGAAGAACCAGCGAAAAAGGTAAATATCTCCGCATAATAGGTTTGTTTCCTAAATTAAAGAAGATGGCTTCTGTCTTGGGCACAGAAGTCATCTTTTTTCTATGGTTTTAGCAGTCCTACTTGTCTTGAGGTGCTTATTTTTAAAATATGTAAAAATTAATTGACTGATGGGAACATATCTTTTAGAAACTTTTATAATTAGTATAAAAGTTTATTATAATCATAATATATTATATAGTATTGCTCAATAATAAATTATTAAGTGGTGATTATAATGAAAAAAATAAAGTATAATAATTCAATAGTTAAGGTAATAGTAGTTATAATATTAATTTTATATATTCTCTTTTTATATATGGATTTTTATAATGCAAAAATTTTCAATAACACTAAGTATATAAAGTATTTATGTGTTTTACTGTGTTTTCTCTTATCTATAGTCTCCAAAAGAAAGCCAATAATAGATACAGGTAATTATACAGATATATTTCTTCTAAGGTTAGCTCTATTTATAACTGTTTTTGCAGATTTATGCCTTGTTATTTTTGAGGTTAATATTTTAGGTGTAGTCCTCTTTTGTTTGGTTCAAATTACGTATAGTGTGCGATATACCACTGTTAAAATTAAAACAACATTAATAAGCTTTTTTATTATTTTTCAATGTATAGTGCTCACATATTTGATAGCATGTTTATTTATTAGGGAAATTAATATTTTGTTACCTATTTCAATTTTTTATTTTATATGTTTATTCACAAGTGTTAGTAAAGCTATAAAGGCTTGTAAAAATAATTTATATCCTTTTCCCAATAAATTCATGATAGCCTTAGGAATGATACTTTTTCTTTTATGCGATTTATGTGTATTCTTATCTTATATAAATATAAAGTTACCCTTAACAGGCAACTTTATTAGGAGCGTCCAGCAAATAGCCAGTTTGCTAGTTTGGGTTTTCTATCTTCCTTCACAGTTATTATTATCTTTAAGTGGGATTAATCGAGTAAACCCTATGGATATTGTGGACAAAACAAGGGAATTATAACCAACCTTTGTAGATGCTGAAAAAGCTTTTAGTAAGGCGGTATATGGGAAGGAATTCACGGTAGACTAGAAGAGATAAAAAAAACACTCTTAAAAAGAGTGTTTTTTTTGGTGCAGATGACAGGAATCGAACCTGCATGCCGTAAAGCGCTAGACCCTGATTCTAGTGCGTCTGCCAATTCCGCCACACCTGCATAAATGATGAATCATATGGTAATTAAATCTCTACAATTTTTTACTTAGCTTAAACGAATAAGAAAAATACATCTAGCACAACTATCTACATTATATACCTTTTATCTAATTTTGTGTAAAATATCTCTAAAAATTATTTTTTAGTTTCTTAAAGGAAATATTGACATGAGGTAAAAAAAGGGGTTATTATATATATTGCTCTAGGTTTTAAGAGCAATATAAAATAACAGGATGGTGATTTTATGCTAAAAGCGGTTATATTTGATATGGACGGAGTAATTATTGATAGTGAACCAACACATATGAAGCTGGAAAATGAGACTTATAAAAAATTAGGCATAGAGGTATCAGGAGACGAACACCACACTTTTGTAGGAGCTACTTCTAATTATATGTGGGAAGCTCTAAAAAATAAATATAAGCTTAATCAAACACTTGAGGAGTTAGTTGAATACGATAGAAGTAAATATTTTAAACACCTTAATTCAGATGAATGCGAAATAATTCTTATAAAGGGAGTTAAAGAATTAATAAAAGATTTGTATGAGAATGGAGTAAAGCTAGCCATTGCATCATCATCACCACTAAATGTAATTGAGGCTATAGCAAAGAAATTTGAAATAGAAGAATATTTTGAAGCTTTTGTTACCGGCGATAATGTACAGAGAAGCAAGCCTGCACCGGATATATTTCTTTTTGCATCAGAGAAACTGGGGGTTAAATCAGAAAATTGTGTAGTTATTGAGGATTCTCATAATGGGGTTCTTGCAGCTAAAAAAGCAGGTATGAAGTGTGTAGGAATTAATAGCGATCCTGCAGGAACACAAGATATTTCCATGGCTGATTTATTAATAAATAGTTTTAACGAAGTAAATTATGAAAAACTAAGTAAGCAAATAAAAACACTAAATTTATAAAAGATAATTCAAATTAGATTATTTATTGGGTAGAGGTAAAATTGGATGAAGAGAAAGTTATAAATTTCAATTACAAAACAAATAAAAATATAATAGTTTAAGTTAAATAATAACAAGTAAAACAAGCATCAGTGGCTAAAGTGGTAGCCATTGGTGCTTATTTTTATATATTAATACAAAAAGCAATATATGAGAAGCATTGAGCAATTCATGGGGAGTAATTCAAATAATAAGGGTATAGAATAGGAATTGTAAACGTAAACGTTAAACAGTTTAGAAAGGAAGAGATATATATGATAAAGAAATTAAAGATTGGAATAATAGGTTGTGGTGGTATAGCTACTACAAAGCACATGCCAAGTTTAGATAAAATAGCAGAGATAGAAATGGTAGCTTTTTGTGATCTGGAAATAGAAAAAGCAGAAGATGCAGCAAAAAAATATGGCAAGGAGGAAGCAAAGGTTTATACAGATTATAAAGAACTATTAAAAGATGGTAGTATTGATGTTATTCATGTTTGCACACCCAATAGATCTCATAGTTCTATAACAGTAGATGTATTGGAAGCTGGAAAGCATGTAATGTGCGAAAAACCAATGGCAAAAACCTCTGAGGAAGCAAGAAAAATGTTGGAAGTTGCAAAAAGAACAGGTAAAAAGCTTACTATAGGTTATCAAAATAGATTTAGAGGAGACTCTAGATATCTTAAAAACATCTGTGAAAATGGAGATTTGGGAGATATATATTTTGCAAAGGCACATGCTATAAGAAGAAGGGCAGTTCCAACTTGGGGAGTATTCCTAAATGAATATGAGCAAGGTGGAGGACCATTAATTGATATTGGAACTCATGCGCTAGATTTAACGCTTTGGATGTTAGATAATTACAAGCCTAAATATGTTGTAGGAAATGTATACCATAAGCTTAGTAAAAAAGAAAATGCTGCTAATGCATGGGGACCTTGGGATCCAAAGAAATTCAATGTAGAGGATTCTGCTTTTGGTTTTATTACAATGGAGAATGGTGCTACTATAGTGCTTGAATCTAGTTGGGCATTAAATAGTCTTGAAGTTGGAGAAGCCCAGACAACGCTTTGTGGAACAGAAGGTGGAGCTGATATGAAGGATGGTCTTAGAATAAATGGGGAAAACCTAAGTAGATTATATGAAACTAAAATTGATTTTAGTTCTAGTGGAGTTGCATTCAATGAAGGAATTTCTGAAGATCCAGCTGATTTTGAAGCTAGGCAGTGGATTAATTGTATTATAAATGATAAGGAGCCAGTAGTAAAACCTGAGCAGGCATTAGTGGTTACGGAAATTTTAGAAGCAATATATGAGTCTTCGAAAACAGGAAAACCAGTTTATTTTAATAAATAAAAAATAAAGGGAAGTGCGAATTATGAGTTTACCTATTGCTCTTCAATTATATAGTATTAAAGATGAGACAGAAAAAAACTTTAAAGAAGCATTAAGGAAAGTAGCTAAGATAGGCTATACTGGAGTTGAATTTGCGGGTTATGGTGGGTTATCTAGTTATGAGCTTAAAGCATTGCTTAAGGAGTTAGGTCTTGCGGTTTGTGGAAGTCATGTGTCTTTAGAGGAATTAACAAAGAATATTGATAGTGTTATAGAATATAGTTTAGAAATTGGTAACCCATATATAATATGTCCCTTTGCTACATATAACAATAAACAAGATTACGAGCGGATGGTACAAACATTAAATGCCATAGCTATAAAATGTAGCGCAAAGGGAATATTGCTAGGTTATCATAATCATGGGCATGAATTTCAAGAGTTTCAGGGAAAATATGGTTTAGATATTATATACAAGGGAACAGATGAGAGGCTTGTGAAAGCTGAAATAGATACTTATTGGGTACAACATGCAGGGGTAGACCCAGTTGAATATATCAAAAAGCATGCAGGTCGCTGTGATCTCATTCATATAAAAGATATGGAAATAATAGATGGAGAAAAACGTTCAACTGAAATTGGAAACGGGATTATGGATATAAAAGCCATAATTATGGAAGCTGAAAAGCAAGGCACTAAATGGCTTGTTGTTGAGCAGGAATATTTCAATAAATCTTCTCTTGAAAGCGTAGAAATAGGATATAATAATTTAAAAAAATTAGTTGAGGATGGTGTTTAATATGTATATGGGAGTATTAACAAGTTGTCTTGGGGAACTATCATTAAAAGAAAAAGCAAAATGGGCAAGTAAGCAAGGATTTAAAGCTTTAGAAATTTCTTGTTGGCCAAGGACTAATAGTCGCGATTATTCAGGTAGTGAAATAGATGTAGCTAATTTCACTGTGGCAGAAGCAGAAGAAATAAAGGCATATTTTAAAGAATATGGACTTACAATATCTTCAATTGCTTATTATGATAATAATTTAGATAGAGATCCTAAAACAAGGAAATTCATAAATAATCATTTTAAGAAATGTGTTGATGCAGCGGTATTACTGGGAGTTTCTAATGTTGGAACATTTGTTGGAAGGAATATAGATAAATCAATAGAAGATAACTTTGATGAGTTTGAAGTTGTATTTAAAGATTTAGTAAAGTATGCAGAGGAAAGAGATATAAAGGTATTAATTGAAAATTGTCCAATGACTGGATGGCAAGTAAAGGGATTACCAGGAACTATTTCATTTACCCCAGAACTTTGGAGAGAAATGTTTAAAAGAGTTCCAAATAAGAATTTTGGATTAAATTACGACCCATCACATTTGCATGCAATGTTAATTGACTATATTGCTCCAGTAAAGGAATTTAAAGATAGAATATTCCATATACATGCAAAGGATGCTGAAGTATTTGAGGATAAATTAAAAACTTACGGAGTATTTGATAAACAGTTAAATGTTAGTAATGAGGCTTTTGGATATTGGAGATACAGAATGCCAGGACTCGGACAGGTTAATTGGGAAAGCCTAGTTACAGAATTAAAGGAATTTGGATATGAAGGCGCAGTAAGCATAGAACATGAAGATCCACTTTATGAAGGTAGTGAAGAAAAGGTTAAGGAAGGTTTGAAGATTGGAATAGAGTATTTAGAAAAATTGATATAGGATTATTATAGTCCATAAGTAGCATAAGTTAAGTTTCAATTTTATATAGGAATATTTAGGAGATGTTGATATGAAAATATTAAAAGTTGCAATTATTGGGTGCGGGAATATATTTCCTATGCATGCCCAATCAATAAAAACAATTGAAAATGCAAAGATTGTTGCCGTTTGCGATATTAAAAAGGATAGAGTAAAGTTAAAAGCTGAGCAATATAATTGTGACTATTATACTGACTATAAAGAAATGTTTTCAAAGGAAGAAATAGATGTAGTACATATATGTCTGCCTCATTTTCTTCATGCTGAAGTGGCAATATATGCTGCAAAGCATGGTTCTAATATAGTTACTGAAAAACCTATGTCCATTAAACTTTCAGATGCGGAAGCTATGATTAAAACTGCTAAAGATAATAACGTTACACTTGGTGTTATATTTCAAAATAGATATAATCCTGGTTCAAGGCTTATAAAAAGGACTCTAGAGTCAGGAGAGCTTGGAAAGATATTAGCAGGAAAGCTAGAAGTTACCTGGAATCGATCAGACGAATATTATAGTCATAGTGATTGGAAAGGTACCTGGGACATGGAAGGTGGTGGAGTTATAATAGATCAAGCTATTCACACCATGGATCTTATGAGATGGTTTGTGGATAGTGACATCGATTATATAGATGCTAATATAAGTAACAGGACTCATGAAATCATTCAGGTTGAAGATTCTGCAGAAGGGGTTATTAAATATAAAAATGGAGTATTAACCGCTTTTCATGCTATTAATTATTATACTTACGATTCACCTGTAAAAATTGAACTTCACTGTGAAAAAGGGATGGTAAATATGGTGGGAGATAGAGCGGATATAAAGTTTAATGATGGTAGAGAGATAATTGCAGATAATAATCCAGAGGAGACCTTTGATTATGGAAATGGAGCAAAGGGATATTGGGGAACCAGTCACACAAAACAGATAAAAAACTATTATGCTTCTATTAGTGCTGGGTTACAACCTGATATAACTGGATATGAGGCAATAAAAACTCAAAAGATGATATGTTCTATCTATGAATCTGGTAAGGAAAGAGTTAGAATAAAGTTATAACAAGTAAACTCTTAATTAGAGATTTGATAAAAAGCTTATTATAATTAATAAGTTTTTGGAGGAGCATATGCAGGGTAGTTTTGAAAAAACTGTATTGGAACCAGATTTTCCCTTTAGATTATTTTTTAATGATGGGTATGTAGTCACACCTCATCATTGGCATGAAGATATCGAAATTATTTATCTTGTAGAAGGAACTGTAAAAGTAGGTATAGGTAATGATTTGTATTATCTTAAAGCAAGGGATATTTTAATAATAGGTCCAGGTGAGGTTCATTTCTTTTTAAAAGAAACGGGGTATAGTAATAGGGCGGTAATACAATTTAGAATGTCAATTTATGATGCCTTTCTTTCTGGATCTAAGGATAGCAGAACTATAAGACCCATGTTTACTGATTCTAAATATCTTACCCCAGGCACTAAAATTCATAGCCTCATGGAAAAGCAAGTCCAGCAACTTATAAATGAAAATACTGCAGCTAAGGAAGGATATAAGCTTATTTTAAAAGCTAGGCTTTATGACTTGGCTGGCATATTAATTAGATATATGCCTAAAGACGAGTATTCAGCTAAGGACGAAAGTCGCCAAACGGAAAAACTACAAAAGCTGGATAAGGTATTTCAATATGTGGAAAAATACTATCAAACAAATATTGACTTGCAGGAAATTTCAAAGGTTGCTGGGTTCAGCAAATATTATTTTACAAGATTTTTCAAAGAAAATACAGGAGTGACTTTTGTAGCTTATTTAAATAATTTTAGAATAACCAAAGCCGAATGGTATCTTATGGAGGTAGAGGATTCTATTACAGAAGTTGCATATAAATCGGGCTTTAACAGTATTAAAACCTTCAACAGATTATTCAAAGAATTAAAAGGTTGTGCTCCAATGGAGTATAGGAAAACTATAAAATAGCTTGAAAATAAAAAGGGCACTTGTAAAACAAGTGTCTTTTGATAATAATACTAATATACTATAAATAAATTTGGAAGAAGGTAATCTAATTGTTAGATAATAATTTTTTATTAGATTTAGCGATTATTTTGATGAGTACTAAAGTATTAGGTTTAATTACTAAAAAAATTCAAATGCCTCAGGTTGTGGGGGCTTTAATTGCTGGCTTGTTACTCGGACCTACAATTTTAAACGTCGTTCATGAAACAGCCTTTATTGATAAAATGGCTGAGCTTGGGGTTATAGGTCTAATGTTCCTTGCAGGTCTAGAAACAGATGTAGGTGAAATGAAAAAATGCGGGAAAGCATCTTTTGTCATTGCATTTTTGGGTGTTTTGGTACCTTTAGTTGGTGGTTTTTTTGTTTCTATAGCTTTTTCAGATACGCCACTAAGTGCCATGTCTCAAATACAATTATTACAAAATATTTTTGTTGGTGTCATTCTTACAGCAACTTCAGTTAGTATTACAGTTGAGACTTTAAGGGAAATGGGTAAATTAAAAACAACAACGGGTACAGCTATTTTGGGGGCTGCTGTCATTGATGATATTATTGGAATAATAGTATTTACTATTATTTTAGGGTTTGCAGATGAATCAGTTGGTATAATGAGTATATTAGGTAGAATTCTCTTGTTCTTTGTATTTGCAATTATTGTAGCAATTGTGTTTAATTTTATATTTCATCGCCTCAGTAATAAATATGGACAAAAGAGAAGAGTACCCATATATGGAATGGTTTTTTGCTTGATTTTGTCCTATGCATCAGAAAAATTTTTCGGTATAACAGATATAACAGGAGCTTATTTGGCGGGCATTATTATTTCAAATGTTGGACAATCTGATTACATAACAAGTAAGTTTGAAGTGCTATCCTATATGCTTCTATCACCTATATTTTTTGCCAGTATAGGGCTAAAAACACATATTACTGCTATTTCAAGTTCCGTTTTAGGCTTAACTGCGCTTTTGCTATTGGTAGCAATTGTGTCAAAGATTATTGGGTGTGGAATAGGAGCCAAATTGACCGGTTTTACAAATAAAGATTCTTTGAAAATTGGAATTGGAATGATTTCAAGAGGTGAGGTGGCTCTTATATTAGCGGGGAAAGGTGCTGTAGCTGGGTTGATGAGCAAAGCATTTTTTGTTCCAATTGTTATTGTGGTCATAGCAACGACCCTTTTAACTCCGATGCTCTTAAAATTTGCTTACAAAGGGGAAACTGTAAAGCTTGAAGAAAAAACAGCTTAGAAAATAGAGTTAGTAGAAAATAATTATTTAAGATATAAAGTAACATCAGAAATTATTTCTGATGTTTTTGTCTATGTATAAATTATTAAGGAGGTATTTCATGACATTTGTAGAACTAAATACAATATGTAAATATATAAACTTATAACATTATATATTTACTTAAATAAAGATTTTAAACGAAAAAATATTTTATAAATAATTAGGATTTGTTTATAAATTTAAGTCTATATTTAAAGCAACAACTATAAGTGAATTATATACACAAACTTATATGAGGGGGAATAAATTATGGTATCCAATTTCATTGAAAAAAAAATTACATTACACGAATTTAAAGTTTTAAACAAGAAAGTATTAGAGGAAAAGGGACGAATATTTATTAAACAGGATAGAGGTAATAGTTCAAATAAATATCCATATTTTAGTTTTAATGTAGAGATATTTAACTGCGTTTTTAATTCAGATGGACTTAAATTTCAAATTCAAGGTGGCAATCCAGGTGTTTATATAGATATAGTATTTGACACTTTAAATGGAGTTAAATCACCAAGTTTAAAATCACCAGAATTCGATGTTAAATTTGCATTTAATGCCAATCCAGATTCATTTGCATACCTATTATACTTTGAAGGCATTTGTATTACATACATTATCGAACCAAGTAAATTCAATAATATTTTAAATGATTTAAAACCTAGTGTTATTAAATAAAGATAAAAGGTTTTTTAATAGGTTTGGTTTATAAATCAAGCCTATTAATATAAAATTTTTAATTTGTGTGATATTTGTAAATTCATTCATATAAATAATTACAATATGATTTAATACGGGGTGAATTAATTCATTGCGCAGGTATTTGCCTATAAACATAAAAAAAATATTGTTAACCATTAACTACCAGTAACATCCCGGTACCCTTGAGGTGCTTTTTTTATGTGTTTTATTTATAGGAGAGTGAATATAGGATTATAAATAAAAGAAAACTTGCAATTAATTAAAAATTCAAAACATTGGATAAAATAGATCAATCTTAATATACCTTAATTAACTAAATAATAATTTTTAGTTTCAAACCGTTAAAATCACCTTATACCAATGTATATAACTTATACAATCAATTCTATATTAATTATATCAGTTATTGATTAAATTTTTTAACATTGATAATAATTTGACAAACTTTTTAAAAGTGTTATTATTAGCATATTATAGTAAATAAGGAGGAAACATTATGAATAAAAAATTGCAAAACTTTAGGGTGGAAAGTGATTCGGTGGGTTCTAAAACTGTACCTATAGAAGCATATTATGGAGTTCAATCACTAAGAGCAGCAGAAAACTTTAATATTACAGGCAGAAGGATGCACAAGGAATTAATAGTTAGCCTTGCCCAAGTTAAAAAAGCTACAGCTATGGCAAACAATGAGGCTGGTTTAATGAGTAACAAGATAAGAGGCGCTATAGTACAAGCATGTGATGAAATAATAGCTGGTAAATTACATGATGAATTTATAATTGACTCTATTCAAGGTGGAGCAGGTACATCTGGTAATATGAATGCAAATGAAGTAATTGCTAATAGAGCAAATGAAATATTGGGCGGTGAACTGGGTGCGTATGATAAAGTACATCCCAATGATCATGTGAATATGGGTCAATCTACAAATGATGTATTCCCAACAGCAGGCAAGATGGCAGCTCTAAAACTTATTCCAAGAACCTTAGATGAATTAAGAAAACTAGATGAAGTACTTATTGAGAAGTCAAAAGAATTCGATGATGTTATTAAAATGGGAAGAACTCAAATGCAAGATGCTGTACCTATTAGATTAGGCCAAGAATTCCATGCATATAGTTCAGTAATAAAAAGAAATATTATCAGGCTAGAAAAAGCCACTGAAGGTCTAAAAATTGTAAATATGGGTGCGTCTGCCATAGGAACAGGAATAAATGTGGATATAGAGTATTTTAAAAAAATAGTACCAACAATCAATGATGTTATTAATCTTGATTTACATCAAGCAGAAGATTTAATAGATGGAACACAAAATTTAGATGTTTTTGTTGACGTTTCATCTGCACTTAAAACTTGCGCTGTGAGTCTATCAAAGATATCAAACGACTTAAGATTAATGTCTTCAGGTCCTAGAACAGGTTTTGGAGAAATAAATCTTCCAGCAAAGCAAAATGGATCTTCAATAATGCCAGGAAAGATAAATCCTGTAATTCCAGAAGTTATGAGTCAGGTATCTTTCAATATTATAGGTAATGATATTACCATAACTATTGCAGCGGAAGCTGGACAATTAGAATTAAATGCATTTGAACCAGTTATATTTTATAAATTGTATGAATCAATAGAAACTTTAGCTAATGGAGTTAATACCCTTAGAGAAAATTGTATACAAGGTATTACGGCTAATAGAAAAAGATGTAAGGACTTAGTAGATAACAGTGTAGGTATAATTACAGCAATAGTACCTCATGTAGGCTATAAGGCAGCTGCTAAAATTGCAGATAAGGCTATTGCAACAGGTGAACCTGTAGTTGAACTAGTACTTAAAGAAAGCGCGATAACAAAAGTACAACTTAACGAAATATTAGATACAATAGCAATGACTGAACCAGGAATAGCTGCAAAACATTTAATGGCTATATAAAATATTATATTAATTAAATGTGAACAATAGTTTAAAATTAAGTATTTCTTGTTATAGTATTATATAGTTAATGGGGCATAGACTAAGAAAACGGTTGCGAATATACTTCTGAATAGATTTTGAGTGTACATATCTTGTTAAAGTATATACGCCGAATTTTAGCAATGCAGGCATTTC
>Ga0105047_10016916_pt1 | contig 11407 bp, 10 predicted proteins | sample MAT04_FD_78384 | JGI IMG/M metagenome (GOLD analysis project Ga0105047, IMG submission 78384) | Freshwater microbial communities from Lake Fryxell liftoff mats and glacier meltwater in Antarctica - MAT-04 (megahit assembly) | ecosystem: Environmental > Aquatic > Freshwater > Ice > Liftoff... | reverse complement strand
TCCACCTGGTTCTGGACAATTTGAACACCCACTTCAGAAAATGCTTCGAGGACGTTCTGGGCAAACGCCCAGCGGCAAAGTTACTTCGCAGAGTGCAATTCCATTACACGCCCAAGCATGCCAGCTGGCTCAACATGGCCGAGATCGAAATCGGCATTCTCAGCCGCCAATGCCTGAACCGTCGAATTAAAAATCGGGACTCGCTTGAATGCGAGGTCGATGCCTGGCAACAGGATAGAAACGAATGCAAGCGAACTATCGAATGGCGTTTCACACGACAAGATGCAGATCGCAAGCTCGGATCACATTATGTTTTGAATTTTGCGTGTCGATGTACTAGGGCACGCGCAAGCGTCTTTTCGCGCCTGGCATTCAACGGGTCAACGTCATCGGCAACTAACTGCCGCTGTGCCTTAGCCCGTTCCCGTGCCTCGGCCAGTGAGAAATCGAGAAATGAAGCCTGCCCCATTTGATGTTCTTTGCCGGACATCACGTAGCGGAAAATCCAGCTCTTCGAACCGGATGTGCTGACCTGCAAATACAGATTGCCACCGTCCGGGTAGTCACCCGGCTGGGACAGGCCCTTGACAGTGATTGCTGTTAATCGGTTGACGACGCGCCGCATGTTCTACCCACGTTTCATGTTGCGTTTGTATGGGATTTGGCGAGACAACGGGAGATTTGGTTGCGTTTTAAGTTGTTGATTTAATTGATGTTTTCGAGATTTTCAGAGACAAGTTGAGATTTTCCTAAATGTGGACGCCTGCCTCGCCAGAAAAAGAAAAGCCCTGTAATTCATTGAGTTACGGGGCTTTTTCCATTCGTGAGTGCTCAAGTGGGGTGAAAGCATTGCGGCCGGCGAGACTCACGCCGCTGTGATCACTATCGGGATGCGCTTGCAGCCGAAATTCCCCGCTTGGCCGGCAAAACGTCCAGAGACGTGCAAAGCACACTCCGGGCAATGTCCTTCTTCGGTCAATCGATATTGCCTGATCTGATACCAGTCGCGCTCGATCAATGCTGTGTGGCATCCCGGGCAGAAAGTGTTGTCACCCTCCCGGTGGCGCACGTTGCCTGTGTAGACATATTGCAGGCCTTCACGCATGGCAATCTGGCGCGCCCGCACCAAGGTAGCAGGTGGCGTGGCAGGTACATCCGGCATTTTGTGATCCGGGTGAAAGGCGGAGAAGTGAAGGGGTATGTCTGATCCCAGCTCTTTCATGATCCAGCGGCTCAGTGCCCTGAGCTCTTCATCTGAATCGTTGTGGCCTGGTATCAGTAGCGTGGTGATCTCAAACCACACTTTGGTTTCATGCCGCAGGTAAACCAAGGTGTCGAGTACCGGCTGCAGGTGCGATCCAGTCAACTTGAAATAGAAATCGTCTGTGAACGCCTTGAGGTCGACATTGGCCGCGTCCATTTTGGCGTAGAAATCACGTCGTGCCTGATCATGCATGTAGCCAGCCGTTACGGCCACGGTCTGGATGCCACGCGCATGGCAGGCATCTGCCACATCCATGGCATATTCTGCAAAAATGACGGGGTCGTTATAGGTGAAAGCGACGCTCTTGCAGCTGTATTTTTCAGCTTCCGCAGCGATCGCATCGGGTGATGCCTGATCCATCAGGCGATCCATATCGCGCGACTTGCTGATATCCCAGTTCTGGCAAAACTTGCATGCCAAGTTGCAGCCAGCGGTGCCGAAGGACAACACGCTGCTACCTGGATGGAAGTGGTTCAGCGGCTTTTTTTCAATCGGGTCGATGCAGAATCCAGAGGACCGGCCATAGGTGGTCAGCAACATGCGATCGTTTTCACGCATGCGTACGAAGCAAGCCCCACGCTGACCTTCATGCAGCTTGCAGTCACGTGGGCACAGATCGCACTGGATACGTCCGTCCTCAATCCGGTGCCAGTAACGGGCGGGGTATGCGTCCATTTCCATCATGTCGTTTGCGTTTTGGGGTGGATCGTATTCTGTCGCTTCTGGTCTGACTCCTTCCACTTGCTCACGGTATAGCGCAGCAAACGGACATCCTCGGACCAGAAATCGCCTGGAAGTCCGGCCTTGCGTTTGAGGTGGGCCATGAAAGCGCCTGGCGTGGGCATTTGCTCCCAGACCTGAGGCAAGAACGTACTGCGCCGGGCTCCAAACTCGAACACCACACCGTCAACCGCTGGCCGCAATTGCGCCAATGCGTCTGCTTCGCTGGAGAAACGCAAAGCTTGCATGGGGGACAGAAGCGAGATTTCAATGTCTGTCGTGCCCATCTCACGCTCTGTCAGGGGCGGGAAGCGCGGATCATGGAAGGCGGCCGCTAGTGCATTGGCCCGGACATCCGCCAGTAGCGAGCGGCGTGCTTCCAGCGTACCGATGCAGCCGCGTAAATCGCCCTGCTGTGTCAGCGTTACGAAACAGGCCCCCATTTCATTCAACCAAGGGGCACCTACATCGGCGGCATGGGACCCATCCAGCGCACTGACAATCGATGCGCGCGCAATGGATAACAAGGTTTGACCGTGGTTACTGGATGGCATGGAAAGCCTCTAAAAACGCGATTGATGTGTACCCCACCACGCGCTGCCGGTCGCCTGCAGTGTCGCCAGAGTTGCAAAGATTGAGCAGATGGGGCCGCAAGTGGTGGTGCCGGGCAGCCAACAGAAGCCCGCTAATGGGCGTGCCGCCGCACGCCTGCTCGTGCGTGAGTGGGCCGTCCAGGTTCAGGATGTGCTCAACGGTATCCTTGTCAATGGCCTGTGCACTGCGGTAGGGCAGGAAATGCGAGAGATCTGAACTGATCACGATCAACGTTTCCGGACCGCCCCAGAGCACTTCCAGAACCTCTGCCACTTCAGCCGGGGTGGCGTCACCCACTACCAGCGGCACCAGCTTGAAGTCATCGAGCATGGTTTGTAGAAAGGGTAGCTGTACTTCCAGCGAGTGCTCCAGTGCATGGGCTGATTCGCTGGTCACGACCTGCGGCAAATGAGCCAGCATGGCTTCCGCAGTTTGATCCAGGCTGATCGGGCCGAGCGGGGTATCAAAAGCGGATGCACCGGACAAGGCCAAACCCCGCACAGCGACCCGATGAACAGGCCCCAGCAAAACCACTTTGCGGACGGTGCTGTGCACCGCAGCGAGTTGCGCGTAGGCCGTCGCGGCGGTCAGGCCGGAGTAAACATAGCCTGCGTGGGGAACTATCAGAGCCTTGGGCGCCACCACTGCGCCGTCGGCCTGCAACCGGGCGCCTGCCAGCAGGTCGGCAATCGTTGTGACCAAAGCCTGCCTCTGCCCGGGGTAAAAGGCACCTGCAACAACGCAATGGCGAAGGTGGGGCATGACTTGCTTCCAAGGAATGCATTAGAGACCAAGGAAGTAAGGATGACTTGTTTTTTATCAAGTCAGAGAGGCTTGACAACTCCACAGTCCTGCAGCGATTGACCTTTCAGGTCGAACCGTTGTGACCGTGGATGACCTTCTCTACGGTGGATTCTCGCTGTTCAGAGCCGTGCCGTAGCCGGTCTGACGAGCCGCTATTTTGAAAGTTGAACCATTTTCATGGCGGAACCAATCAGCGCAGCCACCTCCGTCATGTTGCTGGGAACAATCAGGGTTGTGGTTGCATCCGCTGCCACTTTTGAATAGGCATCGACCGCCTTTTCCGCAACCTTGAGTTGCACTGCAAGCTCGCCACCTGGCTGTCGAATGGCGGCAGCAACGCGTTCAATCGCCTGGGCATTGGCTTCAGCCACCGCCAGAATGGCTGCGGCTTGACCCTGCGCGTTGTTGATAGCGGCCTGTTTTTCTCCTTCGGATCGGGCAATGAATGCCTCTCGCTCACCCGTGGCGATGTTGATTTGCTCCTGGCGCCGGCCTTCTGATGCGGCGATCAACGCGCGCTTCTCACGCTCGGCAGTAATCTGCTGCTGCATGGCATGCAATATCTCTTTGGGGGGCGTCAAATCCTTGATTTCGTATCGCAGCACCTTCACACCCCAGTTCAGGGCCGCTTCGTCAATGGCCTGTACCACTTGGGCGTTGATGATGTCGCGTTCCTCAAAGGTCTTGTCCAATTCCAGCTTGCCGATGACGGAGCGTAGCGAGGTCTGGGCGAGTTGCGAGATGGCCATGATGTAGTTGCTGGAGCCGTAGCTTGCACGCATGGCATCGGTCACCTGGAAGTACAAAATGCCGTCGACTTGCAGCTGGGTGTTGTCGCGGGTAATGCACACCTGGCTGGGGATATCCAGCGGAATTTCCTTGAGAATATGCTTGTAGGCCACCCGGTCGATGAATGGCATCAGAAAGCTGAGCCCGGGCGTCAGCGTGCCGTTGTACTTGCCCAGGCGCTCGATTACCCAAGCATGCTGCTGCGGGACAACCTTCACCGATTGGGTAACGAAGATGATCGCAATCACCAGCAAAATAAGTCCAAGTGTCATCATGAATCCTTTTTATAAAGAGTTAATTTCGGGTAAAACCAGGCCTGGTGTCACAGTTTGCTCACAACGAGTCGACTGCCAACCACTTCCACGATGCGATGCGGTCCTGCCATAAGCGGGACATTCCCGGCGCTTGATACGGCCCAACTGGCACCGCGGTATTTCACCGTGGAGGTTCCATCGGAATTCCACGCTGCTACGTGCACCGTTTCACCCACGTCCATATTGACGTCGTGGTTCGCACCTGCCGGGGCTGCAGGCGGCTGGCTTTGTTTGTACCTGCGCCAAGCCAGTACCGAGCCGGAACCAAGCAGCGCGGCAACCACGATTTGCAGTGTGGACGACGCACCCATGTGGGCGGCAATAGCGGCGGCTGACAGACCCAGAGCCAGCATCAAAAGATAGAACGTGCCGGTAACCAGTTCGATACCGACGGCAGTACCGGCAAGCAGCCACCATATTGTTGAATCAGCCATAGAGTCCTTGCATGTGTTGCTATCGTGATATTTTGCGGCAAAAGGGGTCGCGGTCAGTGAAGAGAACCCATTTAGTCCTTACACTTCGCGCCTGTTTTCTTCCTTTTTTCGCTTCCGGTTGGAGCTCGACATGAAATTCCGCTTTCCTATTGTCATCATCGACGAAGACTTTCGCTCTGAAAATACGTCCGGTTTGGGCATTCGTGCGCTGGCCCATGCGATTGAAACCGAGGGCTTTGAGGTACTGGGCGTGACGAGCTATGGGGATCTGAGTCAATTTGCGCAGCAGCAAAGCCGGGCCAGCGCCTTTATTTTGTCGATTGACGACGAAGAGTTCACACCCGGCCCGGATCTGGACCCCGCCGTGCTGAACTTGCGGCATTTCATTGAAGAGGTGCGGCGCAAGAATCTGGATGTGCCCATCTATGTGTACGGCGAAACCAAAACCTCCCGCCATATTCCGAACGACATCTTGCGTGAATTGCACGGGTTCATCCACATGTTTGAGGATACCCCCGAGTTTGTGGCGCGGCATATCATTCGGGAAGCCAAAAGCTACCTCGAAGGCGTACAACCCCCGTTTTTCAAGGCTTTGCTCGACTATGCCGAGGACGGCTCCTACTCGTGGCACTGCCCCGGACATTCAGGAGGCGTGGCCTTCCTGAAAAGCCCAGTCGGCCAGATGTACCACCAGTTTTATGGCGAAAACATGCTCCGCGCGGATGTGTGCAATGCGGTCGAAGAGCTAGGTCAACTGCTGGACCACAACGGCGCTATTGGTGAGAGTGAGCGCAATGCGGCCCGCATCTTCAATGCGGACCACTGCTTCTTTGTGACCAACGGCACCAGTACCAGCAACAAAATTGTCTGGCACCACACGGTGGCACCGGGTGATGTGGTGGTGGTGGACCGCAATTGCCACAAGTCGATCCTGCACGCCATCATCATGACCGGGGCCATTCCCGTGTTTTTGAAGCCCACACGCAACCACTTCGGCATCATTGGCCCCATCCCCAAAGAAGAGTTCGAGCCCGCATCCATCCAGCGCAAGATCGCCGCCAACCCCTTGCTGCAGGGCGTGGATGCCAAGGCCATCAAGCCGCGCGTGATGACGGTCACCCAGTCCACCTATGACGGCGTGCTCTACAACACCGAAACCATCAAAAAGATGCTCGACGGCTATGTAGAGAACCTGCATTTTGATGAGGCCTGGTTGCCGCACGCCGCCTTTCACCCGTTTTATGGCACCTACCACTCGATGGGCAAGAAGCGCGTTCGCCCCAAGCATGCCGTGGTGTATGCGACCCAGTCCATCCACAAGTTGCTGGCAGGTATCAGCCAGGCCAGCCATGTGCTGGTGCAGGACTCGCAAACGGTCAAGCTGGACCGTCCGCTGTTCAACGAGGCCTACCTGATGCATACCTCGACGTCGCCACAGTACAGCATCATCGCCAGCTGCGATGTGGCGGCCGCCATGATGGAGCCGCCGGGAGGCACCGCGCTGGTGGAAGAAAGCATCGCCGAGGCGCTGGACTTCCGCCGCGCCATGCGTAAAGTGGATGAAGAGTACGGCGCCGACTGGTGGTTCAAGGTATGGGGACCCGACAAACTGGTGGACGAAGGCATTGGCCGTGCGACCGACTGGATCATCAAGGGTGAATCCAAAAACGCCAAGGCCAACTGGCATGGCTTTGGCAAGATGGCCACCGGTTTTAATATGCTGGACCCCATCAAGTCGACGATCGTTACGCCGGGCATGGACTTGAACGGCAGGTTTGCCAAGACCGGCATTCCGGCCAACATCGTCACCAAGTTTTTAACGGAAAACGGCGTGGTGGTGGAGAAAACCGGGCTCTACAGTTTCTTCATCATGTTCACCATCGGTATCACCAAGGGCCGCTGGAACAGCATGCTGACCGCGTTGCAGCAGTTCAAGGACGACTACGACAAGAATCAGCCCATGTGGAAAATCTTGCCCAAGTTTTGCAAGGCGCATCCGCAATACGACAAAATGGGCCTGGCTGATCTGTGCCACCACCTGCATGCGCTGTACGCGAAATACGACATCGCCCGGTTGACCACGGACATGTACCTGAGCGACCTGACACCGGCCATGAAGCCCAGTGACGCCTACGCCCACATTGCGCTGCGCAAGACCGAACGGGTTGAGATCGATAACCTGGAAGGCCGCATCACCGTGGGGCTGGTCACACCCTACCCACCGGGTATTCCGCTGCTGATTCCGGGTTAGGTGTTCAACAAGAAGATCGTTGACTATCTTAAATTTTCACGCGAGTTCAATACCCAGTGCCCCGGCTTTGAAACCGATATTCACGGTATGGTGGAAGAGAGGGGCGCCGATGGCATCAAACGCTACTACGCGGATTGCGTGAAGTAAGCCTTCCAACACAAAAATATAGCGCCATCGGGGCGCTATATTTTTGATAGCTGCTCCCGCATATTCCACGCGGGCTAGCAGCCAATTTCGTTCAAATCAGGACGTTTCCACCACTGCCACGGCGGTCTGGCTGACACCACAATCCACGTAAGAGATCTGTCCGGTCATGCCGGAGGCCAGGTCGCTCAGCAGGAATGCCGCCACGTTGCCCACCTCATCAATCGTCACATTGCGTTTCAGCGGCGAGGCCGCTGCGGAAATGCCCAACAACTTGCCAAAGTCCTTGATGCCGCTAGCGGCCAGCGTCTTGATGGCCCCGGCGCTGAGCCCATTGACGCGAATGCCTTTGGGGCCCACGGCATCCGCCAGATAACGCACCGACGATTCGAGAGAGGCCTTGGCAAGTCCCATGGTGTTGTAGCTCGGAACCACGCGCACACCGCCCAGGTAGGTCAGCGTCAACAAGGATGCGGAGTCGTTCAGGTAGGGCAGGGCAGCCTTGGCCATGGCCGGAAAGCTGTACGCACTAATGTCATGCGCGATGCGAAAGTTCTCACGGGTCAAACCGTCCAGAAAATTGCCGGCAATGGCCTCGCGCGGCGCGAAACCAATGCTGTGCACAAAGCCATCAAACTTGGGCCACACCAGGGCCAGATCGATGAAGAGCTTTTCAATCTGCTCGTCGCTTCCCACGTCGCAATCAAAAATGAGCGTGGAGCCAAAGTCGGCCGCAAACTCGGTAATGCGCGCCTTGAAGCGCTCGCCCACATAGCTGAAAGCGAGTTCAGCACCCTGCGCATGGCAGGCCTTGGCAATGCCATAGGCGATGGAGCGGTTGGACAATACACCGGTGATCAATAATTTTTTGCCAGCTAAAAAACCCATTGCATCCTCTTATAAATTGCGTGTCTTGATGCAGAATTGTCGCATGCGAAACCTGCTGATCCTGTTGACGGCACTGACAGTGTGCTTCATCGGCCAACCAGCTTGGGCCGCACATGGCTATTCGCTATGGGGTGATTTCAGGTATCCGCCGGACTTTTCCCACTTCTCTTATGTCAATTCCAACGCGCCTAAAGGCGGTGAATTGCGGCTGGTCAGCAACCAGCGAACCTCCACATTTGACAAATACAACCCCTTCACCATCAAGGGGTCCGCGCCCGCGTATCTGGCGAGCCTGATGTTCGACTCGTTGCTGGCCGGCGCGCTGGATGAAACTTCTGCGGGTTACGGCCTGCTGGCCCAGGACGTTACCGTGGGAGCTGACGGCCTCAGCGCCACCTTTCAGTTGCGTCCGCAGGCCCGCTTCCACAACGGATCGCCGGTGCTGGCACGCGATGTGAAATTCAGCTTTGATACCCTGGTGGGTCCCTTTGCCTCCCCAGGCTACCGCAGTCTGCTGGAAGACGTGGCGGGCGCAGACGTCGTGGATGCAACGACCGTGCGCTTTCGCTTTAAGCGGCCCAACCGCGAATTGCCACTGACGGTGGGCGGATTGCCCATCTTCAGTCACCAATGGGGGATGGAAAACGGCCAATCCAAGCCCTTCGACCAAGTCGTCACGGACATTCCCATTGGCAGCGGACCGTACCGCATCGGCCCTGTTAATTTCGGCAAAGACATTACCTATGTGCGCGATGCCCATTACTGGGCCCGGGATCTCAATGTGCGCCGGGGTACTGCCAATTTCGACCGCATCACCGTCAAAATTTACAAGGACAACACCGCGCGCCTGGAAGCGCTCAAAGCCGGGGAGTTTGATTTGATGCGGTTCTTCTCGGCGGGTGACTGGGCGCGTCGGGTGAATGGCAAGCGCTTTGACTCGGGCGAACTGGTCAAGACCGAGTTCAGGCACCGCCTGCCGACCGGCTTTCAGAGTTATGTTCTCAACACCCGGCGGGACAAGCTCAAGGATGTTCGGGTGCGACAGGCCCTGGGGCTGGCGCTGGACTTTGAATGGATGAATCGCCAGATGTTTTACGGGGCCTACCAGCGGGTGCAAGGCATTTTTGGTAATACCGACTGTCAGGCCAGTGGTGTACCCGATGCGCAGGAGCTGGCGCTGCTGGAACCGTTGCGCCATCAGATACCGGCCGCGGTGTTCGGCCCCATGGCACAAGCCCCCCGCACCGATGGCGCGCACAGCCTGCGCGAGAACTTGCGCCAGGCGCAGACCCTGCTCAAGGATGCCGGGTGGGTGTACCGGGACGGTGCCCTGCGCAATGCCAAAAACGAAGAGTTGACCCTGGAATACCTCGATAGCAACGAAGCCGGAGCCCGTGTGGTCAGCCCCTGGGCGCGCAATCTGGAGAAGATCGGCGTCAAGCTGGTGTTTCGCCCCGTAGACTTCGCGCTTTACCAGCAGCGGCTGCAGAAATTCGAGTTTGACATCACGTCGCTGGCCTACCAGGGTACCAACAACCCGGGTCAGGAGTTCGCCGATCTCTTTGGCAGCAAGGCCGCGGACCAGGAAGACTCGGGCAACCACAGCGGTATCAAGAGTCCAGCAGTGGACGCGCTGATAACGCACATGACAGGCGCCAAACGCAAAGCCGACTTGCTGCCGGCTTGTCGTGCGCTGGACCGTGTGATCAGCCACAGCCACCTGCTGGTCCCGCAATGGTCGGCTGGCACGCACCGCATTGCGTACAACGCATGGCGTCTCGCCATGCCCCCGCAAATGCCCCCCTACTCGCAGGGCGAGACGTGGGCCATCGACACCTGGTGGGCCAAATAAGTCATGTTCTATTACGCGCTGAAACGGTTGCTTTTGATGGTTCCCACCGTGTTGGGGGTGTTGCTGGTGACCTTTGCCGTGGTGCAGTTTGTGCCCGGTGGGCCGGTTGAGCAGTTCCTGGCCGAGGCCAAGACCGGCGCGGGCACCAGTGCCGAAGGCGGGCTGAGCTACCGCGGTGCGCAAGGGGTGGACCCCAAGCGTATTGAGCAGGCCAAGGCGCTGTATGGCTTTGACAAGCCGGCGCCGGAGCGTTTCTGGCAAATGCTGGTGCAATTCGCCCGCTTTGATCTGGGTAAGAGCTTTTTCCAGAACCGCGCGGTATCCGACTTGATCTGGGAAAAACTGCCGGTGTCCATGAGCCTGGGTTTGTGGACCTTCTTCATCAGCTATCTGATTGCTGTGCCTCTGGGCGTGGCCAAGGCGGTGCGGGCGGGTACCCGCTTTGACCTTGTCACGACCCTGCTGATTCTGGCGGGCTACGCCATTCCCGGCTTTGTGCTGGGTGTGGCGCTTCTGGTGATCTTTGGGGGCCAGTTGCAGTGGTTTCCCTTGCGCGGCCTGACTTCATCCAATTGGGAGCAAATGAGCTGGGGTGCGCGGATTGTCGACTACCTCTGGCACATCGCGCTGCCGGTCACCGCCATGGTGATGGGCAGTTTTGCCGTCACTGCCATGCTGACCAAGAACGCTTTTCTGGAAGAAATTCGCAAACAATACGTGGTGACAGCTCGCGCAAAGGGGCTATCCGAGCGGCAGGTGCTGTGGCGGCACGTGATGCGCAATGCGCTGATTCCGATCATCACCGGGTTTCCCGCGGCCTTTGTGGGTGCATTTTTTACCGGCTCGCTCTTGATCGAAACCCTGTTTTCACTGGATGGTCTGGGCTTGCTGAGCTATGAAAGTGTTATTCGCCGTGACTATCCCGTCGTGATGGGGACGCTTTATCTTTTTACCCTCATCGGATTGGTGACCAAACTGGTTTCCGACCTGTGCTACGTCTGGGCGGATCCACGTGTCAAATTCGATTGATCCCATTCCTCCATTGCGCTATCCCAGTCCCTCCAGAAGAGCATGGCTACGCTTCAAGCGCAATCGCCTGGGCTATGTAAGCTTGCTGCTTTTTTGCGGCCTGTTAGTGGTGAGCCTGTTTGCCGAGTTGGTATCCAACGACCGACCGCTTGTCGTGGTCTACCAGGGGCAAACCTATTTCCCGATGTGGAAGGACTATCCCGAGACCACTTTTGGCGGCGACTTCACCACGCCCACCGATTACCTGGATCCTTTCATCCGGCAGCGGCTTCAGCAGACAGGAAACTGGGCTCTATTTGCGCCCAACCACTACGGCCCAAAAAC
>Ga0105047_10016913_pt1 | contig 11409 bp, 13 predicted proteins | sample MAT04_FD_78384 | JGI IMG/M metagenome (GOLD analysis project Ga0105047, IMG submission 78384) | Freshwater microbial communities from Lake Fryxell liftoff mats and glacier meltwater in Antarctica - MAT-04 (megahit assembly) | ecosystem: Environmental > Aquatic > Freshwater > Ice > Liftoff... | reverse complement strand
TGGGGTGTCTTTTCGATGGCGATGTAGCTGCCAGTTGTTGCACCGACCGGGACAAGCCCGACGGAAGCAGATGCAATGTCCATGTCAATCTCGAAAACGGCGCTGGCGACCGGAACAAAATCTGCGCAGACGCCGATTAGTTACAACCCCAAATTTTTAACAGCCCAGGTTCATCCCCGTCGGGCTATAATCCCAACCAAAAGATGCTGGCGGAAGGAGCCTCACTACCATGCGGCCTGACGGGGACGAGCCCGCTCGCGGCGAGATTATGGAATTAAATCTGCGCAAAGGCTTCGGCTATCCAATGGCACAAACATGTTAACCAAGCATTACCCTTGAGAACTTGTGCGGTCGTCGTAGCCTTTGGGGTTCTTCTGATGCCATGTCCAGGCGGTTGAAATGATATCTTCCAAGCCGGGAAAACGCGGTTGCCAGCCAAGTTCGCGGCGGATCTTGTCACTGGCAGCGACCAGCGTTGCCGGGTCACCGGCGCGTCGTGGTGCCATGTGCGCCGGAATCGCGTGTCCCGTGATCTTTCGTGCGGTCTCAATCACGTCCTTGACCGAAAAACCTTGGCCATTGCCGAGATTATAGGTGCGGCTGCCGTTGTCGAGTGCTTCCAAAGCAAGGATGTGCGCTTGAGCTAAGTCATAGATATGGATGTAATCACGGACGCAAGTTCCGTCCGGCGTGGGGTAGTCATCGCCGAACACGCTGATGTGCTGCCGCTGCCCGAGTGCAACCTGCAACACCAGCGGAATTAGGTGCAATTCAGGGGTATGGTCTTCGCCACGTTCGGTGCTCGCACCGGCGGCATTAAAGTATCTCAAGCACGCATACGTCATGCCGTGGGTCTTCTCCAGCCAGTGAAGCGCACGCTCCATGATCTGCTTGCTCTCGCCGTATGGGCTGCCTGGAATGATCCGCTCGTCCTCGCTGATCGGCATCCGCTCAGGCTTGTCGAATAGATTCGCAGTTGATGAAAGGATGAACTTTTTGACGTCGTGTTCAAGCATTGCCTCCATCAAGTTAAGGCCGTTCGTTGTGTTCTCATGCAGATATTTGAACGGCTTTTGCATCGACTCGCCGACCAGTGAATACGCGGCGAAGTGCATCACCGCTTCTGGGCGATGGCTTGAGATCGCTGCTGCGATTTCCGACTTGATTGCCAAATCCCCTTTGACAAAAATCGCCTTGGGATGCACCGCAGCGCGGTGCCCTTGGTAAAGATTGTCAAAGACAACAACGTCGTGCCCCTGAGAAATGAGTTGTTCGGTGGTGACGCTGCCGATGTAGCCTGCGCCGCCAGTAACGAGAATCTTCATGTGGTCAGAAACTTGACGGGTTGAGGAATTTGAAGGTGCTTCGGAGTTTCAGTGTCGCGATCGACCGGACACTTGTTCCTTGATCATTACTTACTTCGTACCGAAACGGTAGACAGTCGTGCTGGTCAATTCAGCACCAGGCTTTAGTATTGTACTGGGGAAGTTTGGTTGATTTGGCGAATCGGGATAGTGCTGTGTTTCCAAGCAAAAACCGTTGCGTAACTCGTACTTCTTGCCCGCCTTGCCCACAAGTTTTCCGTCCAAGAAGTTCCCACAGTAAAACTGAATGCCGGGCTCGGTGGTAAGAACTTCCATGAAGCGACCGGTCGTGGGTTCGTAAACGCTGGCTGCGATGGCAAGGCTCGCGTTCTGATTATCGAGCACCCAATTGTGGTCGTAGCCGCCGCCGAAAGTGAGCTGCTGGTTGTTGGCATTCACGCGAGCGCCGATGGCTGTTGGCTTTGTAAAATCAAACGGCGTGCCCGTTACCGACGCAAGTTCGCCGGTGGGAATCATGCCGCTGGAAACCGGTGTGTACTTTGCCGCTGCGAGCATCAATTGGTGGTCAAGAATGTCGCCGTTGCCCTCGCCTTTGAGATTGAAGTAAGTGTGCTGAGTAACGTTCACCGGCGTTGCTTTGTCCGTCGTTGCTTGGTACTCGATCATCCATTCGTTCTTGTCCGTAAGCCAATAGGTCACGGTAAGATTCAGCGTTCCCGGATAGCCCTCTTCGCCGTCTTTGCTGACGTAATGAAGCTTCACGCCTTGTGCGCCGGCTTTCGTTTGCGGCTCGCCTTTCCAGACAACCTTATCAAAGCCCTTCAAGCCGCCGTGCAGCGAGCAGTTCATTCCACCGGGGCTATTGTTCGTTGCCAATGTGTATTCTTTACCATCAATGGTGAATTTGCCGTTGGCAATTCTGTTTCCGTACCGACCCACGACCGCGCCAAAGTACGGCGTGTCTTTGATGTATTCGTCAAGCGTCTTGTACCCCAACGCGATATCAGCCAATTTGCCAGCACGGTCAGGCGTTTCCAGGCTAAGCACGATGGCACCGTAGGTCATCACGCGAAGCTTAACGCCGTTGCTATTTTTTAGCGTAAAGAGTTTAACCGGAGTACCGTCGGCTGTCTTGCCAAACGGTTCTGATTTCGGCAATTCCGCTGCCAAAACGCTGGTTGTAAAGATGCTAACAATCAGGAGAGCAAGTCGTTTCATGATGGTTCTTCTTGAGGGACTAGATTGAGCTGTATTTACGGAGTGTTGCGATGCTGTCTGTGGCGAGACGTTCGGGACCGAGGGCGTAGTCAAAGACCTCGACGCTTAGCCAACCATTGTAGCCGACGTCACGCAGCGTTTTAAGAATGGGTGCGAAATCGACTTGTCCCATTCCGGGCCCAAGGCGATTGGGGTCGTTGGCGTGAAAGTGAATCATCCAGTCAGCATGTTTGCGGATGATGTCGACCACGGGCTCTGGTTCTGCCGACATCGCCTTGACGTCCAAATGCAAACCTATCCAGTTGCTGGAAATCAGTTTCTTTAAGATGCGTGCTTCGTCGGCCGTATTAAGAAAGTTTCCTTCTTCCGGCCCAAGCGGCTCCAGCGCGATTCGGATTTTGTGTGCGGCCAAGGTTGAGTCGAGAGATTGCAAGACTTCGGCTGCGTTTGAGTGAGCCTGATCGAGCGTCAAATCTGAGGGGCGGTTTCGCTGCAGTGGGCTTCCCAAGACCATGATGTCGCCACCTAGATCGGCACACAAGCGAATCAGTTCCTTTAGATAACCAGCGGTCTTTTCTCTGGTTTCAGCGTCATTGGTGGTCAGATGAAAGCCGGTTGTTTTGGCCAGCAGCCAATGCAGTCCGACGACGCGCAAGCCAAATGACTCAACCGTGCGTCGATACTGTTCTCGCTCGGTTGCGGTGATCAACCGAGCATCGGTGTTGAGCATGAACGGTGCGACTTCCCAGCCGGTGTAGCCAAGCTTGGCCGCCGTTTCGAGTGCCTTTTCCAGAGGCCAGTCGCCAAATGTTTCGTTGCAAATTGCGAAGTGATTCATTGTGATTTATTGTGCGGCTACGAACGGTTCTGGATCAATCGCGGGAAGTGGGCTGTCATCGCGAGCAAAGAACATGAGGTGCTGCCAAGGCAGTTCATTGGACTCGCGAACCAGTTTAAGTCCATTGGCCGCGTACTCTCGCATGATCTGATGTTTGGACATCTTGTGGAGCGGCTTAATCGGCACGTTGGGATCTTCTTCGCGATACTCCAACAACGCAATCACACCCTCGGGTGCAAGGGAACGGCGGATCGCCCAAAGCATCGATTCGGGATGTGAAAACTCGTGGTAAACATCGACCATCAAGAGCAAGTCAAGCTGTGAATCAGCAGGCAACTTCGGATCGTCGACGGTGCCAAGAACTGATTTTGCATTCTTCAAATTAGCTTTGCCCATGCGAGTGCGAAGCTGTCTCAGCATTTCTGGTTGGATGTCAACGGCGTAAACCGTCCCAGTCGCGCCGATGGCCCTGGCCATGGGTAGCGTCCAATAGCCATTGCCACAGCCAAGGTCGCAGACCGTCATGCCTTCAGCAAGCCCCAACAGTGATAGCGCTTTCTCGGCATTTTCTTCCGCCTGACGCTCAGGTCGCACCAGCCATGAAGCACCCAAGTGGCTCATCGGTGTCGCGACGATTCGACCAAGATAAGTCTGGCGTGCTTCTTCCGTCGGGCGAGGACGGTCAGCCTGTTCCTGTTCGCCAGCGGATACCGCTTCATCCACAACCGCCACTGGTGCAGACGGCGAGTCCGGTGCAACGACTTGTACGGTCGGGTCATCCGCGCCGACTTGCGATATCGCTATGAAGCCAGCGATGATGGATAGCTTGACGCCGACCACGATCACAGTCACTGCTCGCCACTTTCGAAATGAGTTGCTCATTCGACCTCCGACTTAGGCAATTTGAATACGGGCTCGAACGCCTTGTCAAACGAATAGACGTCATCAAAATCTTCACGCCGATCGTTGTCACTCTTACGCATTTGATCAATCCGAATCAAGTTGTACACAATCTCACCAAAATCGCTGGTTGATTGAATGCCCCAATTTGCAAGCACTTTGGGAGACATGAATCCATATTGGTCGATCGCGTAAAGCCGACAAGCTTCGCACAATTGTTGACCCGAGATATGATGACTCGTCGGCATGCTGCTGTCAGAAATCGGCTCATCTGGCTCTGCCACCAGCGTTCGTTGCTGAGCACGGTTGAGCGATTCGCGAACAAAGTTATAAGCCTCGAACTTATAACGTCGATCGGACTGCAGCAGGTTGTACATCGCTTGGAAAGCGGAATTCATCAGTCTTGCTCAAACACGAAGGAAGCGGATGCCGGAATTCTACTCGTTTTCGTCGTCGAATTCGCGATCACGACGTTCGGATTTTCCGCTGCCGCGTCGCGTTACCGCTAGCACGGTGGCGGCGGCGATTAAGATTCGTCGGTTGTCTTCGGTTTGCACGAGCAATTGCTGCGACAAGATCTCTTGACCCATCACCGTCGCGGCTCCGTCAGCAGTGACAACGCGGCTTCCGACGGGTGGAAGATCTCGCTGTAGTTCTTCGTAAGTGTCAAACTCGTACCGCAAGCAGCACTTAAGCCTGCCGCATCGCCCAGAGATTTTTGAAGGATCCAAAGTCGCTTTCTGCAGCTTTGCCATTCGCATCGAGACGGGGGGCATTTTTGTTAAATGCGTGTTGCAACAAATCGGTTTACCGCAATCACCGTAGTCAGCCAGCAATTTCGCTTCATCGCGAACACCAATTTGCCGCATTTCAATTCGGGTCTTGAGCGCGTCGGATAAGTGACGTACGAGAATCCTAAAATCGACGCGAGTGTCAGCCAGGAAGTAGAAGACGATACGCTCGTTACCAAAGACGCGCTCCACGTCGACTAACTGCATCACAAGGCCAAGCTCTTTGATCAGTTGACCACAAACAATCGAGTCTTCACCCGTCTTGTCTTGTTGGGCCTGCCACTGCCGCTCATCGTCGGCTGACATCGCTCGAACAATTCGCCCACTCGTTGGCTCCTCCAAGTGACTGATCGCCGCCGGAGTTGCTTCGCATAACACAACGCCAAACTCAGCGCCACGTTCTGTCTTTACGATGACTCGGTCGCCATAGCCAAACCGTCCACTGGCTTGCATTACCGACAAGCTTCTCACCGCACCGGTGCGCACAACGTACTGAGGCGGCGATGACAAGACTGCTTTGCTTGCTCGACTTAAAGCGGCTTCTGGCAACCACTCACTCAATTCGGCTGTAGGTTCGTCGATACTCATTCAGCGGGCTTTTCTGCTGACGGTGCCGCGTCGGCTGGTGCAGGTGCTGCTTCCGCAGGGGCCGGTGCAGGTTCGGGTGCCGCCGGTGCAGGTTCAGGTGCCGGCGGTGCAGGTGCGGGTTCAGCCGGCGCGGGTTCAGCCGGTGCAGGCGCTGCTTCGGTGGGCATGGGTTCTGCCTCAGCCTTGACCTCGACTTTTTCGACATGCGGTGCTGGTTGAACGATGTTCCAAGACTGACCAAGGGACAGCACGCCATTCTTTCTTGTTCCGAGCAAGAGGTTCGATGGGCTGGCCCAATGAACAGCCCAGATGCCACTTGGTGAAACGCCAGCAGGCTGCGTCGGTGTGCCCGTTGGCTTGTCACTCGCCAGCACAAAGACTTTGCCGCCCACTTCGCCGGCTGCGATCGAACCCGAGGCTGAGATAGCCAATCGCGTTATCCAGTCAGTGCCTTGAAGCAAAACTTCCGGGGTGGCTGCGTCTTTGGCTTCGACCCGATAGAGCTTGCGGTCGCCAGAACCGACCAGCAACGCACTTGCATCAGCATTGAACCGAACGCACCAAGCGGGCGAATCGCTGATCTTGATTTTGCCGCCGGGCTCCAATGCTGGCCACGAGAACAAGTGCACGACACCACCGCCGTCGCTGACCGCGATCCGGTCTGCTGCACCATTGAACGCGATATCAGTAATTGCGTTCTTATCAACGTCGATTGTCTTTGAAACCTTGCCGTCCTGCCAAACAAACAGTTTGCCGATTTCATTGCCCGCGACAATCGTCGTGCCGCCCGGCGCGAATCGCATCGCCTGCGCCCAGCGTTCAAACGCACCTTCGTACATTGTCACTTTACTATCGGCTGTATCGAAAGTCTGCAAATTCCCTCGATAATCAGTGCTGGCAACCTGCTTGCCATCATCGCTGACTTGCACGCACCAAACCGCAACAGGATGCGTCATCAGCGTCGAACGTGTAGCAAAATCGTCGCCTTCCCAGCGGACAATATCGGCAGGCTGGAGCAGCAACCCTGAAGCGGTCCCGGCATACATGACTTGCTTCGGACCATTGTCGGAAGTCACCGTCGCTGATGCGAGCGACGTGACCCAAACGTCAGGTGCGGCGACAGCCTCGGTTTTCGCCGCTTCTTCGGCAACCAGACGATGACTTGCCGTTGCTGACAACGCCAAAAGTAACAATAGGGTAACACGCATTCCCAAACTCTTAAAGTTGATGGTGGGGAGTAGATAACATCGAGATCATACCAGGAACTGGCGACTGGGATTGCAGCCGCCAAGTGATTTCGCTCGCTACTATTTACAATAGGCGAGTGCGAGCAGTGCATACGCGGTCACGAGGTTGGGGTTGCCTTCCATCCAACGATCGTTTTCACGATTGATCCAGCTACCGTCTGGGGACTGTGCGGCGGTCAGCGTTGCAACCAATTCATCGCGCCAAACGTGCGGCTTGCCATCGGCATCGTCCAAGATCTCAATCTTGGCAACGTCCAAGGATTTTGCGAACGTGTGGTAGTAATAGTACAAACCAGCGGTTCCCATGCCTGGGTTGGTCTTTAAGTCGTAGTTTTTGCGAATGAACGTCAGCGCCGCTTCCACGCGTGGATCATCAGGGGTCAATCCCGCGAAGATCATGCTCTTGAGTCCCGCGTAGGTCATCGACGCATAGCTTCGCAAGCCGCCGTTGGCCGTGCTGCCCGCTTGGCTGGTGCCGCCTGCTGCGGGTGTGTAATAGAAGCCACCGTCGCCGACCAAGTCTGCATGCTTCGTATCGTTTCCATAGCCTGTCATGTTCTGCGTCCGCGCCACGAACAGCATCGCTTTTTGGATGGCTTCGTCATCGGCTTCGTCACCGAGATTGCGAAGCGACTCGATCATGAACGCCGTGTTCGACAAATCCGGGCGACTGTGCCCTCCGTAGCCAGCGCCGCCGTATGCCGGGTCGCTTGCGGTCAGTCCTTCGCCTTCATCCCATTGTTCGCCCTTAATGAACGCTTTAGCGCGAGCGAGCGCACTGTCGTACTTACCGTTTTCGTTTGCTTCTAACAGCGCGGCCGTCGCGATGCAGGTTTCGTAATTCTTGTACTTGGAACCCTCGGCATAAATCCCGCCGTCGCCTCGGAAGTTGGATTCGATGAAGCCGAGCGCCTTCACCACTGCGGGATCGCTCTTGGCTTCCGGGCGGTGCTTGAGAATCGCGGCAACGCAAAGGCTTGTCACCGCCGACCCGCTCTCTCGACTAAACGAGCCATCCTCAGCTTGGCCGCGTGCCTTCAGATAATCGATCGCACGATTCGCGGAGGTGCGAACCAATGACTCACGCGGCGAGTCGGCGATGGCCCAGCCTGAGATGGAACTGCAAGCCGTGATCACGAACGTAGCGAGCCAGGTGAAATGAGCTTGGACGTTTGTCACGCTTGGATATTTTGAAGACACAGAATTACTCTCAGTTGAGTTCTATTGGTTGTGACGTCTGAACGCTCGATTCTCTGAAATCCAGATCGGCGAGATTCTACGATTATACTGCCCCAGACATCAATATTGTAGTCCCTCGGTCCGCAACGACGAGTGAAGACGATGACCTGCGATGTCGCTTCGAGCGCAGGAAAAATCAGCCGTATAACCCGTTTTCCATGCAAAATCCGTCGACTTCCGCACCGCCTATGACGAGCCTGTCTGGATTTGCGTCCGCAGACAATTCGCCATTGGCAATGCACAGATTCGACGCTCCCCACCATGGAACGGCAGAACCGGTCGAGCGTCAAGAGCCGGTCAGTGGGCCTGCACCACCCTACTCTGAACTCGTCCTAGAAATCGACCCAGCCTCGATCCGCGCCGCGCACGCAGACGATTTGGTGGAGTTTCTGCAAAGCTGGTCCGAAGAGCTGGACGCCAGGTCAGCAAGGCTGCACGCTGACATGGCAACCCACGAACGTCGCGAGCGGGCGTTTCGACTTTGGATGCAGAATCGTCGAATTGAACTTGAGGTCCAGCTTGCCGAGTATCAACATTCGCAGGCACGTGCCGAAGCCGCTGCGCGACGGTTTGCAATCGAAACAAAACCGTAGGATAGGCTTGCGAACCAGATGATCAAACGCTTATTCGACGTCTGCGTCGCCGTTGTAGCGATGCTTTTGCTTTGCCCATTGCTCATGCTGGTCGCGATCGCGATTCGGCTCAATCTTGGCAGTCCCGTTTTTTTTGTTCAACAACGCGCCGGTCATCATGGTCGCTTGTTTTGGATCTATAAATTCCGCACGATGAGGTCGCTGTACGCAGTAGATGGCAAGCCACTGCCAGACGCCAAGCGAATGTCAAAGCTGGGATCGTTTCTGCGTAAGACTAGCATTGACGAGTTGCCAGAACTGTGGAACGTCATCTGCGGCGACATGAGTTTGGTTGGTCCACGGCCATTGCTTCCTGAATATCTCGCCCGTTACAACAGTCGCCAGCAGCGCCGACATGACGTACGCCCCGGCCTGACCGGTTGGGCGCAGGTCAACGGTCGCAACGCCATTAGCTGGGAAGAACGTTTTGAAATGGATGTCCTGTACGTGGAGCAACAAAGCTTCTGCCTCGATATGAAAATTCTGTTTCAAACCGTTGGGACCGTTTTGTCCCAGTCAGGTGTTAGCGCCGACTCGCATGTCACCATGCCGCCGTTTGCAGGCTATGAGCACATGATCGAGACCAAAGAACCAGGATCACCTTCATGACAGTTCCCACGCATCGTGTCTATCTTTCCCCACCGCACATGGGACCAACCGAGTTGGGACTGTTGGTACAAGCGTTTGAGAGCAATTGGATCGCGCCGCTGGGGCCAAACGTCGATGCATTTGAAGCTGAGTTCGCGGCAAAAATCGGCAGCGCATTCGCCGTTGCGGTATCTAGCGGAACGGCCGCACTGCATCTCGCTTTACGATTGCTTAACATCGGCACGGGTGACGAGGTCATTACGTCGAGCATGACGTTCTGTGCGACAGCGAACTCGATCTGTTACCAAGGCGCAAAGCCAATCTTCATCGACAGTGATCACGCAACTTGGAATATGGATCCACAGTTGCTCGAAGAAGAATTGGTTCGCTGTGCAGCATTAGGTCGCTTGCCGCGAGCGGCAATGATCGTTGACGTCAATGGTCAATGCGCGAACTATCGGCAGTTGAAACCATTGCTTGATCGCTACGAAATTCCGCTGATTGAGGACGCAGCGGAAGCTCTCGGTGCCACCCATCACGGCGTCAGCGCCGGTCGGTTTGGTTGCGTTGGATGCTTTTCGTTCAATGGCAACAAGATCATAACTACCAGCGGCGGAGGAATGCTGGTCACGGAGGACGAGTCTTGGGCGATTCAAGCAAGAAAGCTCGCGACTCAAGCCCGCGAGCCCGCGCCGCACTACGAACATACGACCATCGGATATAACTATCGCCTGAGCAATCTCTTGGCCGCAGTCGGACGAGGACAATTGAGCGTCTTGGACGAACGAGTCGCTGCGCGGCGAGCCGTCTATCAGCGCTACGTTGAGGCGCTGTCTGACTTGCCAGGCCTCCGCTTCATGCCCGAACCAGAGGGCTTCTTTTCAACTCGCTGGCTGACGTCGGTTCTTGTCGATCCGGTCAAATTCGGTGCTTCGAGAGAGGACATTCGCCTCGCGCTGGAAGCGAGCAACATCGAGGCTAGGCCGGTGTGGAAACCGATGCACTCACAGCCCGTGTTTGCCAATCACCGCGCTGTCGTCAACGGTGTTTCGGACCAGTTGTTTCGAGACGGCCTATGTTTGCCAAGCGGTTCGTCGCTGTCAATCGAAGACCAGCAGCGGACGATCAAGATCATTCGCTCGACAGCGCAGTGAGAACGGAAGCACTGTGCAGCGTCCAAAAAGCCAGTGCCGCTGGAACGAAATGATGTTGCTTGAAAACTTGGTAACGCGACGCGTAAGCGAGGAAAATGACTCGATTTCCTCGCTTACGCGTCGGGTTACCAAGCAAGGTCATTTACTTCTCGCGGCACTAACCATTTTGTCGGTTTGTTCCTCGATTTCTCAATAGACTATGCAAGACGCCCCTTCCTCCACTCGGCCCAACGGACTCATCCCACGCTGGAAGCGACGCTTTGCCGACGCCATGCACGGGATCGCCACGGCAGCCCGTGATCAGGAAAGCCTTTGGATTCACTTCGCATTCACGCTGGCCGTCGTTGTGCTATGTGTGTTTCTAAGGGTCGACGCGTGGCAGTGGTGCGTGCTGGCGATTTGCGTCGCGTTTGTCATCTCGCTGGAACTGGTAAACTCGGCGATCGAACGGCTGGTCAAAACGCTGCATCCAGAACATGATGCTGGCCTTGCCGAAACTCTGCACATGGCCGCCGGCGCAGTGCTTGTTGCCGCCATCGGGTCAACGGTTGTGGGCTTGACTGTTTTTATCCCTCCCATCGTTCGACTATTTAACTAGCAAGGAGCCATCGATGTCCAATGCCCAGCCGGAATCGCTGCCGCCAAGCTTCGAGCAACTCTGGAGTGACGCTGCCGCGATCTGGGAAAAGCATCAAGACGACCCCGCATTCGAAGGCTATGTCAGCGCTGATTACCTCGCCGTTTTTCGGTCGTTGCAGAATTTTCGAAACCGTTGTTCAACGTTTTTGGAATGGGGCTCGGGCCTTGGTGTCGTCGCAATCATGGCGGCAGAGATGGGGTTCGACGCTTACGGAATCGAGATTGAGCCCGAACTGGTTGAACACTCCTG
>Ga0105047_10016912_pt1 | contig 11409 bp, 4 predicted proteins | sample MAT04_FD_78384 | JGI IMG/M metagenome (GOLD analysis project Ga0105047, IMG submission 78384) | Freshwater microbial communities from Lake Fryxell liftoff mats and glacier meltwater in Antarctica - MAT-04 (megahit assembly) | ecosystem: Environmental > Aquatic > Freshwater > Ice > Liftoff... | reverse complement strand
GAATTGGACGCGCGCTTTGATCGCGAACGCGATGACGGCGGCGAATTTCAAGTCAATCGCTATTTGGCGCATCAGGGCAATAAGTTGATCAAGCGCTTCGATGCCAACAGCTATTTACGCCTGAATCGGGCGATGAATAATTTCGACGCCTGCATTGGCCGGGGCGAACCCCGCTTTGCGTTGGGCAAGCTCAATATTCCTGCGCTTATTGTAGCGGTGGATTCTGATTGGCTCTACCCGCCCAGCGAGCAAGCGCGCTTGGCGGCATTACTTCCGAACGCGGCGCATATCTCGATTAGCTCTACTTCAGGCCATGACGGCTTTCTGCTGGACGCCGCTAAGTTTGAGCCTGCGCTACGCGCGCTGGTTAATGAGGGCACGGGGCTCGCCAGCGTGCGGGTTTCTCAGCGGTAGGATTGAATAGGGCAGGCATTTATTTAATGCTATCGTTCAGGCAACGCCACTCAATTGATCGAAGCAACGTCATGAAAAGCCCAGCACATCAAGCCTGTACCCATTTACTGCTGTTCTGCTTAGCACTATTCGCCAGCAGCACCCTGCCCGCAGCCCAGCTCGACATCCCAGGCCCGCCGGGCAGTGGCGCTTTTGGCGCTGTCACGCTGTTGCCCAATGGCAATTTTGTCGTGGTCGATACCGGTTTCGATCTGTCCGGGCCGGTGGTGAGCAATGTCGGTGCGGTGTATCTGTATGCCCCAGACGGCACGCTGATCAGCACGCTGACCGGCTCTACAGCCGGCGATCAGGTGGGAAACGATGGCATAACCGTCTTGAGCAATGGCAACTACGTGGTACGCAGTCGATTTTGGGACAATCTCGCATCCGCCGCACTCAATGCCGGGGCAGTAACCTGGGGCAATGGCAGCACCGGCGTCAGCGGGCTGGTTTCGGCAAGCAATTCCCTGGTCGGCGGTACCACAGGCGATGAGGTGGGAAGAACTGGCATAACCGCCTTAAGCAATGGCAGCTACGTCGTACGCATTAGCGGCTGGGATAATCCCGCACCTCTCGCAGCCAATGTCGGAGCGGTAACCTGGGGCAGTGGCAGCACCGGCGTCAGCGGGCTGGTCTCGGCAAGCAATTCCCTGGTTGGCGGTACTGCAGACGATTCTGTGGGAAACCTAGGCATAACCGCCTTAAGCAATGGCAACTACGTGGTGGTCAGTAGCAACTGGGACAATGGTGCAACCACAAACGCCGGGGCGGTAACCTGGGGCAGCGGCAGCACTGGCGTCAGCGGGCTGGTCTCGGCAAGCAATTCCCTGGTCGGCGGTACTGCGAGCGATTTGGTGGGAAGCCAAGGCATAACCATCTTAAGCAATGGCAACTACGTGGTGCGCAGTGAGGCCTGGGATAATCTCGCACCCGCCGCAGTGGATGCCGGGGCAGTAACCTGGGGCAGTGGCAGCAGCGGCGTCAGCGGGTTGGTCTCGGCAAGTAATTCTCTCGTCGGCGGTACCGCGAGCGATCAAGTGGGAAGCACCGGCATAACCATCTTAAGCAATGGCAATTACGTGTTGCGCAGTAGCAACTGGGACAATCTTGCACCCGCCGCAGTTGATGCCGGGGCAGTCACCTGGGGCAATGACGGCACCGGTGTTAGCGGGTTGGTGTCGGCCAGCAATTCCCTGGTTGGCGGTACCGCGAGCGATCAGGTGGGACTCAATGGCGCAACCGCCTTGAGCAATGGCAACTACGTGGTTGGCAGTAGCGGTTGGGACAAACCTGCACCTTCACCCGTAGACAATGTCGGCGCAGTAACCTGGGGCAATGGCAGCAGCGGCACGGTCGGGCTGGTTTCGGCAAGCAATTCCCTGGTTGGCAGTACCTTGAGCGATCAGGTGGGACTCAATGGCGCAACCGCCTTGAGCAATGGCAACTACGTGGTGCGCAGTACCAACTGGGACAATCCCTCGCCCGCCGCAGCCGATGTCGGGGCGGTAACTTGGGGCGATGGCAGCGCAGGCGTAGTCGGACTGGTCTCAGCAAGCAATTCCCTGGTCGGCGGTGCCGCGAGCGATAGCGTGGGAAGCACTGGCGTAACCGTTTTAAGCAATGGCAACTACGTGGTGAGCAGTGACGGCTGGGACAATCTCTCACCTGCCGCAGTTGATGCCGGGGCGGTAACTTGGGGCGATGGCAGCGCGGGCGTAGTCGGACTGGTCTCGGCAAGCAATTCCCTCGTCGGCGGCACCGCGAGCGATGCGGTGGGAGGCCAATTCATAACCTTCTTAAGTAATGGCAACTACGTGGTGATCAGTCGAAACTGGGATAATGGTGCTGCCACAAACGCTGGGGCGGTGACCTGGGGCAATGGCAGCACCGGTGTTAGCGGGTTGATCTCAGCAAGCAATTCCCTGGTTGGCGGTACCGCGGGTGATCTGGTTGGAGCCCCTGGCATAACCGCCTTGAGCAATGGCAACTACGTGGTGCGCAGTGAAATCTGGGACAATCTCGCACCCGCCGCAGTAGATGCTGGGGCTGTGACTTGGGGCAATGGCAGCACCGGCATAAGCGGGCTGGTCTCGGCCAGCAATTCCCTGGTCGGCGGTACCCTTGATCGGGTGGGAAGAACTGGCATAACCGTCTTGAGCAATGGCAACTACGTGGTGCGCAGTAACAACTGGAACAATATTGCACCCGCCGCAACCGATGCCGGGGCGATAACCTGGGGCAATGGCAGCACCGGCGTCAGCGGGCTGGTTTCGGCGAGCAATTCCCTGGTCGGCGGCACCGCAAGCGATCAGGTGGGAAGTACCGGCATAACCGCCTTGAGCAATGGCAACTACGTGGTGCGCACTAGCCAATGGGACAATCCCTCACCCGCCGCACTCAATGTTGGGGCCATTAGCCGTGGCTTAGGCAACAGCGCGGTGGTCGGTTTACTCGATGCCAGCAATAGCGTGCGCGGCACCACTGCCAATGGCGGTACGCAACAGAGATTTGGCTACGATTTGGCCCGCGAGCAGCTGATCGTTGGGCGCCCTGCCGACAATATTGTCACAATCTTCAATGACCTTGCCGCACCGGGTGCTACGACCTTGCCCGCCGGGCCGGTGAGCACGACCGCCGCCAGCTTAAACGGCTTGGTCGACGCCAATGGCCTGAGCACCAGCGTCAGCTTTAATCACGGCCTGACCCCAGCGCTCGGCAGCAGCATCGCCGCCACCCCCGCGACCGTGAGCGATGGTACCGATACCCCAGTCAGCGCGAGCTTGAGCGGCTTAACTGCCAATACCCGCTACTACTTCCAAGTCAGCGCCACCAACAGTATGGGCACCACGCTGGGGCTAGTACAGAGTTTTGTGACCACCAACGCCGGGTTGCAAGTGGGCGCGGTAACCTTGCCCGCGACGCGAATCAGCGCCAATAACCTGACCCGCGTACGGTTTGCGCAAGCCTTTGCCAGCACGCCAGTGGTGATTGTGCAGGGCGGCGATGAAGACGCTGACCCGCAGACTTTGCGCCTACGCAATATCGACAGCAGCGGTTTTGATCTGCTGCAGGTAGAAGCGCCGGGTTGCAATAGTTGCACGGGTGCCGGCGGCACCACGGTCGTACACTGGCTTGCGGCCTTGCCGGGTTCCTATCGTCTGTCGAACGATGTGTTGGCCAACCCGACCATTTTGCAAAGCTTGCGTGAACGCTTGAACGAGCGGGGTAGCGGGCCCGGCGTGCTGATTAAGGTCGGCACGTTGAGCACCAATGCCAGCCAACGCAGCGTCAGCGCAGGCGGCTTTGGTACCTGGCCGACCCGCAGCTACAGCACGGTCACCTTCCCGGTTGCCGGCGGCGCGCTGGATTTTGCCAGTGCCCCGATCGTGCTAAGCAGCGTGCAAAGCTGGAACCAAGCCAACGAAGGTTTCAACCTCAATCTGTTCAGCACGCCAAGTGCTTTGACCGGCGTATCGCAGCCTTGGGCTAGCACGGTGCTAGGCGTTATCAGCGCGACCGCGTTTGATGTGGCGCTGGAGTCCTCCGAAGTCGATAACGACGAGATGGACGGCAGCGGCTTTGGCGCGGCTGAGAGCATTGGCTACGTGGCGATTGAAAACAATGTCTCGGTTGTGCTCAATACTTTGGGCGCGGGTGCCACCGTCGGTTTAGCAACCGGCCCCGGCAGCGCCACCGGCAGCTGTAGCGACACGGATTTGAGTTTTCCAATCGCCGCGGTGATCACCCCGGCCAATTTGCGCGGCTTTGCCAGCAAACAAAGCCGCCTTGAAGACGATGGTGGCTGGCTGCGCCGCTGCGCCTTGAGCAACCCGGCCGGGCAGACGGTACGCATGGGCGTGCGCGTGGACGAAGACGCCAACCGCGATCTGGAGCGCACCCATGCTACGGCCGAAACGCTTGGCACCGCGATTTTTGGCGGCGACTTGCAAACCACGCCGGTGACCCTGGCGCGCGTGCGCGTGGAAAAACTGGGCGAACGCCTGCAGGTGCGCTTTGCCAGCGCCACCGAAGTCGGGCAGTTAGGTTTCCGCATCTGGGGCCGCAGCAGCGCCGAACACAGCTGGCAAACCTTGCATGAGGGTTTACTGCTGAGTTCAGCGGATGATGTGTTCGCCGGGCGCAGCTACCAGCTTGACGCGGCCGGCCAAGTTAGCAACGAACCGGTGCGCGAACTGCGCATCGAAGACATCGATATTCTCGGGCAATCGCGTTTCCACCCGACTTTACAACTCAACGACCAGCAAAGCGCCGAACTGGGCAGCGATGCGATCAGCCAGCCACTCGACTGGACCGCGATTCGCGCCGCGAATGCGCAAAGCCCGATGCGCGTCTTTCGCAGCGACGGCACGCCAGCAGTCGCGCTGCTCGAAGTAAAGCAAGCCGGTATCCAACGCGTGCGCTTTGAAGACTTGCAGGCCTTAGGCTTTACCGCCGGTACACCCGCCACCCAAATCGCCCTGCTGGACGAGGGCCGCTCAGTGTTGCGGCATGTCTCCTGCGCGCAACTGGCGGCGGGCTGCTTTATTGAATTCCTCGGCAAAGCGCGCGAGTCGCTGTATGGCAGCGGCAATGTCTACACCCTTAACCTGGATGCCAGCTTAGCCCGGCCGGTCGCCAGCGGTGCCTTGCGCGCTGGGCCTGGCGAATTGCGCGTCTACACCGAAGAGCTACGCCAAGCGCCGAACCGCAGCTACAGCTTTTCCGCGCCGGGCAACGACCCCTGGTTCGACGAGTTCCTGCAGGCCGCCACCACGCCGGTACAAACCAGCCGCACGTTTAACTTGAGCGAGCGCGCACCCGGCCCGGTGCAGCTGCAGCTGGATGTCTGGGGCGGCACCGATTTCCCCGGTGATGCGCCCGACCACGCAGTCGAAGTGCTGCTCAATGGCCAACTGGTCGCAAGCCGCCGCTTCAATGGCTTAGTCGCTGAACGCATCGAGGCGACGCTTCCCGAGGCGCAATTGCAAACCAGCAATACGCTCACCGTACGCCTACCCGCCGACACCGGTTATGCCGCCGATGTGGTGCTGCTGGACGGTTTTGTTGTGCGCTATCCACGCCGCAGCAGCGCCGCCGACGGGCAGCTACGCATCGGCACGGTTGCCAGCGAGGGCGTCTTGCCCGACATGATTCACGCCGACAGCTTTGAAAGCCGCCTGGGGCTAGATATGCGCCTTGACGGCGTACAAAACGCCAGCGTGCTTTGGACGCAAAGCGGCAACACCGTTTCGCGCGACGTGCTCAGCGCGCCCAGCAGCCTGGATCGCCAAGTTTCCGGGCTGGTATTGCAAAGCGAATCAGCAATCAGCGTGCTGATGCCAAAAGCCAGCGTGCCGCCCGCGCAAAGCAATACGCCGGTGGATTACTTGATCGTCACCCACCCGCTGTTTGAGGCCGGACTCGCGCCGCTGTTGGCACTACAGCAGCAGCGCGGTTATCGCGTTCGCGTGCTGCGCACCGATCAAATCTATGCCGAACGCAGCGACCATTCCGCCGACCCCGAGGCGATCCGCAGCGCCATAGCCGCAATCAACCCGCGCTTTGTGCTGCTGGTCGGTGGCGATAGTTATGACTACGAAAACTATCTAGGCTTAGGCTCGCAGAGCTATCTGCCGACCTTTTACCGCACCTCGAACCGAATCGTGCGCTTTGCCGCAAGCGATCTGCCGTTTGTCGATATCAATGAAGACGGCACACCCGAACGCGCCATAGGTCGTGTTCCGGCGCGCACGCTTGAGGAGTTCGAGCGCGCCGTACAGAGCATTGTGGCACGCGGAACGGCAGCACCCACGCGCTTTTTTGCCAGCGCCGGGATTTCGGCAGCGCAGGAAAACTTTGCGCAAAGTAGCCGCAGCATGCTGAGCTATTTGCGGCAAGGGCAGCCGTTGGAGTTTGGCCTAGTCGATGAAATCGGCGAAACTGGGGCACGCGAAAAAACCCGTGCCGCCTTGGCGGGAAGTGCTGACTGGATCACCTACTTAGGCCACTCCAGCCCGAACCGCTGGGCGCTACAAAACCTGCTCGACACCAGCCAGTTGGCCAGCATCAGCCGCATCGGCACACCGGCGATCGTCAGCCAGCTGGGCTGCTGGAATAACTATTTTGTGCTGCCCAACCAAGACACCATGGCGCATGCCTTAATGCTGCGGCCCAATCGCCTAGCGGCTGCGGTACTCGGAGCCAGCAGTTTGGCCGAAGATGCCAGCCACCTCGCCTTTGGCACGCGCTTGTTTGACTTGGTCGAGGACGGCAACAAGGGCGACGAGAATGGATCGCCTGTGCGCACCCTGGGCGAAGCAGTGCTACGCGCCAAACAAGACCTCGCGCAGTACGCCCCGGAATACCTGGAAGCGAACTACACGATCGTGCTGTTTGGCGATCCGGCGACGCCTTTACGCTAAATCGCGTTGGCCTATAAACCCCAGCCGAGAACGCGGCTGGGGCTGGCGGCAAGTCGAAAAAGGCCCAATGGGGTGCGTAGCGTTATGGAAAAAGCGTTCGATTTTGCCAAACGCCGTCGACCAGTTCATGCCGCACACGCTCATGCAGGCGGTGCGCGGCGCCAAACCAAAACTCGATCCTATTCGGCAATACCCGAAAACCTGACCAATGCGGCGGGCGCGCTACCGCACCGCCTTCGAATTTGGCGGTAAATTCGGCAATCCGCTGAAGCAATACTTCCCGTGAATCCAGGGTTTCTGATTGCTTGGACGCCCATGCGCCAATTTGGCTGTCACGTGGCCGCTGAGCAAAATAGTCGTCCGCTTCCCGATCACTGACAGCTTCAACGCCGCCTTCAATTTTCACCTGGACTTGTTGCGCTTCCAAACCGGCCTCTAAGCGCAGCGCTTTCCACAAAAACAATAGTGCGGCACGCGGATTCTCTTGCAAATCCTGGCCTTTGTTGCTGTTGAAATTGGTGTAGAAAACAAAACCACGTGCATCAACGTCTTTCAGCAATACGGTGCGCGCGGAAATTGCGCCGTCGCTACCGGCTGTCGCAACTGTCATTGCAGTCGGTTCCGCATCACCGCTGTCGCGCGCCGCGTTCAACAGTGCTCGGAACTCTTGCAGAACTTCAGCAGGCGGTGGCATAAGGTTTGTCGTCACGGATTGCACTCAAAAAGGTTTCACAACCACCAAAGCGATGATTGCAATTAAAAATGCCGCCGGAATTTCATTGAATAGCCGCATCGACTTGCTGGTTTTGGTGTTGCTACCAGCGGCGATTTTCTTGGACAAAATCCCGCAATAAATAAAATAGCCAAACAGCAGCGCCACCAGTAATAACTTGGTATGCAGCCAGCCTTGTTTCATATACAGCGGTGAAAGCTGCACGTAGCCGATCAATAGCGCCATGCCAAACAGCAGCATTAACCCGAACGCCACATGCCCAAGCAAATACGTCCGGCGTTCCCATTCAACGAATTTGGCGCGCGTCTTTTGGTCATCGGTTTCGAGGTGATACACCATCAAGCGCGGCAACATAAACAGCACCGCGAACCAAGTGACCATGAAAACAATATGGAAAACTTTAAGCCAAGCCATAATTTCTAATCCCTATTTGTTTATTAAATTATTTGTTTATTAAATTATTTGTTGATGGACTTATTTTACCTTCAAAATCATGAGTCGTAGCTCGCCATTCGCGAGAAAAGCAAATGGATGGCTTCACTGCGTTCGCAATGACGATTTGAGGTTATTGACGATCAGCGCTGTCCGGGGTTTTGGCAACAAACCGCGCCTCAATAGTCGCAGCAACGCCGTCCGCAGCGCGAACCTCAGCCCGAATTATGGCGGCTGCTTTGCCTTTGGCTGTCAAAGTCTCGGTGAATAGTCTAAGTGCTTGCGAACTCAAACTGGCATGTACAGTGAAATCAGCCCAAATCGGTGCGATATAGACGATGCGGCTGGTGTGGACAAAAATATCGCTCGGTATTTGCTGCGCCCACGTATGCGCGCGCAGCACGCTCCAACACGACAGCGTCAGTAAACTGGCCAAGCTACCGCCAAAAGCGCAGCCCTTATCATTGATATTCGGCGTTAACGCGGCATTGAAGACTACGCTGCCATCCTTACTCTGCGCCACTTTCAAGCCGAGCGCGCGCACCAGCGGAATGGTGTCGTGCATTTCGGTTTCTAAGCGTTTTTCCATTGATTCCATTGAATTGATCACTATCGCAACTTAAAAAAGGCGGGATTGACAGCTAAGCGCACCGCGTCGAGGCGCAAGCGCGCGGTCGGCAGGGCGGCTTGTAGGCCGGCAAGCCGCATTTCGAGGGTGGTGATTTCACTTTCACGCACGCTGGCATTGAGTCGTTTGAGCGCTTTGAGCCGAGTTAATTCGGCGTTGATTTCTTCTTCGGCAAAGCCAGTAGCGGCGTTTGCTAACTTGAGCGCAATCGGCTCGGCATTGTTACGCGCACCCTTCACCATTTCGGGAATTAGGGTGTTCAAAACCCGCCGCAGCGGCTGCAAATTGACCTGCTGTTCGTCCGCGCGTTTAATGGCGCGATCGCTCGGCCGCCAGTCACGCGCAGTCAGCTTGGTATCGATCACGACGCGCATCGGCTGCGGCGGCAGGTAGCGATCCGCATCCAGTTTGCGATCCGCCACGCACTCCAGCACAAAAATACATTCCAAAAGCGCGATTTGCTGCGGCAATTCAGGGTCGACAATACAGGCGACATTGCCTTCTTCCGAGCCCAAGAGAATTTCGAGGCCGGTCTGAATCAATGGATGATCGATTTTAAGCAACGGCACATCGTCGCGGCCCAAGGCAAAGCCGCGATCAAAACTAAATGTTGACGCTTCCGCACCTAAGCCGGTGAAATCTGGGTTGTTAATCATCTCTGGATCCAGCAACCAAGTGCGCGGACGCAATTCATCGGTGCCAACACCATAGTTTTCCAGTAGGCGAATGCAAAATTCATCGGCACCAGGGTCTGCATCTTCTTGCCCCATGGCGTGCGCCAACGCTAGCCCGCCCGCGCCACGCTGTGCCGCAAGCTCTAATAGGCGATCCCGGCCCGCGTGGATACGCTCGGCGAATTGCGCGTGTAACGCATGGGTTTCTTCAATCAGCTTGGCCGCATTGGCATGGCAGCCCGCCGCGCCGTCCGCCAATTGAAGTGCGGTTTGGGTAAGTCGGTCGCTAAACCGGCGCAGCAGTTCACGGCCGTCGGCTGGGCTTTGCGCGAAGCCGCCAATACCATGCTCATGCCAATCTAACACCAAGGCCTGCGCACTATCCTTTAGCACGCAAACATGAATCTTGATTTCTTCACTTTGGCCGATACGATCCAAACGGCCGATGCGCTGCTCCAACAAATCTGGATCCAGTGGTAGATCCCACAGCACTAAATGGTGCGCGAATTGAAAATTGCGGCCTTCGGATCCTATTTCCGAACACAGCAGCATGCGCGCGCCTTCGGGGTCAGCAAAATAGGCTGCGTTACGATCCCGTTGCGCTAGGCTCAGCGCCTCGGTAAAGCGCGCGACTTTAATGCCGGATCGCAGTCGCAATGCCGATTCTAATTGCTGCACTTTATAAGCGTGTCGGCAGATCAGCACCAGCTTCGCTGGGCTCAATTCGTCAATCAGTTTGAGCAGCCAAGCAAAACGCGGGTCGTGCGTAAGCGCGCGAATTTCCGGATTTTCTTGGTCTGCCAGCAGCTCTGCTTTCGCGGAAACTGGAAGTTCCGTCTGCCCGATATCGCGTTTGAACTCCAACAATAGGCGCGCTTTCAGCGCTTCATCATGCGCGCTATCCAAACGTGCGGCATGCAGCACGCGTGCCGGAAAGCCACCGACGCTCACCCGCCGATTGCGCACCATCACCCGCCCGGTGCCGTGCCGATCAATCAATGCGTCCAGCAGCGCGGTGCGCTCACGTTCGTCACTGTCGGTGCGGATTTTTGCGCCTAGATTGGGCTCATCCGACAACACTGCGTTGAGCTTCTTGACGACTTTATCGGTCAGCGGCGCATCGTCTTGCAGCGCTTCTGCCAGCTTGGAGATGTCCTGATAGCTTGCCGCTTCCTTCTCAAACGAGGAAAAATCATGGAAACGTGCGGGGTCAAGCAAGCGCAGGCGCGCAAAGTGCCCGGCTAAACCCAGCTGTTCCGGCGTTGCCGTCAACAAAATGACGCTTGGTGTGGCAAGGGCTATGGTTTCTACCAGTTGATATTCGACGCTGGCTGCATCTTCGCTCCACTGCAAATGGTGCGCTTCATCGACGATCAGCATATCCCAGCCCGCATCGGCGGCCTGTCGCGCACGCTTTGGTGCTGCGGATAAAAAAGCTAAATCGGTGAGGATGATTTGATCGTCTTGGAAAGGATTGCGGCCTTCACCGGTCATTTCAATCGACTCAACGCGTTCTTCATCAAAAATCGCGGTCTTAATGTTGAAGCGCCGCATCAGCTCAATAAACCACTGATACACCAATGCTTCCGGCACGATGATTAACGCGCGTGAAACCCGGCCGCTGGCAAGTAGCCGCGTCAAAATCAAACCGGCTTCAATGGTTTTACCTAGGCCCACTTCGTCGGCAAGCAACATCCGAGGCTCGGGCTGCTTCAGTGCCAAGTCCACCACCTGCAGCTGATGCTTGAGCAGGGAAATTTTTGCCGAATACAAACCATTTGCGACCGAGGAGCGCAGCTTCGCGCGGCGTTCCAGCGCTTCAACCCGCAGCGCATAGCGCAAATTGGTATCCAAGCGGCCTGCAATTAAACGTTCGTCGGCTTCGCCTGCGGCCTGTTGATCGTCAAGTTCACCCTCACTAAATTTCACCTCGCCGCACTGATAGGTGCGTAAGCCTGCGGCCTCGGTAACGTGCGTGATTTCATGCTTTTCGCCGCGCCGCAACACTACATCACCCGGTTTGAATTCAGGACGCGCAAGCGGTGCGCTAGCTTGCGCGTATTGCCT
>Ga0105047_10016910_pt1 | contig 11410 bp, 6 predicted proteins | sample MAT04_FD_78384 | JGI IMG/M metagenome (GOLD analysis project Ga0105047, IMG submission 78384) | Freshwater microbial communities from Lake Fryxell liftoff mats and glacier meltwater in Antarctica - MAT-04 (megahit assembly) | ecosystem: Environmental > Aquatic > Freshwater > Ice > Liftoff... | reverse complement strand
GTTAAGCTCTACTGCGCCAATGGTACTGCAGGGACCTCCCTGTGGGAGAGTAGGTCGCCGCCGGGATTTTTCTCTGGGCCCCAAGGTCGTTTTGACCTTGGGGCCCTTTTTTTGTCTTTTTTTACGAGCTCGGAGGCGGCGGGCGATGGCCGTTGCGGCGGCTTCGTCCAGGCGTTCGACGATGAGCCAGCGCCGATCGGAGGCCAGGGCGCGGGAGCCGGTGTCGTCGATCCAGCGCAGGGCGCCGGTGGTGGAGCCGGTCCGGGAGAGGTGCATCGCCACGCGCTGGGTGGTCGCGTCGGGGATGAGCCAGCGGTTCTCGGCTCCGAGCGCGATGGGACCGGGCAGGGCGGGCACCGCGATCTCGGCAAACGCGTAGTCGGCGGGATCGTAGCGCTCGGGATCGGTGCGGAGCGCCGGCCGCCAGGACCACGCGCGCGAGCTGGTCAGCGCGAACTGCACCTCGAGCTCCCGTTCCTCGGTCGCGTGGGTGTCGTCGTCGAGCGTTTGCTCGGCGTCTGCGAGCTTCGCTGCGGAGACGACGATCTCGAACCAGCGCTGGCCGGCCGGCGCGTTCATGCAGCCGTGGGCAGCCACGGTGGGCTGACGGGCCGGGCTGATCACCGTGAGGCCGAGCTCGGCGGGCGCCACACTCGATCCGGGCACGCAGATCGGCTCGAGCACGGGCGCGGGCTGATCGGCGCATGTGCGGATGTGGGCAGCCAGGGTCTCAGCCGCGGCGGCGTGGGCCTGCGAATAGGCGATCTCGGATCGATACGGGTTCCAGCCGGTGCTGTCGCTGACCTGCGCGAGCACCGCCTCGCGCCAGGCCGCGCGGGCACCGCGAGCGAGGCGCGGATCGGTGGAACTCCAGAAGTCGTCGATGGCGGCGACCGCGCTGCGGGCGCGCCAGACCGCGGCCAGAAGATCGCTGTCCTGCTCGAACGTACGAAACAAGCCTCCGCCGCCCATCCACCGGACGTTGCCGGTGTCGTCGGGCTGCCAGGTGCCGTCCATGACCTTCGGGAGCGGGCGACGCGCGATCCCGCGGGCGCGCATGGCGTCGATCGCCTCGCGGATCGTCGCGTGGACGAAGCCGTCGCGCTCGAGCGCCAGGAGCTCTTCCTTCCGGGCCGCGAGGCGCACCGGATCGCGTCCGTAGTCGAGGCCGAAGTACGGGTTGAGCTTGTTCTCGGTGAACGCGATCTCGCCGTCGTCCATGAACGTCCAGCGCAGCTCGAACGGCGCGCCCGGACCCGCGTTCCAGCGGTGGCTCTCCGCACCGAGGATCACCGCGTGATCGGGCTCGTCCGCGTCGGCGAAGAACGTCCCGTCCGCGGCCGCGTCCTGGCCGAACTGGTAGAAGAACAAGTTCTTCGGCAGCACGCTGGCGCGGTAGCCGCGCTTCTGGGCGATCGGGATCTGTCCGCGGGCGAACTGGCCCTCCTGGGTGAAGATGCTGGTCCCGAGCGGCAGACAGACCCGATCGAACACCGACCGTGTGAGATCGAGCGAGCGCTCCAGATCGATCGCTGGGTACGCCACGTAGAGCTGATCCGGATAGTGGAAGCTGACCACCTCGATCTGCCCACGGAGCGCCAGCGTGCGCAGCTTCTCGAGCACGTCGGGGTGCCGGCGCGCCATCACCTCGACCATGTACGCTTGGAGCTCGAAGTCGGCGTGGAGCGTCGGCTCGCCGAGGTAGAGATCGAGCGCCGGCTCGAGGCCCTCCTTGATGATCCGATCCTCCACCTCCGCTTCGTCGAGATCGAACGCCGCCGAGTAGCGGCCGTCCGGGAAGCCTCTCAGGCCGCCCGCCACGTACTGCACGTTGAAGTGGTAGACCGCGACCGCGATCTTGGTTTCGGCCGATAAATCGCGCGGCGGTGTCACCGCGCCGCACGTCGCCTGCGGCAGATCGTCGAGCGACCAGGCCGCTTCAAGCGCCAGCAGGCCTGGTCGTGCGCCGAAGGCGTGCCGTCTCCGCAGGCGGACAGCGACGAGAGCCCGACCGCGACCAAGAAGAGGCGCATGCCCGGAGTTCTACAACGGATTGCGCGGCCATCGGGAGGTCAGCTCCACGGTCCGCGAAGGGATCGTGGCCGATGGCAAGGCGGACCATCGAGGCATACTCTTCGTCTGTTGAGGTGGTCCAACGCAGCCAGCGGTCACGAGGCCGAGCGAAGCGTGGAACTGGCCTCCTGATGGCGGCGCCCGAGTCGCGCATGGCCAAGTGCGTCTTCTGCGAGATCGTCGCCGGGCGATTGCCGTCGCACCGGGTGCTCGATGACCCGGAGTTTCTCGGGTTCCTCGACGAGCGCCCGGTGTTCAAAGGGCACGTCCTGGTCGTGCCGCGGATCCATTGCGACAACCTCCTCGATCTGCCGGCCTCGCTCCACGCGGGCATTCTCGGGCGCGCGCAGCGCCTGGCGAGGGCGCTGGGGCCCGCGCTCGGCGCAGAAGGCACGTTCGTGGCGCTCAACGATCGGGTCAGCCAGAGCGTTCCGCACCTCCATTTGCACGTCATCCCGCGGCGCAAGAAGGACGGCCTGCGGGGCTTCTTCTGGCCACGGATGAAGTACGAGAGCGACGACGAGCGAGCCGAGATCGCGGCACGGATCGCCGTCGCCTACGCCGAGACCTCGGAAAATTGAGGCCGAACGGCGCGCCCCAGTGGCTTCGCGGTGTGCCCGGGGCTTGCACCCTGCGGATCCTACATGCGCGCGCTCGGTATCGTCGCTCTCCTGTCCGCTGGGCTCTTCGGCTACGCCTGTGCGGACGACCCGTCGCCCGGGGCGCCCGACGCCTCGACCCCGAGCGACGCCGGGCCGGACGATAATCCCGACGGCGGGCAAGGCAACCCGGACGCGACCCGCAACGACGGCGGCTTCACGTGGCCGGTCCCCACGATGCCCATCGCCATCACCGCGGCCGACGACTGGAAAAACACGCTCGCGCCCGACGATCCGTTCGTCCACGGTCCCGACTATGACGATATGTTCCGGCCGAACGGCGCGCGCTGGGTGAAGTTCTCCGTGCTGTTGCGCGACCCGACCAAGGTCTACTTCCAGGACAGCATCAAGTACGCGTTCCACTACGACTTCGCCACGGCGCGCCTGAACCCGCTCCTGGGCGTCACGCGGGCGGAGTTCGATCGCAAAGCGCTCCACGAGCTCGACCAGGACGTCATTCTCGGCGCCGTGCTCTTCCCGCCCGGCGGGGCCGCCAAGGAGCTCGGCATCCAGCTCGTGCGGCAAGACGCCTATCACCCGGAGATGGCGCGCATTGTCCTCGAGCTCGCGCGCAGCGCTGTCATCACATCCACCGATACGAAGGCGTTCTACTTCCCGACGTTCGAGCAAGACGCTTCCGCCCAAGAAAATGTGGTCTTTTTCGCTGCGAGCGGCTTCCCGCTGAGCTCGCCGGATCGCTGGGGCGCCTCGCACTGCTACGCGCCGGGCTGGGCGCTCGGGCGCCTGGTCTACGTGCCGAGCGCGCAGATCGACGCGGCGTACGCGGACGGCCGTCTCACCGCCGCCGACGTGCTCCTGACCGACGGCGTACCGGCCGAGGTGCCGTTCGTGGCGGGCATCATCAGCACCGTCGCCGCGACCCCCAACTCGCACGTCGCGATCCTCGCCCGCTCGTACCAGGTGCCGTTCGGCTACGTGCCGGACACCGCCGAGCAAGGCCGGGTCCGCGCGCTCGACGGCCACGAGGTCGCGGTCAAGGTCGACGAGACGTTCGGCCGGTGCCAGGTGAAGATCGTCGACGCGCAAGGGAAGCTCGACCCGCAGCAGCGCACCGAGCTGCTCGCGCTGAAGTCGATGGGCGCGCTGACCTTCCCGCCCAAGGCGCACCGCGGCGCGTATTCGGCTAGCACCAACGACATCACCCCGGCGGACGTGCAGTTCTTCGGCGGCAAGGCGGCCAACTTCTCGCGCCTGCGCGACGCGATCCCGGAGGCGTCGCCCGACGCGATCGCGCTCTCGTTCGACGTCTGGGACGACTTCATGGCGCAGCGCCTGGCCGACGGCCGCACGCTGTCCGTGAACATCGCCGCGCGCCTCGCGCTCCATCCGGCGCCGCTCGACATCGCGGCGGTGAAGGCCGAGCTCGCCGCGATCCGCACGATCATCGAGGATCAGGCGCTGGTTCCGCCCGCGGTGCAGACCGGCATCCTGCAGGCGATCGCGCGCTTCCCCGCCGACAAGCGGATCCGCTTCCGCAGCTCGACCAACGTCGAGGATGGCGCGGAGTTTACAGGCGCCGGGCTCTACGAGTCGAACAGCGGCTGCGTGGCCGACGACACCGACGCCGACACCCGCGGTCCGAGCGCGTGCGACGCCACCAAGACGGACGAGCGCGGCGTCTTCCGTGCGATCCAGAAGGTGTACGCCAGCTTCTACAACGACAACGCGTATCTCGAGCGCGCCCGCCACGGCGTCGACGAGACCAAGGTCGGCATGGCGCTCCTCGTCCACCCGTCGTTCGTCGACGAGGACGAGCTCGCCAACGGCGTCGCGACGATCGACGTCTTCCAGTCCTCGACGCACATCAAGATGGTGACCCAGCTCGGCGCGATCTCGGTGACCAACCCGGTCGGCGGCGCCCGTCCCGAGGTCGTGGACATCGACGAGTTCAGCGACATGCTCTACCCGTCGCTCAGCGGGCGATCGACGCTCGTGCAGCTCGGCGGCACGGTCATGACGTACCCGACGGAGTACGAGTCGTTCGCGCGCCTCTTCATGCGCGTGGGAGACCAGTTCGCGACCTCCACCGGGCGCACCGAGTTCACGCTTGACCTCGAGTACAAGAAGGTCCGCGGCGGCGCGCTGATCGTGAAGCAGGTGCGCGAGGTCGCGCGCCCCGACTTCAACCGCATGCTGCCGGCGTTCCTGCTCTCCGACACCACGCGGCGCTGCACCTTCCAGGGCGAGCGCGGCGACGTCTGGGGCAACCACCGCCTGAAGTCGCGCTTCACGCTGCCGACCCGCAGCACGTTCCTCGCGAACGCCGACCTGGCCACGACCTTCTACGGCGACGTCACGCACGAGCGGCTCGATGACGCGCGCGTCGTCACCGACACCGGCGCGTTCACGGCGCGGCCGCAGTTCATGCGTGCGTTCGACGAGAACGCCATCACCGAGAGCTGGAGTGTGCCAGGCGTGAACGCCGGCGCCGCCGCGCTCGGCACCTCGATCGCGCGCACGAGCGCGGTGCCGCGCTCGCCGATCCTCACGCTGGCCGACGCGCAGCTCACCTACGAAGTGGAGCACGCCCAGCCGGTCATCGAGGTGGGCTTCAGCGGGATGCCGATGACCCGAACGCACGATTTCACGGAGCTCACGACCTGCCCGGAGGACAACGTGATCGACGGCCACACCACGCTGCTCGAGCGCGAGCTCAACGTCGGCAACAAGCGCATCCGCGTCTCGTACTACTGGCCGCCGCCGCCGACCGGGACCACCGCCGGCTACACCGCGCCGCTCCACAGGTGGAAGGAGACCATCCTCGAAGGCTTCACCGGGCAGCCGATCGTGCTGCGCGGGTACTGGTCGCAGACCTACCGCCCGGGCCACCACAACTTCGACGAGGAGTTCATCTTCGAGCCGCGGCTCGAGCAGGGCCTCTCGCAGGCGGTGAAGGACGAGCTCGAGGCGGCCGGCGTGCGGCTGATCCACGCGACGTACGGCGACATGACCGGGACGATCGGCGTGCTCTCGCCGACCGGCACCTACCGAAGGCAGTAGCCCCGGAAGCGCGCGCGAGGCAGCATGCGCCGATGTCCGCGCTGATGACGATGATCCTGCTGGCCGCGCTCCCCGTGCCCAAGAGCGCGGCGGAGATCGAGAGCCAGCTCGTCAGCAAAGGCGAGCCCGAGCTGATCGAGGCGCTCGAGAACGTGGCCAAGGCTTGCCGCGGCTCGCTGCGCCTGGTGCTTCGCGATCACGCCGGCGTGATCGCGAAGGTCGATGGCGCAGCGAAGGACGGCTCCCCCAAGGTCAAGAAGGCGGTGCTCGGCGCCGCGCGCTGCTTCCGGCCCGCGGCGTTCAGCGGGACGTTCGCGCGGCTGATCGGCGACGCGGATCAGACGGTCGCCGCGTTCGCGCTGGAGATCGCGTCGAACACGCGCGACGTCGCGCTCGCACCGATCGTGCTCGACGCCGAGGCCGCTCGCGCCGACAAGTGCCTCGACGACAAGCTCGACAAGGACACGCTCGAGGCCTGCGTCTGGGCGGCCTACGCGCCGAGCACGCTGCTGGACGCCGCGCCCGCGCCGCTGAAGGCGAAGGCCGCCGAGCTCGCGGTGAAGATGCTGGAGGCGCCGTCGCCGAAGATCCGCGAGGTGGCGGTCGAGTCGCTCGCAGCGACCAAGCTCGCGGTGAACGCACCGGCGCTCGCGGCGATGATCGAGAAGGAGAAGTCGAAGGGCTTCTCGACGCCGAACGACGCCGCGCTGGTGAAGCGCTTCGAGACCCGGCTCAAGGCTTTGAAGGGCGGGTGAACTGGCCCGACTCGTCGATGAGCGGGCTGCCCATGTCTTCTTGCGAGAGCGTGCGCAGGATCGGGATCGCCAGGTTGTCGGGATCGAGGCGCGGGCGACCGGGCTTTTCGATGATCACCGGGATCGCCTTCAGCGCGAGCAAGACGCCGTTGGGCGCGAGCGTCACGTCCATGATGGCGGTGGTGTTGAGCGGCGGGACGAGGCTGAACGTCTCCCACGTCGAGAAGTTGCCCATCGAGTAGACCGCCAGGCGGCCCTTGTAGACCTCCATCGCGCGCAAGAGGTGCGGGCCGTGGCCGAGCACGAGATCCGCGCCCGCGTCGATCACGGTGTGCGCGAACTCGTAGACGTTGCCCCGGTTCTCTCCGTAGAAGAGCTCGGTTTTCTTCGGGACGTGGGCCGCCGCGGTCCCCTCCGCGCCGCCGTGGAAGGAGACGATGACGATATCGTGGGTCTGATCGACCAGCGCGACCAGTCGGCGCGCGATGTCGAGATCGACGACTCGATAGACGCCGCCCCCGGTCGAGAAGCCGACCAGTCCGACGGTCACGCCGTTCACGGTCATCGACGCGATGTCGCCGACCAGGCCGGCGTGCTTGATCCCTTGCTTGTCGAGCGCGGCGACGGTCGACGCGCGACCCTCGATGCCGAAGTCGCCGCTGTGGTTGTTGGCGATGCTCATGACGTCGAAGCCGGCCTTCTTCAGCGCGATGGCGAAGGAGGTCGGCACACGGAACGCGAAGCACTTGGTCGACTTCGGACCGCACTTGCTGGAGTCGCCGTCGTCGGCCAGTGCGGTCTCGAGGTTCCCGAAGGTGAGGTCGGCGTCACTGAGCGCCGCGGTGACGTGCATGAAGAGATCGGCGGCGTCGTCGGGCGGGAGCTCGGCGCGCTCGGCCGGCCACGCGCGGCCCATCTGCACGTCGCCGACCGCGCGCAGGCGGATCGATGGGCCGGCGGCCGGCTTCTCGTCCGGCGGCGGTAACAGGCCAGGATCGGGCAGCCCGGCGAGCGCGCGCGCTTCGTTGCGCTGGAGGACCGCGAGCGCGTACGCCTTTCCGAGCTCCGGATGGTCGGGATCGAGCGCACGGACGTGATCCCAGGCCTCGATGACCTGGTCCCACTGCGTGAGGAGCTGCGCGGACCAGCCGATCTCCCAGTACGCCGCGGCGAGGTTGGGATCGGACTCCAGCGCCGACTGGTAGATCGCGATCGCCTCCTTGGCGCCGCCTTCACCGCGCTCCTTCTGGAGCGCGCGGCCCTGCTCGAGGAGCTCGATCGCCTTTGCCTTGGCCTCCGGGGAGGCTTCGAAACGAGGCGCGACGGGCTGGGCCGCCGTCACGGTGGCGGTGGGGACGGGTGCGACGGTCGACGTTTTGACCGGGGTGGGTGCCGGTGCGGGCGCGGGCCGGGGGCCTGTGGCGCAGCCGGCCAGGACCATCACCCACGGTGCGAGGCGGCGCGGCAGCATGTAGCAGCGCGGTACGGCGAGGGGATCGACGGGTCAAGCGAGGAGGTAGCCGAGCGCGTTCGGCCGGAGTATGCCTCGGGAGTGCAGACGCTTCTCCTCTCGCTGGGCATCGCTCTCGCTTCCCAAACGCCGGGCGGGCATGGGCACGATGCGCCCAAGACGACCAAGACCACCGACTTCGTCCTGAAGCCCGTCGGCGCACCGCCGTCCGTCGGCGTGGTGAAGGAGACCGAGGACATCGGCCTCAAGCTCCCAGTCGCCGAGCGCCGCATGCGCATGGTGGTCACCAACGCCAAGATCGAGGACGCGCTGAAGATGGTGTCCGAGGTCGGCGAGATCAAGATCGACGTCAGTGGCAACGTGTCGGGCACCGTCACGCTGAAGCTCGAAGACGTTCACTGGAACGACGCGCTCTACGCCATCTTGAAAGCGAAGAAGCTCGGCTTCGTGCGCCAGCGCGACACGCTCAACGTCGAGACGCTGAAGGAGATGCGCCGCCAGGCCGAGAACCGCCCGCGCCAGCTCGTCAGCGACAAGCCCACCGAGGGCGCGCCGCTCATCACGGTCCTGGTGCCGGTGAAGTTCGCGACGGCGGACGAGCTGTTGCCGGTGGTGCGCAGCCTGCTCTCGTCGCGCGGCACCGTCGCCGTCGACAAGCGCGGCAACACGCTGATCGTCACCGACATCGCTGCCGAAGAGATCCGCGACCGCCTGGTCCTCTGATTAGCGGACCAGGATCTCGACGCGCTTGTTCTGATCTCGGCCGCGCTGGGTGATGTTCGGCGCGATGGGCTTGGCGCCGCCGATGCCGTCGCCGTTGACCCGATCCGCGCCGATACCCTGCGCGCTCAGATAGGCGAGCACCGCGTTGGCCTGGGTGGTCGTCTTCCGCTGCGCATCCGACTCCGAGATCGAGTTGTCCCAGTGCGCTTCGACGCGCAGCTTGAGGTCCGGGCGAGCCCACAGGAGGTCGGCGACCGCGTCGAGGACCTCGGCTGATGCCGGCGCGAGCTGGTCGTCGCTGGTGAACGTGATCCGCTTCTTCAGGCGCACGGCGCTGCCCACGACCTCGGCGATCGGCGCGGCGGGGCGGGGGCGCACGGTGAGGTCGACGTTCTGCTGCGCGCCCTTCTCGAGCTGCACGCGGCGACCCGCGCGGTAGTAGCCGCTGGCGTTGACGACCGCGAGGTACTCGCCGCCCGGCATCGACTTCTCGAACTTTCCGTTGCTGTCGGTGGAGATCGATCCGGACGTCGGGCCCTGGATGTCGACCGACGCGCCGCCGATCGTCTTGCCCTGCGTGTCGGCGACGCGACCGCGGATGATGCCGTCCTTCACCTGCGCGATGAGCGCGATCTTGACCTCCTGGGTCTGACCGACGGTGACGCTGACGTCTGCGGTGGCGGGCTCGAAGCCCTCCTTCTTGGCGCTGAGCTTCACGGTGCCGGGCTCGATCTCGTGCGACAGGAAGCGGCCGTTGTCGGCGGTGGCGACCGGGGGCGCGCGATCGAAGCCGACCACCACGCCATCGATCGGGGCGCCGTCCTGGCCGACGACCACGCCGGTGACGAGGCCGGTGCTCGCGGGCGGCTCGGACGCGACCATCTCCGGGATCACGATCGGAATCGTGGTCGGCGGCCCGCTCGAGCGGCGCGCGAACGGGTCGAGCGCGTAGCTCATCATGAACACCACGTTGTACGGCGCGACCGCGACCACGCCCGGGGCGGTGTCGGGGGTCAGGCCGATCTCGATCGCGAGATCGAGCGTGAGGTCGGGGAGCGCCGTGACGCGCACGCCGGGCGTGAGCCGCTGCGGCATGACGCGGCCGAGGCCAGGGCGGCCCGGATCGCTGGCGATGCTGGCGCCGCTGACCTGCGTGGTGCGCAGCGCCTGCTGGGTCGCGCCGGTGAGGATGATGCCGGGCGTGGCCAGGTACCCGACCGGGACCTCGAGCGTGTACTCGAGATACGGCGTGACGTAGCGGACCGGGACCTCGACCGAGATGCCGGTGGTGAAGCGGCTGAAGTCGCCCGCGCTCTGCGCGAAGCTCTCGGCGTCGCTGAGCTGCTGCGGGACGAGGTTCGACGAGCCATCGATGACGCCGCCCAGGTTCAAGTGGGCGCGGATCGGGATCTGCGACTCGGTGCGCGAGAGATCGAACGTGGCGAGCGCGCGCAGGGTGAGCTGAGCGGCGTCGAAGCTCTGGCTGCCGACGCCCGCGAGGAAGGTGCCCTGCATGTCGGCGCCGAGAGAGACGGCGTCACCGACGCGAAAGAAGCCCTTGGCGCCGATCGAGACGTCGCCGAGCGACTGGATCAGCTGCGGCCGCGTGAGGGTGCTCTGCGTGGACTGCGCGCGGGTGTTGATCCACAGCTCGAGGTGATTGATCGGCACGAAGGCAACGCCGAGCACGCCGCCCACGCGGCTCGCCGAGTCGTCGGCGCGGAAGAAGCTCGACGAGGAGAAGAAGTCGATGCCGAAGAGGAGGCGCACCGATCCGGCCTCCGGTCCTTCGGCGGCGATCGTGCGGAGGACGCCGGTCTCGGCCGAATAGCTGGGCGCGAGGCGGGTCGCGCTCTCGCGGCCGACGGAGGGCGCTTCTTCTTCTTCGGGCGCCTCGGTCTCGACCGGCGTCTCGACCACGCCGTCAGGCGCCGGCGGCTCGTCGGCCCCGCCGGACGAACGCACCATCGGCATCGCTTCGGCCTCGGGCTGCGGCGCGTCGATCGGCGACGGCGTGGGCCTCGGCTTCGGCGTGGGCGCCGGATCGAACGGGATCTCCGGCGTGTCCTGCGCGTACGCCGCGATCGGCGCCAGCGTGGCGAGCAGGAGCGTGAGGGTGAGCGGGCGCATGAGGGGCAGCATTGGGTCTGGTGGTGCGAAGAGGTGCGCAGGATAACGATCGCCCGAAAGCCATGTCAAAGGGCGGACCTCGTGGTACGCCCGCGATACGGGTGGGCTACGTCGTCGTCCTCGTCTCCCTGCTGGCGGGGGCGATCATGGCGGAGAGACCGGCGTCTGCGGATCCGCCGATCGTCCCTCGCCGTGGCACGGCGCCCGAGCCGGGGGCCCGGGCGGTCCGATACGTCAGCGCCCAGGCTTATTTTCATGCAATGCGGGCCCAGGTCCTGGAGGCCGAGGGGGACCGCGATGGCGCCGCCGCGGCCCTGACCCTGGCCCTGGTCTACGATCCTGACTCTTATCGCCTGAACGTGAGCCTGGCGGCCCTGGCGCTCGAGCTGGGGCGGGGCGCGCGGGTCGATCGGCTGCTCACGAAGGCGATCCAGCTCGAGCCCCGGCGCGCGGCGGCCTGGCGGCTGCGCGGCGAGCTCCTTGCGCAGGACGAACGGATCGCCGAGGCGCTGAAAGCCTACGAACGGGCGATCGCGGTCGAGCCGGCGAGCGAGGACGCGGTGCGTGCGGCGGTCGCT
>Ga0105047_10016909_pt1 | contig 11411 bp, 9 predicted proteins | sample MAT04_FD_78384 | JGI IMG/M metagenome (GOLD analysis project Ga0105047, IMG submission 78384) | Freshwater microbial communities from Lake Fryxell liftoff mats and glacier meltwater in Antarctica - MAT-04 (megahit assembly) | ecosystem: Environmental > Aquatic > Freshwater > Ice > Liftoff... | reverse complement strand
AGCCGTTCAAGTGCGTACTGGGGACATTTAGCTGGATGACTTCGTCGTCGCTGGTGGCATGAATATCGGTGTTAAGGCCAAAGAATGACAATAGATCTTCTAGGTATTTTTTGGCATAGACGATGGCTTCTTCCATAGAATCATTCATGGAGTCGTTCATTATTTCTTCCTCTTCTTGCCGGACTTCTTGGACTTGGAAGATTTAGCGGATCTGGCAGGCTTGGAAGAAGTTTTTTTCGCACTAGCATTAGAACTTGCGCCTGCGGTTTTAGATTTTTTAACACTAGCTACAACTTCAGCCTCCGGAATAGCCTTAACGTCTTTACTTGGCTTGGAGGCTAGAGTGTCCATCTCGGTCTCGTCTTTACGCAGTACCAAAGCCTGTTGGATGTAAGCTACGATTCCACCAGTCAACCAGTACAAGCTCAGCGCAGAAGCCAGGCCGACAGTGAAAACAAAGATCATAACTGGCAGGAAGAATCGGGTGCTGCGCATGACTGCGGCGTTAACTTCTGACTGATCGGCTTGCTTGCCTTGGTTAGATGAACGTAAAATGGCTCGTAAACTCTTTTGGTCGTCAGATGTAGGCATTAACTGCGTAGCTTGGAAATACTGGGCTATAGCGCTGCCCAAAACAATAATCATTGCTGGCCAATAAACCATGCCGTTAGTCAGTGCCGCTCGACCCAGATCTACAATCCCCAGGAATGTCTCGTCGAACAAATGAATGTTAGTTGAAAGTGTCTGAATCCAAGCCATATCCCTGACAAACGGATACGAGAACGTAACTAGTACGTTTGGGTCTTTAATAACTCTTTGCAAGCCAAGGTACAGGCCAATCAAAACAATAAACTGAACGATCAGAATTGGGATAGTGCCGTAAGGATTAATGCCCTTTTCTTTGTACAATTCCATCTGCATGGCCATTTCTTTTTGGCGGTTGCCTTTGGTGGCTTTCTTGATCTTCTTGAGTTCCGGCTGCAAGGCCCGCATGGCTTTGGTTTGATGAAGCTGCTTTTTGACCAGTGGCCACAACAGTAAGCGAATGATAATGGTGAAGATAATTAGAGCCAGGCCGAAGTTGTGGCCAGGCAAAATTGCATAAATAAACACTAATAAATTAAAGATTGGTTGAACAATCAGGAGATCAAACATCTGTACTACTTATTCCCTTCGGCATTAACTATACCATGGCCTGGGCTTGAGCTACCAGTGGTGGGGACGGTTGTTTTTACAGCTTTTTGGACCAGACTTTTAATTGTGCCGTCTAGTCGTGGCTGGGGCTGATGGGCTAGCTCGTCACTAAAAACCGTAAAGACCATGTCGAAATGCTCGGTTACATCTGTTTCTTGCTTGCGAACAGTTTCATAAATCCGGCGCCGGATGCGGTTGCGAACCACTGCTGATTTGCTGACTTTTTTACTAACTACAATTGCCACCCGGCCAGATTTATTGGGTCGACGTGACAAATATTTGAGGCTGACGCTTGGTTCACGCACGGTTTGACCACGCCGATAAACGGCATTTAGACTGCCATAACCATGGAATCGATGAGAGCGGGTAATCATGTTGGTATCAGTGTATAGTTTTTGACTGCTAGTTCACAGACTAAACTTTAAAAAGCCTTTCTGGGAGGCCTTAATTTTAGATTATTAAATCAGGCTACTTTAAGCGGAGAGCTTAGCGCGGCCTTTTAGGCGGCGGCGCTTCAAAACGTTACGTCCGGCTTTGCTGGCCATACGTTTGAAAAAACCATGCTCGCGGGCCCGGCTTCGCTTTTTTGGCTGATGAGTTCTTTTAGGCATACCGCGCTACTTTAACATACTCTGTTAATGTTTGCCAGTCTCTCGGTCACGACAATGGCCTCCAGTTGTGACCTAAATCAGCCTCCACCACGTAAAATTAACAATGTTTACCCGCCGATTCTTAATAGTTATGCACCTATCGCAAGGATTTGTCCACAGATTAACAGAGGGGGTTGGTTTCTGTGCATAAACTCCCCTTCGGTTTTGTGATTTTTAACACTTCCGGGCCTTTTATAAGCTAAAGGTGTGGAAAACTTTGTAAAAGTCCGTTATATTTAGACCTACGAAGAGGAGAGGTATGCAGCAAGATGGTCTATGGCAGGCTGTCCTTGGCGAGATCGAGTTGTCGGTTTCCAGGGGTAATTTTGTCACTTGGTTCAAGAAAACGTCGCTAGTAAAACAAGGCGATGGCACTGCAGTGATTGGCGTGCCAAATATCTTTATAAAGCAGCAGCTGGAACGCAAGTACAACGAAATCATTATCCAGACCCTTCGAAAAAACGGCATAAACGCTGAATCTGTAGAATATAAGATCGTGGCGACAGCTACCAGCCACCGCACACCGACTCTTGATGATCCAATCGATCAAAACGCGATGCAAAACAACGCCGTATCGTTACCCATCAATAAAGAAGCAGGCTCCAAAACCGGCCGCAACAGCCTAGCTCACTCCTACCGTCAAGGTCTCAACGAGCGCTATACTTTTGATAATTTTATCGTCGGTGGCGCTAACGAATTAGCTTTCGCCGCCTGCCAAGCCATCGCTTCGTCACCCGGCACCAAATATAACCCCCTCTTTTTATACGGTGGAGTTGGTATCGGCAAAACCCACCTTATTCAAGCCGTTGGCAATGTCGTGGCCGCCCGCGATCCAAAAGCCAAAATTTTATACATATCTACCGAGCAATTCGTTCAGGAGTTTGTCGATGCCCTTCGTTTCCGTAAAACCGCTGATTTTGCCAGCTATTACCGCACCGCCGAAGTGCTGATTGTTGATGACATCCAGTTCATCGCTGGCAAAGAAAAGATGCAGGAAGAGTTTTTCCATACTTTTAATGCGCTACACCAGGCTAATAAGCAGATTATTATTAGCTCCGACAAACCACCAAAGGAGATTGATAGTCTGGAAGACCGCTTGCGTTCCCGTTTTGCCGGTGGCATGAGTATCGATATGCAAACACCAGATTTTGAGACCCGTTGCGCCATCGTCCAGACCAAGGCTCATAATCACGAAGTTACACTGCCACCAGATGTAGTCGAATACTTGGCTAATAACGCTCAGACTAACATTCGTGAGCTTGAGGGCGCGCTTAATCAACTATTGGCCTTTTGTGAGATGCGCGGCTTAGAGCCTAATCTATCGGTCGTTTCTAGTTTATTGAGCGTCAGCAAAAGTCGACCTAAACACCTCAGCGCCAAGCAAATTATTGAACGCACCGCCCGTCATTTCCAGATACCTATGGAGGACATACTTGGCCCTAAGCGCGATAAAGACATTGTCGTGCCGCGCCAGATAGCCATGTATATGCTCAGGAGCGAGTTGCACCTCAGTTTTCCAAAGATCGCCCACGAACTTGGCCGCAAAGACCACACTACCGCCATTCATTCAGTCGAAAAAATCGAGAAAGAATCACAAGCCGATGCTTCGATGCGCCTAGCTATTTCTGAAATCAAGGAGCATTTATATGCGTAATTTTTCACCCAAAAGCTGGGGAAAAGCCGTGTATGGGTTGTGTACAAATAGTGGTACAAATCACCAGCTATACACACAGGTTTCGTTAAGCTTTAGCCGGCATGTGGGTAAACGGCTGATTTATACTAGCCGAACCCAAATTTTATACCACCGCTTATCCACCATAAAAACCGCTATTTTTACCACTGTTAGACAAATATTTATACCCACTATCCACACCACCAATAAGAGAAACAACAATATAAATTTACTTAATTACTTAATTGTTTAGGAGCCAAACATGAAACTTCAAGTCACCCAGGAAAACCTCAATCGCGCACTTAATTCTGTCGCCCGTGTTGCCAATAGCCGCGGTACCCTACCAATACTCTCTAACGTACTAATTAAAACCAGTAATAACCGCTTAAGTCTATCGGCTACAAACTTAGACATCGCTATTACCCACTACATCGGCGCTAAAGTGGCTGATGAAGGTTCGATCACTGTCCCTGCCCGCTTAATGCAAGATTTTGTTGGTAGCTTACCCGAGGGTGTTATTCAGTTATTGCTCGAGGAAACAAAACTTCACGTTACTACCGATCAGTACAATTCAGTTGTAAATGGGATTGTAGCCGATGACTTCCCTGTTATGCCGGCTATTAGTGACGGTAAAAGCTGGACGGTCAGTAGCTCGGTTCTAAAAAAAGGTCTTCAGCAAGTAGTTTTCGCGGCTTCTAGTGACGAAACTCGCCCAGTACTCACCGGAGTATTATTGCAATCCCTTGAAGGTAAACTATACATGGCCGCCACTGACAGCTACCGTCTAGCCGAGAAAAAACTTGGTGCCAACAAAGAAGAGGTTCAATTATTGATTCCAGCCTCAGCCCTACAAGATTTACTAAGAGTGTTAGGTGACAATGACGACGAAGTCCAAGTAACTCACAATGACGTCCAGATATTGTTTCAGGTTGGTGATGTCGAGCTGGTTACCCGATTAGTCGAGGGTAAATATCCAGATTATCGTAAGCTGATTCCTGAATCTTTCGAGACATCAGCTACCTTAAAAAGAGCTGATTTTGTAAATGTCACTAAAGTTTCTAGCCTCTTTGCTCGCGAAAGCGCAGGTAGTGTAACAATTGAGCTCGACGAAGAAAATCAAAAACTCAGTATTCGCTCGGTAGCCTCTCAGCTTGGCGAAAATACTGCCTCAGCCGGCGCCAAAATAAAGGGCACTGGCAGTATTACCGTGAACTCCCGTTATTTACTCGATGGACTAAACGCCCTAAATGGTGACGAAATAGAATTTGGTTTTAACGGCAAACTCGAGCCAACCTTGCTACGAGATCCCGCCAACACCGATTATCAGCACGTCATTATGCCACTTAAGAGCTAAGCACTACAATTAAAGGCATGTTAGCCGAAATCCGCCTCAAAAACTTCCGTTCCTACGCCGATGATTCATTTGAATTTACCCCTGGAGTGAATATAATCGTCGGCCCCAACGCCAGCGGCAAAACCAATCTCCTGGAAGCTATTTTGGTGGTCAGTAAAGGCAGCTCATATCGGGTTAAAGACAGCGAGTTAGTCAGCTTTGAGGCCGAATGGAGCCGCTTGGATACTAAATCACTGGAAGGCGCCGAACGAACAGTAAAAATAGTGTTAGAACCCAGTATTACTAAAACCTACGAGCTAGCCGGCAAGCCCTACAAGCGGCTCGGCATGGGCCAAATGCTACCAGTTGTCCTGTTTGAGCCAAACCACCTTCAAATGCTTTCAGGAGGCCCCGAGCGCCGCCGCAATTACCTGGACGATGTACTGGAACAAACCCAGATTGGTTATGGAACTTTGCGGCGCCAATACAAACGCACTTTAGCTCAACGTAATGCTTTACTAAAAAGACCTTCTGGCGATCTTAAAACCCAACTTTTCCCCTGGAATGTACGCTTGAGCCAGCTGGCCGGTCAGGTTGTACGTGCCCGCGCTAGTTTAGTCGAGCAAATCCAGATCACGCTACCAGGGCTGTACAAAGATTTGTCCCATGTTTCCACTGTTGTCGAAGCCCGCTACGGCTCGCAGTGGCCAGTCGACAGCTACGAAACCAATCTGTTAAAAAAGCTAGAAACCACTGTCGATACCGACAAGCTGCGCGGCTTTACATCTAACGGCCCACACCGCGAAGACCTAATCGTGCTATTTGATGGTCACCCGGCTCAAGAATCAGCCTCTCGCGGCGAAGCCCGTACCCTGGTATTGGCCCTAAAAATAATTGAAATGAAGCTGATTACTATCGCCCGCGACGTGACTCCATTGCTGCTGCTGGATGATGTGTTCAGTGAGCTGGACGGGGCGCGTCGTCATGCACTCACAGAGCAGCTCAGTAACCACCAGACATTCATAACCACCACAGATGCTGATATTGTTCTTCAGCATTTCACAGACCGGTGTAATGTTATCCCGCTGACTCACTGAACCACTCGCATCCACTAAACTACCCAATTATTACAAGATAACAAGGGCTCCACACAGACAATAACTATAGACAAGGACGACGTTTAATATAGATTGGGTTCAGTTATTGAGTAGGTTATTTTGTAATCCTCAGGATTTAAGTTTAAGGATTTAATATAATCATTTATATCCTGTTTTGCGGCGTTAATTGCCTGTTCTTTTTCGCCGCTTCTTACATCAGAAGAACTAAGTATTATCTCTGCACTAAGTTCTGGTCTGGTTTCCGCCAATGAAGCACCGATAACCGCATTAAGATTAAAGTTAGTGGTCCCATAAGGTAGATCCGATATGATAGGGTCGTTTTTAGTTGTTGGCGTATCTTGCTTTGCTAAGATAAATTTTTGTTCCTCTTTTGACAGACCATTAAAAGGAATATCTTTTGCGTTAAAGTATAGGTTTATATCATCAAGCTTATCTCCGGAAGCCGATTTAATATTGGATATATGTATGGCGTACTGCTTCTTAAGCACCATTGATTGTAATTCTATAGTGAGAATATTTTTGTCAACAGAATGGCCAAAAAGCACAGGATCATCACTTTCTACTGATATGTCACCAGCCAAATCCTTATTAAAATTAATCTTTATATAGGGACCGATTACGCTAACTTCATTTAAGCTTGGCGATATTGATACCTGCCTAAAACCCAAATTTCTTATAAACTGAAAAGTCGCAAAACTTACAAATACAAGTAATACCAGCGAAATTAGTAAAACAATCTTACGGTTAGCTGGGTTTTCTTTAATCTGGTGATACATAACCAACGGCGCCTCCTGCATTCGGACTACTTAAATCATATTGTGTTACCTTGCTTGCCGTGAACCCGCTCCCGCCACCACCTTGGTTACCTCCAATTACGGTTACGATCTTACCTTTAACACCAACCACTAAGTTTACGTGAGATATTCCTCCACCAAGATATACTGCTATATCACCAGGTTTTGGTGTGTATCCAGGAACTGCATGGAATTTAAATTTATCACCCTTTTCTCCTATGCTTTTGACGGTAACAACTGCAGGCACCCTACCTTCGGGAGAACTGTCTAAGGGGTATCCCGCCTGGTTGTATACCCAGCTTACAAACCAAGCACACCAATTGCCTTGGGCGCCCCCAGTGTATTTTTTAAAATCAGTGCCAGGCTTAAGTCCGCCTGACTCCCAGAGCGCTAACTCTTTCTGGACTAGTTGGACTACCTTGCTTCTTACCGTTCCTTGTGTAGTGCAGCTACCAGAGGAGAGACCGGCCAAGGAGGCGTAAACAACAAAGGTGCCGTAACCTTGGTTGGCTGGATATTCTATTGCTCCAAAGTCTCTTTTTATCTGACCCCATCCACTAGGATTGGTGTTAGGGTCACGCTTTGCATCGGCTTTATTCATTACGTACGGCGATCCATCATACCCATATTCAAACCCAAGCTTCTTAGCCTGTTGTTCGTAGACAGATGCACGGCCGTTGTAGCTGAAAAAAGTATCTTTAATTACTTCAGGGCTTGAATCGGGGCTAAGATCGCGGTTTTGGGAATAATTGGCATTAGCTTTGGATTTTAAAAATTTGGCGGCTAGGATAGTTTGGCGCAAGAACTCTTTGTCATCAATCTCTCCTTCTGGATATGGACCGCCCTGCTTCGAAACAAACTGGTAAACACCTTGACCATTCGATGGGTTGTTCTTTCCTAGACCGCTCTCTTTTAGATGAACTACTGCAAGCATTTGCCAAGGAATATCAGCCTCTTTGGCCGCCTCTTGGTATACGTTTGAGAATTTTTGGATTTTCTTAACCTGTCCTTCATTAAGAATTTCCTTTCCCGAGTAGTCTCTAGTAGAAAGTCCTGCCTCTGAGTCAGCTTCTACTGGTACGGTTGGACAGGAATCGTTACTGCCATCGTAGTACGCCCAATTACCATAGATTGCATCAAGATCATTTTGAGATAGTGCCGATAAAGTCGGCGGAGCAACTTGAGCGGCAACTAGGGATAAGCATATAAAAGAAAACACCCAGTACCGCAGCTTGAATTTTAGATTTTTTCGAAAGAACAACCGCATAATCAGCTACCCATTCCCGCCACACCTATTGTCTTCCGGTAATGGATCCCAGTGCCAAGACTCGAAAGAGTACTGCTTAAACCCAAACTTGGCGGCATTATTTTCGAGCCATAACCAAGTCTTGCTGGCTCTGTCGACCCCCCGCCCGCTACAACTTGTTGTGCTTGTTCCGAATACATTAGTGCTACTAAAATCTATAGCTACGCCTAGTTGATGTAATGACTGGCCAGGTCTAGCGCACCCAGAACCATCGCCAGTGCCCCCGCAAGAATCATTTAATCTAAAAGAGCTGCTAGCAGAAAGAGGGCTGCCATCGGCTTTTGCTTGTTTCCCAAGTTCCTGCCAAGCTCCTGACACGAATGAGCTCACCACCGCGCCGCCCCCGACAGTGACGCCTTTTTTATTATCGCCATAACCACCTATTTGTTGAATCTGACAAAGTCGTATTTTCAACGAGCCCGACTCTTTTTTGTATGTACCAGTATACTTACTGGTCGCCACCCCTAGGTCCTTTGTGCCATCCGCACAAGCAATATTGCTTGTGCTTTTACCTATAAGAGAGGTGTCGACTTCGGCGCCTGCCGTTTCAGTTGGATTATTCTCGGTTGTTGATTCAGTACTTGCGCCTGCTGGCAGGACTTCATCGGTAAAAAGCGCTCCGGAACTGGTGATTGCGGCCTCTAGCAAAAGACACCCATTAGTTTTTGTCATATCGCCATCGCTATCCATGTTGTTGTTTCGCCAATCGGCCAGAGTCTGTGGGTCATCACATTTATTTTCTTCCCAGTATGTTTCAGGATCCTCAGTAAAGACAGGATCATTATCTGGATATCCATACTGGGTTACACCAAACGGATCTTTAATTGTTTCGTCTGCATGTGCTTTGAGTGAGGGCGCTAAACTGCCAAATCCTGCGACAAGTTTACCGAAAGGATTAGACATCAAGCTAGCAAAACTACTATTTATTGCAGAAGAGGAGTCACTGGGCATACTGAGTGCCACCTGGCTGACTAGAGAATACTGGCTGTCTGTATCTAATACTCGAGCCAATAAAGAACCTCTACTAAATTCTTCTTTTTGCTGAGCGATATGAGTATTTTGAATTACTCGAGCCTCTGAGTCGCTGATTTTTTGAGCGCCCAGGCTATTCTTGGCGAAATCATTACCTGTTATATTAGCTCCACCAGCCAGCAGATTAAACGTCCTTGCTCCACTCATGTTTGTCGTGAACGGTGAAGGCAAAAGAGATGTGAACCAACTGATTATTTCTGGTGCGATTTTTTCAATCCCAGACTTCATTGCACAATATGATGCACTTTGGGCGACCTGCATAGCAGGCACGTTGCCACAGGTTTTGTCATACGCCGCAATGGCCACACCTAGTGGTTTGGCAACTATCCCTCCTACCCAATCGAAAGCCTTGCCCACAGTATTGACCCAAAATTTTGCAACAACGCTTGATGGTAGATAGCTTGAGATCGTAGATATTTTAGATATAGCATTTAAGGCGCTGTTGTTATAGGTTAAGGTTTCCTCGGGGCATAGAAGCTTGTCGGATTCCAAGGTTTTACCGTCATCGCATTTATAATCAGCTTTCGGCGCTGCGCTTTCAGCGTAAGCTGTTCCTAGCCCAAAACTATCCGATAAACTTGTTTTGGTTGGTGTCGAATTTCCAAGATACTGGCTGTAAAGTGGTGATGCCTCAGCCCCCAAACCACCCTGGTCGCTCCGTTCATCACCGGACTGCGGTGAGAGTGTCTCTATAGCTGAGCCAACCATGCTAGCATCCACTTTTCCTGTTTTAATTTCGTCAGCATAAGTACGATAAGTTGCAAAAGTGTTTACCATAGCCAAAGAGTTAGACGCATACACAAAAGAGTTAATATACTCAGGTGCATTTTTACCCAATTTATTTTCGAAATATATAATACGTGCGCCTAAATCAATCCAACCAACTATTGGAATTGCCTTGGAAGCTGCTGCGACTGTGGTCTTTCCTGCCTGAACCGAACCTTCTTTGCCGATTGAAACAAGTAATTTTTCTACCAAGTCATCAGCAATATATGCTCCTACGCCCTTTTCAGCTACGCCATCAGCAAGAGCTTGCATTTTCTCTGGAGTAAGGTCACGGTTGCTGGCCATAAGAGCTAAGACCTTTTCTTGGGCATTGCTTTGTATCTTGGTTTGTCGCTCACCGTTCAGTGCACAGTTTTTGCCTGGATCACATGGTTCAGAGCTGGCCGTCGGTCTAGCGGCGGGGTCACAGTTAGGCTCAAGAATACAGTCCATGACCGCCCGCATGACCTCGGTCTGAGGCTGAACAACTCGGGTCGCTAAGACTGCCTTAAAGGCCTTGTTTTTTTGGTCGGCTTTCCAGTCAGAAAATTTATCTCGAGAACCACAAGCAAAGACACAGTGTGGTACGCCATATTTTTGACTTAACAGCGCTCGAACTTTGTAGCGAACCATGGTTCTTTCCCAGAGCGTTTCGTCCTTGAGGGCAACCCGAAGCTCAGTCTTGATTGCTCTACGAAATTCTGTTCTACCCTTTAGTTCCTTTGAGTCAAAAAGATCGTTGACTCTTTCGTCAGCGAAATCGCTAACATCAATGCCTTTGCCTGATATGCCAGGGGCTTTCAGGCGGTAAGTCGAGCCTTCTCTAGTGAACTCAATCCCATGCTTAGTAGCAAGTTTTTGCTCAAGCTTACCGTCTCGCCAGCCGTTGTACAATTGGCTTACAGGTGAATTGCCTTGAACTTTGCGAACACAATCCTTGTCGATTCGAGTGCTCTTACAAGTACCATTTAGTCCTGGTAATACATGCTTTTGCAAGTAGCTCATAACAAGCCTATCGACTTGCTTCTCCATAGCACTCGTTGCTGTGCTAAAAAATCGATCCTCAAGATTATTTACAATATGCAATATTTTAAGGGGCAGAATTGACATGATTGCGAAGATGATGATGCCGACAACCAGTCCGGTTATGCCACCGGTAGTTCCCGCCCTTCGTCGACTCCCAAAAAGCTTTCCTTGTAGACCTTTTGCCGCTCCTAGAGAGCCTCCGCCGAATACGTTTGAGCCCTCTCCAAATTTGCCTTCGGGTGAAAAAAGACTTTTCTCTTGAGTGGCTAGATCATCCTTTGCCCGATCTTCCATAGCAGTCTCCTCAGCCGGAGAGATGCCCGTTAAAGCCCGTAGTTCATCATTACTGGGAGTAGTTTTTCGGTCGTCGTAAACACTCATTTTAGAATACTTTCATCAAACTAAACTCCAGGGTACAGCCGATTCTGTAAATCAATTGTTCCCTGAGGCTGGTTAAGCTCGCCGGCTTGATTTTGCTGAGCGGAAGCGTTAATTTGTTTGACTTGCTCCGGGCTAGTAGT
>Ga0105047_10016908_pt1 | contig 11412 bp, 11 predicted proteins | sample MAT04_FD_78384 | JGI IMG/M metagenome (GOLD analysis project Ga0105047, IMG submission 78384) | Freshwater microbial communities from Lake Fryxell liftoff mats and glacier meltwater in Antarctica - MAT-04 (megahit assembly) | ecosystem: Environmental > Aquatic > Freshwater > Ice > Liftoff... | reverse complement strand
CGCCGTGCTGCTTGATGCGCCGTGCAGCGCCACCGGCACCATCCGCCGCCACCCCGAAGTCGCCCATCTGCGCCGCCCGCGCGACGTGACGACGATGGCCGAGCAGCAGGACCGCCTGCTCGCCGCCGCCTGCGCCATGCTGCGGCCAGGGGGCCGGCTGGTCTACGCCGTATGCTCGCTTCAACCCGAGGAGGGGGCGGCCCGAGTGGCGGCGGCGCTGGCGAGATTGCCGTTGCGCGCCGCCCCCTTTACCGCCGACGAGACGAAGCTGCCCGAGGCGCTGACGCCAGACGGCTGGCTGCGCACCACGCCGGCATTGTGGCCGGGGCGGGGCGGAATGGACGGGTTCTTCATCGCCCGGATGCTGCGCGAATAGCGCTCTGCTTGCTGGCGACGGACTCCCTTGGGTAGAAGTCGCTTATGCATTCCCCCTCCGCTTCGCCGATCCTGGTGGCGCCCAGCATGCTGGCAGCTGATTTCGCGCGCGCCGGCGAGGAGATGCGCGCAATCGAGGCCGCCGGGGCGGACTGGCTGCACCTGGACGTGATGGACGGCCATTTCGTGCCCAACATCAGTTTCGGCCCGCCGGTGATCGCCAAGCTGAAGCCGCATTGCCGCCTGCCGTTCGACGTGCACCTGATGATCACGCCGGTCGACGCCTATATCGCCGCCTTCGTGGAAGCTGGCGCCAACCGGATCAGCGTGCACCCCGAGGCCGGGCCGCATTTGCACCGCTCGCTGCAATTGATCCGCGCGCTGGGCTGCGCGCCCGGCGTGGTGCTCAACCCGGCGACGCCGATCGAGATGGTGCTGCCGGTTCTCGACATGTGCGATACCGTCATGATGATGACGGTGAACCCGGGCTTCGGCGGCCAGCCCTTCCTGGACAGCCAGCTGGCTCGCATCACGGCGATGCGCGCGGCAATCGGTGCCAGCGGGCGCGCCATCCGCTTGCAGGTGGATGGCGGCATTACGCCCGCCACCGCGCCGCGCGTGATCGCGGCCGGCGCCGATGTGCTGGTGGCCGGCACCGCGGTGTTCGGTGCGCCAGACTACGCAGCTGCCATCGCGGCGTTGCGGAGCCCCCCCGCGTGAAGCCGCCCGGAACCTGGCTGCGCGATGCCCGGCGGCAGCTGGCCAGGCTGCCGAGCCTGCGCATGACCCGGGTGCCCGATGCGCCAGCCCAGCCGGTGCGCGACCCGTGGCTGGGCGAGCTGGAGGCGGGCGGGCTGGTGATGCGCGGCGAGCTGGTGCTGGGGGGCGGCGGCATCGCGCTGCGGCCGGGCGCCTTCGCCGGCACCAGCGGCAACAAGGTGCTGCGCGCCGCACTGCACGACTTCACCTGGCTGCGCGATCTGCGCGCGCTGGGCACCGATGCGGCCCGCATGCGCGCCCGCGCCCTGGTGGGCGACTGGATCGGCGAAACCGAGCTGGACCCGATCGCCGACCGTCCCGACGTGATCGGTGCGCGTATCGCCGCCTGGCTGGGGCATTACGACTTTTTCGCCGCCTCGGCCGATGACGGGTTCCGCCAGCGCCTGATGGCCCGCCTGGTTGCCGATTCGCGGGTGCTTGCCGCCGCCCTGCCAGCCGAGGAACTCGACGCCCGCGCGCTGACCGCAGTGAAGGGTCTGATCGCCGCCGCCGTGGCGTTGCCCGAGCATTCGGCCTTCCTGACCCGCGCGCTGCGGGTGCTGCCACAGGAGTTGAACCGGCAGATCCTGCCCGATGGCTGTCATTGCGAGCGCTCGCCGGCGCAGCAGGTGGCGGTGCTGATGGACCTGGTGGAGATCCGCGCGCTGTTGCAGGCCGCACAGGCACCGGCGCCGGAGGCACTGACGCGCGCGATCGAACGCATGGGCCCGGCCCTGCGGCTCATGCGCCACGGTGATGGCGGGCTGGCGCTGTTCAACGGCAGCCGCGAGGAAACAGCGTCGCGCGCCGAGGCGGTGCTGGCCCAGGCGGGGCGGGCGGGGCGCATGCCCTCGCAACTGCCCGAGGGCGGGTTTCACCGGCTGCAAACCGGGCGAACGGTGCTGATCATGGATTGCGGCGCGCCGGCGGTGGCGAAGCTGGACCGCTGTGCCCATGCCGGCACGCTGTCCTTCGAGTTGTCCATCGGGCGCGAGCGGATGATCGTCAATTGCGGGTCCGCACCGGGGGCGGGGCCGGAATGGCGCGATGCCTGCCGGGCGACGGCGGCGCATTCCACCCTGGTGATCGCCGAGACGAGTTCGGCCGAGCTGAAGCCCGAGGGGCTGGGCCAGCGGCCGGAGCAGGTGGAAGTATCGCGCCAAGAATCCGGCGGCGCCCACTGGCTTCACGCCAGCCACGACGGCTGGCGCATTCCGTTCGGCGCGATCCACCGCCGGCGGATCTACATGTCGGAAAGCGGCGAGGACATCCGCGGCGAGGACGCGGTGGAGGCCGCCGAGGCGCAACCGTTTGTGGTGCGCTTCCATCTGCATCCCGGCGTGGAAGCCAGCGTGCAGCAGGATGGCGAGGCCGTGCTGCTGCGCCTGCCGTCAGGCGGCGGCTGGCGTCTGCGCGCCGATGGCGCAAGGGTAAGCCTGGAGGAGAGCGTCTATCTGGGCGGCGCCGAGCCGCGCCATGCCGAACAGGTCGTGCTGACCGCCGCCCAGGACGGACCGCAGCAGGTGCGATGGGCGATCACGCGGGTGGGATAGGCCGGCATGGGATGACCGGGGCGCGGCCGCTGAAGGTCCTGGAGGTTACCAACGTCGATTTCTCGCTGCGCCAGTTCCTGCTACCGGTGATGCGGGCGGTGCGCGCGCGCGGGCACGAGGTGGTGGGTGCCTGCGCCGAGGGCGCGCATCTGGACGCGGTGCGCGCCGAAGGGTTCCGGGTTGAGGCGTTGCCGTTCGCGCGCTCGCTGTCGCCACGGGCGCATTGGCGTGCATTCTGGGCAATGGTGGCGTTGATCCGGCGCGAGCGGCCCGACGTGGTGCACGCGCACATGCCCATCAGCGGCTTCCTCAGCCGGCTGGCAGCGCGCGTCGCTGGGGTGCCGAAGATCGCCTATACCTGCCACGGCTACCTGTTCAACCAGGAGGGCTCGTGGCTGCGCCGGATCGGCGGGTTCGCGATGGAATGGATCGGCGGGCGGCTGACCGACGTCTATATGACCGTCTCGCGCGACGAGGCGGGCGACGCCCGGCGGCTGTGGATCCATCGCGGCGCGGTGGCGATCGGCAATGGCCGCAGCCCGATGCAGTTCCGCCCGAACCAAGCGGCGCGCGCGCAGCTGCGCGCGGCGATGGGGGTGGCGCCCGACACGGTCGCCGTGGTGATCGTCTCGCGTGTGGTGGCGCCCAAGGGCTATATCGAGCTACTGGCCGCGATGCGCGATGTGCCGGCGGAGCTGTGGGTGGTGGGCGACCGCCTGCCGAGCGACCGCGGCGAGGATTTGGCGCCGTATTTTGCCCGCTTCGCCGAAACCGGGCGGCTGCGCCAGCTGGGCTATCGCAGCGACGTGGCGGATGTTCTGGCGGCAGCCGACATCTTCGTGCTGCCGAGCCATTTCGAGGGGCTGCCGATGTCGGTGATCGAGGCGATGCTGACTGGGCTGCCGGTGGTGGCGTCCGACATCCACGGGCCGCGCGAACAGGTGGTGACCGGTACGACCGGCCTACTGGTGCCGGTGCGCGATGCCACCGCCCTGGCCGGCGCGTTGCGGCAGCTGGCCCAGGACGCCGGGATGCGGGCACGCATGGGGGCCGCGGGGCTTGGCCGGGCGCGCGAGCACTATGACGAGGCCAGGGTTGTGGCGCATACGCTGGACCTGATGGGGCTGTAGGTCTAAGGCGCGGGCATACGGACCCACCCCTCACCCCAGCCCTCTCCCCGACTGGACGAGGGCGTCTGGAAGGCGCTTCATGACCGATATCGCCCCGATCCGCCGCGCGCTGATCTCCGTCTCGGACAAGGCTGGGCTGGTGGCGTTCGGCCTGGCCCTGGTGGCGCGCGGCGTGGAGATCCTGTCGACCGGCGGCTCCGCCAAGGCCCTGCGCGATGCCGGCGTGCCGGTGGTCGAAGTGTCCGCGCATACCGGCTTCCCGGAAATTCTCGACGGGCGGGTGAAGACGCTGGTGCCGCAAATCCATGGCGGCATCCTCGGGCGGCGCGACCTGCCTGAGCACCTGGTGCAGATGGCGGCCCACGGCATCGCCCCGATCGACCTCGTGGCGGTGAACCTGTATCCGTTCGAGGCCACCGTGGCCCGCGGCGCCCCGTTCGACGATTGCGTGGAGAACATCGACATCGGCGGCCCCGCGCTGATCCGCGCCGGCGCCAAGAACCATGATTTTGTCAGCGTGCTCACCGAACCCGGCCAATACGCCGACGTGCTGGCCGAGTTGGAAGCCCACGGCGGCACCACGCTGGCCCTGCGCCGCCGCCTCGCCGGCGAGGCCTATGCCCGCACCGCCGCCTACGACGCCGCCATCGCCGCCTGGTTCGCCGCCCAGCGCGCCGACGCCCTGCCCGCCCGGTTCGCCATTTCCGGCACGCGCCGCCAGGCGCTGCGCTACGGCGAGAACCCGCACCAGCAGGCGGCGTTCTACACCACCGATGCCCGCCCCGGCGTGGCCACCGCCCGACAGATCCAGGGCAAGGAGCTGTCGTACAACAACCTCAACGACACCGACGCGGCGTTCGAATGTGTCGCCGAGTTCGAGGCGCCCACGGTGGTGATCGTCAAGCACGCCAACCCTTGCGGCGTGGCCACCGCCCCCTCGCTGGCCGAGGCCTGGGACGCGGCACTGCGCTGCGATCCCGAATCGGCCTTCGGCGGCATCATCGCGGTGAACCGCACACTCGACGAAGCAGCGGCGGCGAAGATGGTGGCGATCTTCTCCGAGGTGATCGTGGCGCCCGATGCGACCGAGGCGGCGATTGCCGTGCTGGCGCGCAAGAAGAACCTGCGGCTGCTGCTGACCGGCAGCCTGCCCGACCCGGCGGCGGCGGGACTGTCATTCAAAAGTGTCGCCGGCGGCTTCCTGGTGCAGTCGCGCGATGCCGGGCGGGTTATGATCGGCGACCTCAAGGTGGTGACCAGGCGAGCCCCGACCTCCGCAGAGATTGAAGACCTGATCTTCGCCTTCCGTGTGTGCAAGCACGTGAAGTCGAACGCCATCATCTATGCCAAGGATGCCGCCACGGTGGGCATCGGCGCCGGTCAGATGAGCCGGGTGAACGCATCGCGCATCGCCGCCTGGAAGGCGGAGGACGCCGCCCACAAGGCCGGCCTGCCGCAATCACTGGCGATCGGCGCGGTGGTGGCATCCGACGCCTTCTTCCCGTTCGCCGACGGCTTGCTGGCGGCAGTTGCGGCCGGCGCCACGGCGGTGATCCAGCCCGGCGGATCAATGCGCGACGCCGAAGTGATCGCAGCGGCGGATGAGGCCGGAGTGGCGATGGTGATGACAGGGATGCGCCATTTCCGGCATTGACGCCTGGGCGGAGTATACATCACGAGACCCAATAGACCTGTTGCGGAAGTCTGCCTGTGACACCAACCACCGAAAACACTGACTCATGATCAGGCAAGCATGGGGCTTCGCCCCAAACCCCAGCAGGGGCCAAGCCCCTGCACCTTAATCGTAAGAAAACTAATGGGTTTCCGAAGGCCCTCGGCCTTTGGCGGGTCGAGGGCAAAGCCCTGGCCTTGCCTCCCTTAATCGGTCAACCATGAGGCCGCCCGGTGAGACTTGACCCGTATCGGTACTGGCCAGGCCGCGTCGCGGCGGATATTTTGGCTCTCCAAGGATGACTGGCAACAGCCGATATGAACTCTGAAGAAGCCCCACCCGACCTCACTGCCGACCGCACGCTGGACATCACGCGCGACCTTTGCCCGATGACCTTCGTGCGTACCCGCCTCGCACTCGACCGGTTGGCCCCGGGGCAGCGGCTGCTGGTGCTGCTCAAGGGCGAGGAGCCGCGCCGCAACGTGCCCCGTAGCACCCGCGAGCATGGTCACAAGGTGCTGACCGAACAGACCGGCCCCGACGGCATCACCCGCCTGCTGCTGGAACGCGCCTGACCGGCCTTCGCGGCTCAGGGGCGGCTGAGGCGTCGGTCCCGCGCGGCCAGTCCGACCCACCTAATACCAACCCTTCTAATGATTGACCGATAGAGAAAGCTAAGGCCAGGGCTCTGCCCTGGACCCGCCAAAGGCCGACGGCCTTTGGAAACCCATTAGTTTTCTTACGGTTAAGGTGCAGGGGCTTGGCCCCTGCTGGGGTTTGGGGCGAAGCCCCATGCTTGCTTGATCATGAGTCAGTATTTTAGGTGGTTGGTACAACGCCCGTCCCCGCGGCAAACATGACAGTTCGATAAAGGCGCCTCAGCCCTTGCGCGCCGCACTCACCAGTTGGGTCAACTCGTCGATCGCCGCGGCCACGCGCGCGTTCAGCGCGCCCATGGCCTCGCCGTTGGCGCGCTGGATCAGATCACCGACCTCGCGCGAATTGGCGACGGCGCGCTCATAGGCCGCCTTCAGCAACTCGGCCTGCTTGGCCGCTTTGTCCTGCGGCGCCTGGCTGGTGGCGAGCGCCTGCAGCGTGCCGGTCAGTTCGGCCATGGTCTGCTGCATGATCTCCATGTTCCGCTTGGTCACCGCCTGCGCACCCTCCAGCGCGATCCGGTTGGCCTCCGACAGCGCCTCCATGTTGCGTTGGTGGGCACGCATCAGCGCCTCGGCATCCGGCATGCCGGGCACCTTCATCTGACTCAGCATTTTCTGGAATTCCTCGGCGCCCGGCCAGCTGGCCAGCGGCTTCTTCGCATCGCTCGGCATATGGGGAATCCTATTCCTGCGGGGTGAAGGGAACATCCTCGGGCGCCATTGGCGCGGCCGAGTCTAGGCGCCCGCGCGGCGCCAGCCAACCGGCGGCGCGCTCGGCCCGCGTCAGTGCGCTGTCCAGGGCCGCCATGGTCGCGGCCATGTCGGGGTTGGTGTCATTCTGCCACGCGCGCACCGTCCAGCCCCACACCGCCAGCAACCCGCCGGCGCGGAGCGTACCCCCCAGCCTTCCATCCAGTGGGCCGGCGGCGTCGACGCCCGCGGCTGCCAGCAGCCAGTCCATGCTGCGCAGGCTGGCCCCGGTCAGCAGCAATGCCGCCGGCGGGTCGAACGGCACCCCGCGCAACAGCGCGATCACCCCGGCGCGATGCATCTGCAGAAAATCGATCCGCCGCATCACCAAGTCGAACAGCCGGTCGCGCGCCGGCCCTTCGGTCAGTGCGCCCTTCAGGGCGAATGCGTCGGCCAGAGCGCCGAACCGCAGCAACAACGCGCAGCGGTCGCCCAAGCTGCGCCGCGCCACGTCAAGGGGAATGCCGGCGCTGTGCGCCGCCGCCGGAATGCTCAGCCGCGCCCAGCCATGCGCGGCGATCTGCTCGAAACAGGCGGCAACCAGGGCCGTTTCGGTATCCAGAGGCTGCGCGGGATCGGTTTGCATGGCCGAAACATGGGGCACCGCGCCCCCGATGTCACCCAGCGAGTTCGCGCGACCGCTTCGTCGCCGCGGCGATGGCGCGCGACAGCGCATCCGGCATTGCCGCCTGCTCCATCAGCACGCCAAGCGCCGCCGCCGTGGTGCCGCCAGGGCTGGTGACGTTGCGCCGCAGCACCGCCGCATCCTCGGCGCTTGCCGCCAGCAGCGCGCCCGAGCCCGATACCGTCTCGCGGGCCAGCTTGCGGGCGAGATCGGCCGGAATCCCCTGTTCGATCGCCGCCTGTTCCATCAGCTCGGCCAGCAGGAACACATAGGCCGGGCCGCTGCCCGACACCGCGGTGACGGGGTCGAGCAAGCCTTCGTCATCCACCCAGGCAACCGAGCCGATGGCAGCCAGCAGCGTGTCGCACAACGCACGCTGGGCCGTGGTCACGCCTGGCCCAGGGCACGCCACCGTCACCCCCTGGCGCACCGCGGCGGGCGTGTTCGGCATGGCGCGCACCAGTGCGGCACCTTCGCCCAGCAGCGTGCGCATGCCGGCCAGCGTGCGCCCAGCCATGATCGACAGCATCACCGCGGACCCCGCGTAGCGCGCATACAGCGGCAGGGTCTCGGCGGCGTTCTGCGGCTTGACTGCCAGCACCACGGCAGCCGGGGCGAACCCGGCCGGGATCGACGCGGCATCAGCCACCACCACCACCTCTGGCCCCGGCGCAGCGGGCACCATCGGATCGACGGCAACCGAGCGGGCCAAGCCGCGCTCGCGCCAGCCGGCCAGCATGGCGCCGCCCATCTTGCCGAAGCCGACGAGCAGGATCGGGGGAATGGCGGTCATGGAACGGTACGCCTCACAAGGGTCTGCTCGTCAGGCTTCGCCGACGCATTCCAGCATGGCGGCCTGCAGCGCGTCGGCCGGCGCCTTGCCACCCCACAACACGAACTGGAAGGCCGGGAAGAACCGCTCGCATTCGCTGATGGCGATGTCCACCATGTCCTCCAGGCTTTCGGCCGAGGCCCCCGGCGCGCCGCGCAGCAGCACGGAATGGCGGAACACCGGCATGCCGTCGGTGGCGTCCATGCCGAAATGGCCGATCCACAGCCGGTCGTTAGCCAGTGCCAGCAGCTCGTACAGCGCCGCGCGCCGCTTTTCCGGCACCTTCAGGTCGAAGGCGCAGGTGAAGTGCATGGCACTGATTTCATTAGACCAACTGAAGTAAAGCCCATAGTCGCACCAGCGCCCTGGCGCCTCGGCGGCCATCTCGGAGTCGCTGCGCCGGTCGCAGATCCAGTCGTTGGCGGCGACGATCTGCTCGATCACGTCCAGCGGGTTGGCGGCAATATCGGCGTAGCCGTCGGCGATATGGGCGGACATCGGAGTCTCCCAATAGGGGTGGGCGCCGCGAATCGTGCGGGGGTGCATGGCGGGAACCCTACGCAGCCGCCGGGGGGTGCCGCAAGACCGAATCAAATGGCAACATTCTTATCTTAATCCAGTGTACGAAGATTGGAAGCTCAGGGCTCTGCCCCATAGGCACGTAGATGAGGGAGGCTGGGCTCTGCCCAGACCCGCCAGGTCCCGAGCGCGCCTTCGCGCGACGGGCCAAGCCGCTGGACCGTTCTTTCCAAGAAAAGCTAAAAATTCCAATAGGTTGGTAATTTGGTAACGCTACGAATTCTCTTGGCTATGCCAGCAACGCCAGATTGATACACGGGTTCGACTGGTGGCCGCGGGCACGGCCACCAAAGGAAATGGGATCAAAGGGTCTCTGACCCTTTGTTGGTCCCGTGGCGCGGCTTCGCGCCGCGACGGCAGCGCCCTCGCCTTTCCCTTTTTACACGATCATCCCCGGCCCACCGCCGCCGGGCGAGCGGGTCAGGGCGTCGAGCTTGGCCTCCAGCGCGGTCAGCCGGATCTCGGCGGCTTCCTGCGCGGCACGGGCGTTGGCGGCCATTTCGGCCACCGCATCGAACTCCTCGCGACGCACCAGGTCGAGCCGGCGCAAGGCCTCGTCCACCCGCGCGCGCACCAACGCCTCGGCCTCGTCGCGCAGGCCGGCCAGGGCGGAGACGGCGCCGCCGGCAATACCGGCGAGATCGTCGAGCAGTCGGGGGCGGTCAGCCATGGCACTCTCCTGCGGTCACCCGCGTCTGGCGGCTTTGCGACATCGGCAGGGAACGATATACCCCGCTTCCATGATCCTGGTCACCGGCGGCGCCGGCTTTATCGGCTCGAATCTGCATGCGGCCCTGGCGCGACGGGGGCTGGAGACAGTTGTCGTGGACCGTCTGCGCGGCCAGGGCAAGTGGCGCAACCTGATGTCCCACCCGCCGGCGCGCATCGTGGCGCCCGAAGCGCTGGAGGATTTCCTCGCCACCCACCCGCCGCTGGAGATGGTGTTTCACCTGGGTGCGATCAGCGCGACCACGGCGACCGATGGTGACCTGGTATGGGGCGTGAACGTCGAGCTGCCGCTGATGCTGTGGCGCTGGTGTGCTTCGCGCGGTGTGCGCATGGTCTATGCCTCGTCCGCTGCGACCTATGGCGATGGCAGCCAGGGCTTCGAGGACGGGCTGGAGGGGCTGGACCGGCTGCGGCCGCTGAACCTGTACGGCTGGAGCAAGCATGCCTTCGACCTTGCGGTGGCGCGCGGCGTGGCCGGTGGTGCCGCGCGGCCGCCGCAATGGGCGGGCTTGAAGTTCTTCAACGTCTATGGCCCCAACGAGGCGCACAAGGGCGCGATGATCTCGGTCGTGAAGGTGAAGCTGGACGAGGTGCGCGCCGGCCGTGCTCCGCGGCTGTTCCGCTCGGACCGTCCCGACGTCGCCGACGGCGAGCAGCGGCGCGATTTCATCTGGGTGGGCGACACGGTGGATGTGATGCTGTGGCTGATGGACCACCCCGGCGTGAGCGGGCTTTTCAACCTGGGCACCGGGCAGGCCCGAACCTATCGCGCGGTGGCCGATGCAGTATGCCGCGAAACCGGCATCCAGCCCCGCGTGGAGTTCATCGACATGCCCGACGCACTGCGCGGCATCTACCAAAGCTTCACCGAGGCGCCGATCGCCCGGCTGCGCGCGGCCGGGTTCGGCGGCCAGTTCACCGCGCTGGAGGAAGGTGTCGCGCGCTACGCAGCACTCCTCGGCGCCGATCCCGATGGGCATGCGTGATGACGTTCTTCCCCGACAACACGACGTTTCTGGCCCTCGGCCCGCTGGTACTGCGCTGGTATGCGCTGGCCTATATCGGTGGGCTAGTGATCGGCTGGCGCTGGGTGCGGCGGCTGGCGCAGCGGGCGCCGGCGGTGGCGACGCCGCTGCAGGTGGACGAATTCCTGACCTGGGCGACCATCGGCGTGGTGCTGGGGGGGCGGCTGGGCTACGTGCTGTTCTATCAGCCGGTGCGCTACCTGGCCGAGCCGCTGGAGATCTTTGCCGTCTGGCACGGCGGCATGTCGTTTCATGGCGGCATGCTGGGGGTGGCGATCGCGACGGTGATCTTCTGCCGCCGGCGATCGATTTCGCTGTGGGGCTTCGCCGACCGCATCGCGGTGGTGGCGCCGGTCGGGCTGGGGCTGGGGCGCGTGGCGAACTTCATGAACGGCGAGCTGTGGGGGCGCGAGGCGCCGGCCTGGCTGCCCTGGGCGGTGCGGTTCGATGGCGCGGGGCCGGCTCTGCGCCATCCGAGTCAACTGTACCAGGCGGTGCTGGAAGGGCTGGTGCTGCTGGCGGTGATGGTGGTGCTGAGCCGACGCGATGCGGTGCGTGCGCGGGCGGGGCTGCTGACCGGGGTGTTCCTGACGGGGTACGCGATTGCCCGCATCGCCGGCGAGGTTTTTCGCGCGCCGGACCCGTTCCTGGGGTTCCTGTTTGCCGGGGCGACGATGGGGCAGGTGCTCAGCCTGCCGATGCTGGCAGCCGGGCTGGTGTTGAT
>Ga0105047_10016907_pt1 | contig 11412 bp, 13 predicted proteins | sample MAT04_FD_78384 | JGI IMG/M metagenome (GOLD analysis project Ga0105047, IMG submission 78384) | Freshwater microbial communities from Lake Fryxell liftoff mats and glacier meltwater in Antarctica - MAT-04 (megahit assembly) | ecosystem: Environmental > Aquatic > Freshwater > Ice > Liftoff... | reverse complement strand
TCGACATGGGCCGCATCGACTTCGGCTCGTCGTCGCGGGAGATCGGCATTTCCGCGTGCACGAACGGCGTCGACGACGACACCGACGGACGCTTGGACTGCGCCGACAACGACTGCAGCGGATTCGGCCCCGGGAGCGAGTGCTGCAACGGAGTGGACGACACCCCCGGTGACGACGACCCCAACTTCGATCTGTTCGCGTGCCGGTGTTTCGGCGATGCCGACTGCGTCGGCGTCGGCAGCATCGAGACGTCGTGCTGGTCGCGCTCGTTCAGCCTGTGTGGGCCGCGCTGCAACTTCGTGGGCGGCAACACGTTCTGCCGCGAGTTCTTCGCCGGCTCGTTCGAACGCTGCGACGTGGCGAGCGGCGAGTGCGTCGAGTAGTCGCGGAGAGCGAAGCGCTCACGGGCGCCCAACACGGCGGGACGGCGCGCGCGCGGCCGTGTGCGCGCTGACCGCGCCGTCATCCGCCCGCGAGGTATTCCGCGCCATAGCCGAGGTAGAGCAGCGCCGCTTCAGCGACGCGCGCGCGGTCTTCGTCGGTGAGCGGACGCGCGGGCTTGGCCGGGCGACCGAGCGAGAGATAGCCCGTCGGCAGCTGTGCGTTCGGTGTCACCAGCGAGCCCGCGCCGACGATCGCGTCGTCGGCGATGCGGGCGTTGTCGAGCACGATGCTGCCCATGCCGACGAGCACGCGATGCCCGACGATACAGCCGTGCAGCGTGACCGCGTGACCCACGGTGCAGTCGTCGCCGACGGTCGTCGCGCTGAGCCCGCCGGTCGCGTGAACGACGCTGTTGTCCTGAATCGACGTCCGAGCCCCGATGACGATCGGCGCGACGTCGCCGCGGAGCACGGCGCCGAACCAGATCGACGCGCCCGGGCCGATGGTGACGTCTCCGATCAGCGTGGCCGTCGGCGCGATGAACGCGGTGGGGTGAACGTTCGGCAGGATTCCGCGATAGGCGATGCGCACGTAGTTCATCGGCGCTGATGTCGCGCGCGCGGCCGGCGTTGGCAAGGCGAAGGACAGCGCGGTCGACGTCATTGGCGCCTCCGAGCTCACTGCCGGCGAAAGACGATCGCCTGGTTGTTTGCCGGCAGAGACACGGACTCGACGTGCAGCAGCTGCGCGTCGCGGGCGACCTCGATGACACGCTCCAGATCGCGAACGCCCCACTGCGCATCGCGATGCCGCAAGCTCGCGTCGAACGTCGCGTTGCTCTCGGCGGTGTGCACGCCGCCGACCTTGAACGGACCGTAGAGCACCAACGGCGCGCCCGCAGCAAGCACGCTTCCGGCGCCGCGAAACAGCGCTTCGCAGGCGGTCCACGGCGCGATGTGGATCATGTTCGCGCAATAGATCGCATCGGCGCTCTCGATCGGCCAGGGCGTGGCGCAGACGTCGAGCGCGAGCGGCGCGCCCACGTTCGCCACACCTGTCTCGGCGATCCACGCCGCGATGCTCGCGCGCATCGCCGGGTCCGCGTCGGACGGCTGCCAGCGGATCGACGGCAGGCGCGGCGCCATCCACACGGCGTGTTCGCCAGTGCCACTCGCGATCTCGAGCAGAATGCCTGCGGACGGCAACACCCGCGTGAGCACGGCGAGGATGGGCTCGCGGTTGCGCTCCGTCGCGGGAAAGGTCTGCTTGGCAGTCATCGGCGCGCCTCGTTGGGAAGTCATGGAGAGTATTGTTTGCCACGTTCGCGCGACACGCACTCGACGAAGTGATCGAAAGAAGCAGTCGTAGCGGCTGACGAGCCGCTGCGCGCCTCGCTCGCATAGTGGTCACTGCGTCATTCGCGAGGGTCGCGCGCTTCGACGGATGAGCGCGACCATCGTCGAGTAACTGGCCGCGCCGAACGTCGCACCGAGCGTATCGGCGAGCAGATCGACGACGTCGGAGCTGCGGCCCGGGACGAACGACTGGTGAAACTCGTCGAGCGCGCCCCATAGCGTGGCCGCGACGACAGCGAGCGCAAATCCTCGCGGCAATGACCAGCTCGACCATGTGCGGGCGGCGCCGTGTGCGATGAAGAGCGCGAGCACACCGTAGACGAGGAAGTGAACGCCCTTGTCTTGAAATGGCACGTCTGCGACCGGCACGAAGTCCGGGTGGGACATCGACGAGACGAACCAGATGAACGCCGAATAAAGCAGTGCCGGCGTCCATGCGAGTGCGGCGCGTGCGCGAGAGACGCTCACGTTCGGAGGCTCATGCCGCGCGGCAGCTGTCGACGTTCGAGACGCTTGCGCACGAGGTTCAGGACGCGCTGGGCTCGCCGCCGAGGACGCCGAGCCGCACGCGCGGCAGCTGCTGCGGGCGTGGCGGCGTCAGCGGTATCGGCACGCCGCCATCCATGCGTCCAAGTAACGAGTGCTTGAATGCAGAGATGATCTCCGCGCTGACGAGCGTGCCAGTCGGGTCGACGCCCGCGGGCGCCTCGACGTGCACGATCTCGTGGCGCTCGCTGCGTCCGGCATAGCGACCCGAGCCATCGCGCGACGGTCCCTCGACCAGCACCGAGGCGCGGCTGCCGACGAGCGAGGCGAGGTGTGCGCGCTGCTGCGTCTCGACCACCGCGAACAAGCGCGCGAGCCGGTCGTCTTTGACGTCCTCCGGCACGTCGTCGCCGAGCGCGAGCGCGGGAGTCTGCGGGCGCGGCGAATATTTGAAGCCAAACGCGGCGACGAAGCCGACCTCGCGAATCACCGACAGCGTCTGGAGGAAGTCGTCCTCCGTCTCACCCGGGAATCCGACGATGATGTCAGTCGAGAGCGTCAATCCGGCGCGCGCCGACTGCAGCGCACGTGCGCGAGTGACGTATTCCTCGCGGCTGTAGCGGCGAATCATCCGCTTGAGGAGCCGATCGGAGCCGGACTGCACCGGCAGATGCACGTGCGCGGGGAGCACCGCGAGCTCTGCATGCGCGGCAACCAGCGCGTCGGTGACGTGGCGCGGATGCGGCGAGGTGTAGCGGAGGCGCAGCAGCTCCGGAACGTCGGCCGCAATGCGCCGCAGCAGGCCGGCAAAGTGCGAGTCCGTCTGACGCTTCTCGCGGAGCGCGAGCATCGCATTCGACGCCGTCGGCTCGTACCAGCTGTTCACCGTCTGACCGAGCAGCGTGACCTCGCGTACACCGCGCGCATCGCCGCTGACGAGCGCGCGGACCTCGGCGATGATGTCGTCGGCCGGGCGATAGCGCTCGGGGCCGCGCGTCGTCGGCACGATGCAGAACGAGCAGCGCTCATCGCAGCCCTTCATTACCGTGACGAACGCGCCGGTCTCGCGCCGCGCGTCGCTCCGCGGGTGCGCGTGGAGGAACTGCGGCGTCTCGAGATCGAAGACGGTCCGCGCGATCGGCGGCGAGCCATCGCGGATCGACTCGACCAGCGCGGGGAGCTCCGGGATGTTGTCTGGGCCGAGCACCAGATCGATGTGCGCGATGTCGCGCAGCAGGCGCTCGCCTTCTTGCTGCGCGACGCAGCCGGCGACGGCGATGACCAAGTCCGGGCGCTGGTCCTTCAGCGGGCGCAGCCAGCCGACCGCGCTGCGCAGCTTGTGCTCCGCCTTCTCGCGCACGCTACAGGTGTTGAACAGCACGAGGTCGGCGAGCGCCGCTTCGTCGGTCGCTTGCCAGCCCGCGGCCTCGAGGACCTCCTCGATCCGCCGCGAGTCGTGCACGTTCATCTGGCAGCCGAACGTCTGGACGAGATAGCGCTTCATGATACGCCGCGGAAGCTAGCATGCGGCGCTAGGCAGCGCGTTGGACGCGACGCTGCGCGCGATCGCGCGTCTAGCGGGGCCATGCGCACGACGACGCGACTGCAGCGATGCGGTGAAGGAGACACGGCATGAAGAAGGTTCCGAAGCAGCCAGTCCTGGTCGCGCTGCTGCGCGCGATCAACGTCGGAGGAAATCGCAAAGTGCCGATGGCCGAGCTGCGCGCGCTGGTGGAGGAGCTCGGCTGGGAGCGGGTCGAGACGTACATCCAGAGTGGCAACCTCGTGTTCGCGGCGAGCGCCACGGCCTCCGCCGCAGAGGACGTCCTCGAGCGTGCGCTCGAGCGGCGCTTCGGCTTCGCGATTCCAGTGATCGTCCGCAGCGCCGAAACGTGGAGCGGCTACGCCAGCGGGAGCGCGTTCAGCGACGCCGAGACGGAGCGGCCAAATCTGCTGCACCTCGGCTTGTCGAAGCGTCCACCGAAGCCGGGCGCCGTCGACGGACTCGTGAAGTACTGCACCCGCGGTGAGCGCGTCGAGCTGCGCGGCGACGCGCTGTGGGTCGACTTTCCGGCTGGCGTCGGGCGCTCGAAGCTCACGCCCAGCGTCATCGATCGCGTCATCGGATCAGCCGTGACGATGCGCAACTGGAACACCGTGCAAGAGCTCGCACGGATGTCAGGCGACGCGGGCTGATGGCGTGGCCTTCAGCGTGGGGCGCCGGCAGCGCAAGTACTGGTCATTGCCGTACCTGAGGTGGGTACTCGCACTGCGCCATGCTGAAGCCGCCGACAGCATCGCGGACTTGCTCGTAACACCGCAGCGCGCACTGCGACTCGCCGAAGAAGTCGTACTGCAAGACGTAGACGTGCCCGTTGCGGGGCATCTGCGGCGCGCGCGCGACGCAGCTCATGTCGGGCACTTGGGTGGCGACGGTTCGCATGACCTGATACGGCACCTGCCGCGTGCAGGAAGATGTGCGCTGGCTCGCCCCGTAACCGCTAGTGCAGCTGTACCTCTCGGTGCGGTACTCCGTGACCATGCGAGTCTGCATCTCCATGTGATAGTACATCGACGAAACAGCCCACTGCGTCGGCTCCTCGCGGACGCGGAGCGCGTGTGTCGAGGTGCTGTCGAGGTCGCCGCTGCCCTGCGGGATGTCAATTGCTTCCCCGTTGATCATGAGACCGTGTTGGAGCGCGGTCCCGGCGCGCGCGTGGTAGCTGATGCGGAGCTTCACGATCGCATGGGGCTCGTTCGCCGCCGGCATCGTGTAGTGCGACACGCAGGCCGGCGCGACCAGGGCGCTGGTGAACAGCAAAACTGCGATCTGCGCACGCTGCGCCAAAGAGCATCGATCGACGTACGACAAGGGTCTGTCTCCTTCCGTTGGGCGCCCCGGTAGTGTGCAGCTCACTGGGGCGGGCAGCCTCGCAAGCAGCCGGCGAAGTTGCGGTCGCAATAGTCGACTGACTGCGGATTGAGCGCTGCGAGCAGGCACTGGTCGTGCTGCGCCTCGCAGATCGCGGTGCAATTCAAGCGTGCATTCGATGGGCCGTGCGGGCCGATCACGCACCCAGCGAGGAGTGCGACGGCCGCGAAGAGGAAATTCCAACGTCCCATGGGCACACCGTATCAGGGCGCCGGGTGCGCTTCACTGAAAAACGCAGTGCAGCTGCGCTACGCGGCCGCCGCGTGCGCGAGCGATTGGGGTCGCGCCAGCGCGGCGGTGTCGCGCACGGCTTGCTCGATGGAGGTCCCGAGCTCCGGGAAGCGCTTGCGCAGCGGCTCGTCGCTGACGAGGAACGATCGATCCCACTGGTAGAGTGTCTCGCCGCGCAGTCGCGCGTCCCAGCGCACGCGGACGAGGCCTTTGCGGCCCGTTGCTCCCATCGGCGAGTTCTCGGTTCGGCGACCCTCGGTCGCGCCGTAGCCGTACAAGTTGTCGAGGCGGCGCTCGGGATCACGCAGCCGGCGATGAGCCGCACCCTGCAGCGGCTGCGCGACGCCCTCGGCGATCCGATCTTCGTGCGCGATGGTCGCAGCCTGGTCCCGACGGAGCGCGCGCAGGCCCTGCGGGAGCCGGTCAGCAGCGCGCTGCGCGCCGCTGCGCGCGTGTTCGAGCGCCCCGAGCCGTTCGACCCGCGGACGGCGCGGGGCGAGCTGCGCATCGCGCTCGGCGACGAGGCGCAGACGGCGTTCGCGGACGCGATCCTGACCGCCCTGTGGCGCGAGACGCCGGGGGTCGATGCGCGCATCCACCGGCTGACGCGCGACTCGGCGTGGTCGTGGGGCCGGACGCCGACGGTCGCGGCTTCGTCGACGACTGCCTCGCCAAGCTCGGTCTGCGGCGCCGCGTGGCCGCGACGGTGACGTCGTTTCACACCGCGGCGCACGTCGTCGCGCGGACCCATCTCGTCTGCACGTTGCCCGAGGAAGTGGCGCGCTCGGCGGACGTAGCGCTGGTCATCGCGAAGCCTCCGCTCGCGCTCCCGCTACTCCCCATGCAGCTGCTCTGGCACCCGCGCTTCACCACCGATGCCCGCCACCGCTTCATGCGCGAGCTCGTCGGCGCCGCGGTGAAGTCGGTGATGAGCGCCACCGCGCGCTCGCGCAGAACGCTGAGATGAGTGGAGATGAGATCACCACTGCCGCAAAGCTGCGCGACGCGACGCTGACGACTCCGATCGACACCCACGAGCCGCGCGTGCGCCAACTATCGCGCAAATCAGCTACTCTCGACCGCGATGCCTCCTTCCCATGATCTTATCCTTCGTCCGCGTGCGCCGATCGCGAGCAGCCCCCTGCTGTCCGCAGGGCTCAGTGGCTTGCTGTTGCTCACTTCGTGTCAGTCCGGCTGCGACGAGGAAGCGCCGATCGTCGACGCGAGCGTTCCGAACGACGCGCCGAACGACGCCAACGTGACAACGGACGCGGGTCACGACACCGACGCTGGCGTCGATGCGGGCGAGCGCGCGGACGCCGGCGAGAACATGGACGCCGGCGAGAATATGGATGCCGGCGAGAACATGGACGCCGGCGAGAACATGGATGCGAGCGCCGATGCCGCGAGCGAGGTGCCGGACATCGGCTCGGTAGACGCGAGCTGCGACGCCAATCGAGTGCGCGTGATCACGCTGACCGATGCATCGCCGGGCATGACGCTCGCGGCGTTCGTCGAGATGTGCGCGCCGCTCGGCGGCTACATCGAGATTCACCCCCATTGTGGCGGAGCGAACTCTTGCGCAGGAATCTCGTACGACGAGGGCACCGGAATCCTCACCGAGCACACCTGCGCCGGGCTCAACACCTGCAACGGCTACAGCTGCGTGATTCCTTGAACGGCGCGTAGCAGCTCTTGGCGGCGCGCGCTTCGTTCAAGGAGCGCGCTCGAAGTGCAGGCCGCTCCAGCAGCCGCGCGCGACGCTCTGCGCGAGCCAGTGCTGCGTCTGCGCGGGCAACGCCGCGCGCTCCGTCTCTGCGCACTGTGCCTCGAGCGCGCCGAGCGCATCGCGCACCGTGTGCACCTGCAGCAGCTGCAACAACTGGCACTCGCGAGGCTCGAGCGCGTGCTGTCGGATACCGGCAGGCTCGCGCACGAGCAGCCACGCACGCGATTCAGTGGAGCGCGACGGCAGCGGCACCGGGGCCTCACCGGCGATCGACGCGAGCGTGCGCTTGAGCTCCATGAGCGGCCAGCGCTCGACGAAGATCGCGGTCGCAGGCGATGGCTCGAGGGAGGCGTCGAGCAGGCGTGCGGCGCCGTCTGCACTCGGCGCAAATGACGACGTCGCTGGGGCGCGCAAGATGGCGCGCCACGCCGCGTCGAGCTGCGCCGCCTCGGGCAGCGCGTCCCGCGCCGACTCGTCAAAGAGCGCATCCCGCGAGGGCTCGTCGGCGAGCGCGTCGACGAGGAACGTCTCGAAGCCGTCGGGCGCACGATCGAGGTCCCAATCGCGCGGTGGATGCGCGCGCAAGAAGCGCGCAGCGAAGTCGTTGAAGCGCCAGTGACCGAGCAGCCGCACGGTGAGCGGATAGGCCGTCTGCAGCACGCCGAACATGCGAAACCAATACTGCCGGTTGTACACCGCCAGCCGATCGGCGGCGGGTGCGCGCGCGCTGTCGACGATCTCGGCGAGCGCCTCTGCGTCGTACTGTTCGGGTGTCGCGCGCAGGGTCCCGGTGCTGCGATCCAGCGGCGTGCGCAGCGCTGCGCCGAAGTGCGCTTGCAGCTCCGCGAGCCAAGCGGGCGCGGGCTTTCCGCTCATGCGCGCGCCTCGCGTGCCTTGTCGAGCTCGGCGAGCACCTCGGGCATCGGCGGGATCCGTGCGTCCCACTCGAGCATCGTCGGGAACGGCCCGCCGAGCCGCCACGCGTCCGCGTAGAGCGACCAGACGGCGCTCGCGACGGCGTGATCGTGCGTGTCGACGAGCGTGCCATCGGGCTCTTGCGTGTGCCCGGCGAGGTGCACCTGCAAGACGCGCGAGAAGTCCACGGAGCGCAGATATTCGCGCGGATCGAATCCGTGGTTCTGGCTCGAGACATAGACGTTGTTCACGTCGAGCAGCGACCAGCAGCCCGACTCACGCACGACCGCCGCGTAGAAGTCCCACTCGCTCATCGTCGAGCGACGCAGCTCGACGTAGCTCGACAGGTTCTCGATGCCGAACGGACGACCGAGCCGGCGCTGCACGTACTGCGCGCGCTCGGCGGCGAGCTCGATGAGCTCAGGCACGTATGGAGTTGGCAGCAGGTCGTGGTGCGAGACGCCGTGTGCGCCAGTCCAGCAGAGGTGATCGGTGACGAACGGCGCGTCGACGCGATCGGCGAGGCGACAGAGCGCGTCGAGATAGCGCTCGTCGAGCGGCGCATGGCCGAGCAGGTTGAGCCCGACGCCGTGCAGCACGACCGGATAGCGCGCGCGCACCCAGTCGAGTCGCTGCTGCGGCGGGAGCGCTATGCCGAGAAAATTCTCGCTGATGACCTCGAGGTAGCCGAGCGCGGGCGTGTGCTCGACCAGGTATTCGTAGTGCGGGAGGCGCAGCCCGAGCCCCAGCGCGTCGCGCGGCAGCGCCGTCACGCTGCGCCTCTCTGACGCAATCGCATGCACGCGCGGCGGGTCACGCGGGTACGGCAGCGCGCCCCGCGTGCTGTGACGCGCTGCCGCCGAGAGCGCGGCGCCGAGCGTCCGCAGCGTGCCAGTCGTCGACGTGGTCTTTCGGGTGCACTGGGCCCGCAAAGGCGAGCTCGTTGGCGACGTCGAAGTCGGTCACACCGCGGGTGCGCACGAAGCGGACCAGTCGCGCGTACGGCGCGAAGAACAGCAGGAATGGGAAGAAATTCTTCACCACGAGGATGTCGACGTCGCGCATGCGCAGGCCGGCGTTGCGATAAAACGCCGGCCGAATCGCAAGCGCCGGCCCTTCGACCAGGAGGAGGTAGACGTCGTCGACGTGCAGCACGACCATCCGTCCGATCCCGTGCGCCTGTGGCATGCGCACGATCTCCGCGGTCACAGTCAGCGGTGCGTTGCGGCGCGGATCGAGCTTGCCGCCGACCGTCACCTCGACGCGCTCGCCGACGCGATGATCGCGCCACAGCTCGGCGACGAGCGACTGATCGCGCAGCGGCACATAGGCGACGAGCCCCTTGCCCTCTTCGAGGAGCGCGCGCAGCAGCGCCGTGTTCTCGCCCGGCGCGCCCGCGGAGACGACGTCGGACGCGTCGGCAAAGACGGCAAAGCGCAGCTTGCGCAGCGGCGCAGCGCGCGCGGCGGCGATGGCCTCGGAGGGTCCCGCGAAGTTCGGCGGCAGCGCGTCGCGAACCGCCCAGCAGCGCTGCGCGAGCTCTTCCGCGTGGCGCTCGCCGGTCTCGCGCGCGTCGTCGGTGACGACCAGCGTCGACCAGCCGAGCTCGCGGTGCGCGTTCCACGGATGCACGGTCATCACGGTGACGGCGAGCACGCGCGGATCGTTCGCCTCGAGCTCGTCCATGCGGCGAAAGACCGAGCGCATCGGCGGCCAAAAATCGAGCGTCGGCGAGCCGCCGAGCAACATCGGCAGGCTGCGCCACGAGATGCGCGGCGTGATCTCGCCGATCGCGGTGCGCACCAGCAGCCGGCCGACGCGCGCGCCGACGTCGGCGTGATCGCGATGCGGATTGGTGCGGTAGCCCTGGATGATCTGCACGCGCTCGACGAGCGCCTTCGTGACGTTGCCATGCAGATCGAGGGTCACGCCGACCGGGACGTCGCTTCCGATGACCTCGCGCAGGCGGCGCAAGATCTCGCTCTCCGGGCCCTCGGAGTCCGGCAGCGGCAGATCGGCGACGCCCATCGCGCCGTGCAGCGCGAGATACACGCCATCGAGCGAACCGGCTTCGCGCAGCTTTTCCGCCATGCGCGCAGTCAGCTCGTCGAAGCACGCGCGCGTCAGCGGCCCCGAAGGCACGGCCCACGCCGACAGCAGCGGCACCAGCTCGAGCTCGACGCCGCGCGCCTCGGCCGCTGCGATGGCGCCCGCGACGAAGCCCGAGAGCTCGGCGTTGCGCGCGAAGCCCGGCGCCTCGGTGCCGAGGTAGCGGCACTTCTCTGCGAGATCGTCGCCTTCGAAGAAGTGCGTCTCGCGAAAATCGTCGAGCGTGGTGAGCACCGGCGAGAACGCGTTGGTTTCTTGGTTGATGCGGCCGTAGGCGATGCGCAGCACACGCGCGCCGGGCCTCCGCGCACGTGGGCGGAAGCGACGCAGCGCATCGCGCGCTGCCTCCGCCGCCTCGCCGCCAAAGCGCCGACCCGCCGAGCGGACGAGCCGCGCGAGCGCAGCGGCGTCGAGCTCTCCCGAGCTGCCCATGCCCTCGATGAGGCTCATTCGCGCGCTCCGAGCAGGCGGCTCTTGATCGACTCGAACTTGTCGAGCGCACCGAGCGCGCGCTCGCCGTACTTCTCGAGCAGCTTGGTGAGCGGGCCCCCTTTGCCCGGGCCGGCGGCGTCCTGCGCGTCGTCCGGGCCGTACATCTGCTCGACCATTTTCTCCACGGCGACGCGCACCGCGCCGCGCACCGGCATGCGCGCGACGAGCCCGTACATCGCCGCGTTGCCGCGCGAGCGGTACTCGGGGTGGCTGCGCACGAACGCGACCGAGTCGCGCAGATCGGCGACGTAGCGATCAGCGACGGCGAGGTGGTTCGCGGTGACCGTGAGGTGCACGGTGGTCGGCCGATGCTGCCGATCGACGAGCCAGCCGCGATCCTCCATTTGGTCAGCGACGGCGAAGGTGTCGATCGCCGGATCCGACGACGCCCAGCAGACGATGGTCGTCGGGTCGTCGGTGACCAAGCGCAATCCGTCGATCGACGCGACGCCATCGCGCAGCGTCCGGGTCGCGTCCCACGCGCGCTGCGCGAGCAGAATCAGGCCCTCTTCGCCGAGCGCTTGTAGGCCCGCCCACGCAGCGGCGATGGGGCCGCCCGGCCGCGTCCCGGGCATCGACGGCGAGAGATAGATGCCACCGGGAAAATCGGTCTCGATGAAGAACTGATGTTTGAGGTAGTCAATCGATCGATAGGTGATCGTCGACGCGCCCTTCGCCGAATATCCGTACTTGTGGATATCGGCGGAGATGCTGGTGACGCCTTCGATGCGGAAGTCCCATGTGGGCACCGGAAGACCGAGCTTCTCAAGGAACGGCAG
>Ga0105047_10016905_pt1 | contig 11412 bp, 9 predicted proteins | sample MAT04_FD_78384 | JGI IMG/M metagenome (GOLD analysis project Ga0105047, IMG submission 78384) | Freshwater microbial communities from Lake Fryxell liftoff mats and glacier meltwater in Antarctica - MAT-04 (megahit assembly) | ecosystem: Environmental > Aquatic > Freshwater > Ice > Liftoff... | reverse complement strand
TCCCGGCGGAACTGCATGCCGTCGAAATTAATCTTTTCCATCGCGGCGTAGCACTTCTTCTGGGCGTCGCGGAGCGTATCCCCGATCGCCGTCACAGCCAGCACCCGCCCGCCGGCGGTGACGAGGGCGTTGCCCTGGATCGCGGTGCCGGAATGGAAGACTTTGACGTCGGGCATCTTGTCGGCTTCGTCGATGCCGGTGATGACATCGCCAACGCGGTTCTTGCCCGGATAGCCCTTCGAGGCCGCGACCACGCACATGGCCGGGCGCTTGTCCCATTCGAGGGTGATCTCATCGAGCGTGCCGTCAACTACCGCCAGCATCACGTCGAGCAGATCGGTCTTCAGGCGCATGACCAGCGCCTGGATTTCCGGGTCGCCGAAGCGGCAGTTAAATTCGACCACGCGCGGGCCGCCTTGCGTGAGCATCATGCCGGCGTAGAGCACGCCTTTGTATTCGATATCCTCACGCAAAAGTCCGTCGAGGATCGGCACGAAGACTTCGCGTTCGATCTGCTTAAGCATCGATTCGGTAACAGCCGGGGTGGGCGAGTACGCGCCCATCCCGCCGGTCATCGGGCCGGTGTCGCCTTCGTCGATGGTCTTGTGGTCCTGGCTGGTCTCCATCAGATAAATGCTGCGGCGATCAATAAACGCCAGGATCGAGCATTCCGGCCCGGTCATGAACTCTTCGATCACCACCCGCGCCCCGGCGTCGCCGAAGATGCGCTGGCGCATCGCAAGATCAATTGCCTGAATCGCGTCGGCCTCGCGGTAGCAGATGGTGACGCCTTTGCCTTTGGCCAGCCCGGTCGCTTTCACGACGATGGGACACCCGCGCACCTTCACGTACTGCTCCGCCGCCTCCGGATCGGTGAACGACCGCGCCTCGGCGGTCGGGACCGCCTGCTGGCGCATTATTTCCTTCGAAAACCACTTATCCCCCTCCAACCGCGCCGCCGCCTTATTGGGACCGAAGACCTTGAATCCGGCCTTCTGTAGCCGATCCGTAAGCCCAAGCGCCAGCGGATCTTCCGGGCCAATGACCACCAGATCGACCCTGCGGTCTTTGGCGAGTTTTTCGATCTTGTCGAAGTCGGTCACGCCGATATTGACGCATTCGGCGTACTGCGCGATGCCGGGGTTTCCCGGAGCGCAGATCAGGTGGGTGACTTTGGGCGATTGTTTCAGCTTCCAGGCAATCGCGTGCTCACGTCCGCCGGAACCGATCAGAAGAATGTTCATCGTCCGCTTGCTCCCAAAAGGATAGGGGTATCGCGCCGGGGAACAAGAATCAATCAGCTTGCGTTCCCGCTGGCCTTTTTTTCCATCCGGAACGAAGATATGCGGCGTAGACTCCTGCTGTGGAGTAGTGGTTCAGTGGAGTATTTTCCAAGGTTTGGGTTTCCAACCAAAGGACGACAATGCGATTCATGACGATTTTCGGAGTTGCGGGCGTGATGGTGGCGATGCTGGCGTTCGCGGGCGCGAGCCGGGCCGGTGTTGAGCAGATGGTCGGCAAGGACGCGCCGGACATTGAACTTCCCACCCTGGCAGGCGGGACGGTGAAGCTGTCGGAGCAGAAGGGCAAAGTGGTCGTCATCGATTTCTGGGCGACCTGGTGTCCGCCGTGCATCAAGGCGTTGCCGCACCTTCAGAAGATGTCGGAAAACAAGGATTGGGCAGAAAAAGGCGTGCTCATCTGGGGCCTGAACGCCGGCGAAGCCCAGCCGAAGGTCGAAGCGTTCATGAAAAAGAACAACTACACGTTCGCAGTTCCCATGGACGCGAAGAGCACCTCGCTGAAAGCGTACGGCATTGAAGGCATCCCGACCCAAGTCGTGATCGGCAAAGACGGCAAAGTCGCTTATGTCGCGGTCGGTTACAACGGCGAAGCCGGCTCGAAGCTGCTAGATCAGGCCGTGGAGAACGCCCTCCAGGCGAAGTAACGCCCAGGGCGGCGCGGCTTGATCCGTTCGCTTCCACCTCGTAGGCTCGCACGCGGATGTCTGATCTGCTTCAGAGCGCCGCGAAAATGCCCCACCCCGACGCCGTGCTTACGCCGGCGATGAAGCAGTACGTCCAGTTCAAGCAGCAGTATCCGGACTACGTGCTGTTTTTCCGGATGGGCGACTTCTACGAGATGTTCTGGGAGGACGCGAAGCTGGCGCACCGCGTGATGGGCGTGACGCTCACCACGCGTAGCAAGGACAGCCCCGACCCGATCCCGATGGCGGGCGTGCCGTTTCATGCGGTCGAGGGGTATTTACGCAAGATGATCGCCGCCGGCTATCGCGTGGCGATCTGCGAGCAGACCGAAGACCCTGCCAGCGCCAAAGGCGTGATCAAGCGCGACGTCACCCGCCTGATGACCCCCGGCACCCTCACCGACGACCCCCTTCTCGATGGCAGGCAGGATAACTACCTCGCCGCCGTGGCGTTCGGGCTTGCCAAGGGAGATTCGTACAAGACCGCGCTCGCATGGGTGGATTTGTCGACCGGCTATCTGGTCGCGATGAGCGACGCCGAATCGCGCGTGATGGACGAACTGGGTCGCCTCCGACCCGCCGAAGTGCTGATCCCGGAACTGCCCTCGGGCCTGCCGCATCCGGTCGGCCAGGCGGTGAAGGCACGCGGCATCACGTCGGTCACAACTCGCCCCGGCTGGCAATTCACGCCGCATCACGCGAAGGAGACCATCCAGCGGCAATGGGGCGCGCGATCGACCGAAGGCTTCGGCTTCCCGCCAGACGATCCCGCCAACTACGCCATCGCCGCGCTGCTGTCGTATCTGGAGGAAACGCAGAAGACCCAGCTCGCGCACCTGCACACGCCGCGAAAGCACGTCGCCGACGACTATCTCTCGATCGACCCTGCCACGTACCGCGCGCTGGAGATCGACCGCACCGTCCGCTCCGGCGGCACCGAAGGCACGCTGCTGGCGGCCATCGACCGCACCCGCACCGCGATGGGCGCACGCCTGCTGCGCCAATGGACGCGATTTCCGCTGTGCGACATCGAACACATCCACGCGCGCCAAAGCGCGATCGCGGCGCTGCTCGAATCGCCTGCGGATTTGCGGTCGATTATCGACAAGCTTGATGGCATCTGCGACATCGAACGCATCATCGCCCGCGTCACCGTCGGCCGTGCCAGCCCGCGCGACGTGGCGTCGCTGGGACGCTGCCTCGTCGGGCTGCCCAACCTGATCGACCAGATCGAAAAACTCCCCGGCGCCAGCGCGATCGCGCCGGAACTGGCGTCGATGCGCGAGTTTGTCGTCGAGCAAGGCGCGTTCATCACCGCCGCCATCCTCCCCGAGCCGGCGGCGCATTTGCGCGAAGGGGGCGTGATCGCGCCGGGGTACGACGCCGAACTCGATCGACTCAAAACAATAGGCGAAGGCGGGCAGCAGTGGCTGGCGAATTACCAGGCGAAACTGTCGAGCGAATCGAAGATTCCATCGGTCAAAGTCGGCTACAACCGCGTCTTCGGCTACTACATCGAACTCAGCGAGTCCCAGCGCGAAAAGGCCCCGCCCGAATGGATTCGCAAGCAGACGCTCAAAGGCGCGGAGCGCTACATCACGCCGGAGTTGAAGGAGTTTGAGACCGAAGCGCTAGGCGCGCGCGACAAGGCGATCGCGCTGGAGCAGCGATTGTTCGAGCAGATTCGCCAGACGAGTTTGCCCCACGTGCCGCAGTACCAGGAACTGGCCGGCAGCGTGGCGCGGCTGGACGTGCTCAGCAGCCTGGCGCTCTTGGCGCAGGAGCGCCGCTATTGCCGGCCGAACGTGGTTGAAGAACGAGTGCTGGAGATTATTGAAGGCAAGCACCCCGTGCTCGAACAGCAACTCGCCAGCGAGTTCGTCAGCAACGACGTCCGCATCGGCGCAACCGACACGCTGATGCTGATCACCGGCCCGAATATGGCGGGTAAATCGACGTACATCCGCCAAGTCGCGCTCATCACGCTGATGGCGCAGATCGGCAGCTTCGTCCCCGCCAAAAGCGCGACGGTCGGGTGCGCCGATCGCATCTTCGCCCGCATCGGCGCCAGCGACGAACTGCACTCCGGGCAATCGACGTTCATGGTCGAGATGACCGAGACCGCCAACATCCTGAACAATGCCACCGACCGATCGCTGGTGATCCTCGACGAGATCGGCCGCGGCACCAGCACGCTCGACGGGCTAAGCCTGGCGTGGGCGATCAGCGAGCACATCGCCGGGACGGTGAAGTGCCGAACGCTGTTCGCGACGCACTACCACGAACTGACCGAACTGGCCGAGCGGTACACCGGCGTGCGCAACCTGAACGTGTCGGTGCGGGAATGGGAGGATCAGGTCGTCTTCCTGCACCGGATCGTCGAAGGCGGCACGGACCGCAGCTACGGCATCCACGTCGCGCGGTTGGCCGGCGTGCCCAAAGGGGTGCTGGAGCGCGCGAAGGAACTGCTTTCGCAACTGGCGGTGCATCACGTCGAACAGACGACGCGCGCCAAAAACGTGACAAAGAAGGACGAGTGGCAAATGGTCCTCTTCGGCGACGCCGCCAGCCCGCTGATCGAGGAACTAAAGTCCCTGAAGGTGGATGACCTGTCGCCGATGCAGGCGTTCGAGATGATCCGCAAATGGCAGCAGGAATACGGCGGGAGGAAGTGAACGTTTTTCCGGGTGCTGCCCAACGCCGTGCGCGGGCGTCCGGCGGGTCCGGTGCTAACGCTTCCCCCTCACCCCAGTCGAGGAATATGCCCACTCCCCCCGACATCTCCCTCTGGATCCAAAAGCTCGCCGAAGCGAAGCTTCCGGCCAGGCGATCGTCGCCGGATTTGCTGCTGCAACTCCAGCAGACCCTACGACGTCCCGTGGATCGGGTGCTGGTAATCGCTGCCGATGTCGATCCGGACGTCGATCTGCTGCAATCGGTCGCGCGCGACCGGACGGTGGACATCGACATCGGCCTGACCGTGCTCGCCGGCATGTTGCCGGTGCAGCAGGTGGTCGTTGACACCAAGGCGATCCGGCGGTTCGATTCGCGCTACCCGAACCTCGACCCCACCCTCCTCATCCGCCGGTATTTTGGCCGGCGGCTGCGCTCGGGCGTATTGCCGACGGAGGTCGGCGTCCTGGTCCTCGACTCCCTGACGGCCGCCCAATTCGGGGCGATCGAGCAAGGAAAGCCGGTCGATTCGCTGCCGGTTGTGATCGATGATCGACTCTCGCATCGACGACTCCGCCTCAGCGCCCCGCGCAGCGCCACCGTCGCCGAAGTGCTGAAGCAAGCGTCAATCGATGCGGCCGACTCCATCATCGTGAGCGGGCCGCTGCTCCGACACGAGCGCGTGTCCATGACCAAGCCGATCGGCGAGACCGAACTGTGGCTGCATGTCGTGCCCTGCGCCATCCCCAGGCCCGCCGCTGCCTGCACGCGCTGCGGCGAATGCGTCTCGGCCTGCCCGGCGCACATCCACCCGGCGGCGCTGCTGGATGCATCGCAGCGGCGCGACTGGCAGATGGGCGTATCATTCGGACTTCGCTCGTGCATCGAGTGCGGCGTATGTGACGACGTCTGCCCTTCCAACCTGCCGATACTTGCATCTATTCAGCGGCTCAAGACACTGCCTTCATGATTTCGTGGCGTCTGGAACGACACCGCCTGCTCGATCTCCGCCTGATGGTGGGGATGTTGCTGCCCTTGCTTGCGGGCGTGGCGGCGTTCGGATGGCGTGCGCTCGGCACGATCTTCCTCGTCACCGCCGGCGCGATCGCCGGGCGGTACGTGCTCCACCGTCTGCGCAATTGGCCCGCGAACGTCACGCGGTGGTCGCTGTTCACACGCGGCGTTCTCGTCGCGTTGTTCCTCCCGCCGACGATGTTCGACATGGACCGGCTTCTGATGCAGCCCAACGCCCTCTGGCCGCTGGCGGTGGCGATCGGGCTGACGCTGACGGTCCTCACCTGGCTGGTCGCCCGGGCGGGAACCGCGCGGGTATCGCCGGTCGTACTGACCCTGCTGCTGACGATCGTGCTCTCCGGTGTCCTGTCCTTGAATGACCGCGTCCTCCAGCCGAACCATATCTTCACTGGCGACCTCCTGAGCCCCCACGTCGTCCCGCACCCCACCGCCACCGCCGAGCCGTGGCTCGCATCGCACCCGACGGACGGCAGCGTCGTTCGCCAGGTCGAACCGGCGGCGCGGCACCTCGACGACTACCTCCGCGCCCGCGTCGAAGGCGATGCGCCGGCTGTCACCATCGCCCGCCTGGTCAGCGACGATCTGCCTCCCCTGGAAGACCTGGTCGTGATCGGGCACCCGCGCACGCTCGGGGCCGCCAGCAGCATCGCGATCGTCCTGGGGGGTTTGTTCCTGCTGCATCGCCGGGTCGTCGCGTTCCGCGTGCCGGCAGTCATGGTGATCGCCACGCTGGCGGCGCTGTTTGTGGTTCCCGTGCCGGTAATCGTGAGCCCGAGCGAGGTTTCCCGCATCTGGCTCGCCGGGCATGACCCGCGCGTGGGATGGGCGATGGGGGTGACGTTCGTCAATTATGTGCTGATGGCGTCGCCGGCGCTGTTGGTGATTTTTTTCGTTGCGCCCCTCCCCGGCATCCGCCCGCTAGGCGGACGGGCGGCAATGGTGTACGCGGCCCTCTTTGGCCTGCTCTGCGGCGTGCTCACCTCGCTCGTCTCGCTCGACTTCGGGGCATTGATCGCCGTCGGACTGGCACAATTGATCGCACCCAGTCTGGAGCGATGGCTCCCGCCTTTGCGTGGGTGTTAATCCGCGCTGGCGATTTCTGGTTCTTTCGCCGCGCCCGATCGCCGATATAATCCAGACCATGGTTGATCAGCCCCTCGCGTACAAGCGTGTTCTTCTCAAAATTTCCGGCGAAGGTTTTTGTCACGAAGGGGGTTTCGGCATCGAGGCCGATTATCTCGAGACCATCGCGCGCGAGTGCGTGGAGGTCGCGAAGATGGGCGTGGAACTCGCGGTCGTCGTCGGCGGCGGGAATTTCATCCGCGGCAAGACGTTCGCCGAGGACGGCCACATCCCCCGCGCCACCGCCGACTACATGGGCATGCTCGCCACCGTGCTGAACGCCCTGGCGCTCCAGGAAACCATGGAAAAGTTCGGCCAGCCGACGCGGGTCATGAGCGCGATCAGCGTCCATAGCGTCTGCGAACCCTGGATCCGCCGGCGCGCGGTACACCACCTTGAATCCAAAAACGTCATCATCCTCGCCGCCGGCACGGGCAACCCATTCTTCACCACCGACACCTGCGCCGCGCTTCGCGCCAGCGAAATCCGCGCCGATGTGCTGATGAAGGCCACCAAGGTCGACGGCATCTACGACAAGGACCCTAAAAAGCACGCCGACGCCATCCTTTTCAAGGAGGTCAGCTTTGAGCAGGTCATCCGCGATGAACTGAAGGTCATGGACCAGGCGGCGTTCGTGCTCTGCAAAGAGCGCGAAATCCCGCTCGTCGTCTTCAACCTCAAAACCCCCGGTAATATCGTCCGGGTCTTGCGTGGCGAGGACGTTGGGACGAAGATTAACCCTTGAACTTGAATGTCGATTGTCGAATGACGAGTGTCGAATGCTTATTCGAACCCTCTGAATAACTCTGGCTATTGCGCAAGTTGTCATCCTGAGGTACTCCGAAGGATCTAGTCGGCCCGCAAAAGGCCCGTAAATCACGTAGTCGAGTAGTTGCTTCGGAGTACCTCAGCATGACATTCTGAAGAGAATCAGGTTATTCAGAGGACTCATTCGACATTTGACACTCGACATTCGACATTCAACATTCAACATTGGAGCCCGCCATGCCCGCAGACGATATTCTCATGGATTGTGAAGAGCAGATGGAAAAATCCGTCGAGCACCTTCGTCACGAACTGAGCGGCGTGCGCGCCGGGCGGGCTTCGCCGGCGCTGGTGGAGCATGTGCAGGTCGATTATTACGGCTCGATGACGTCGCTCAAGTCGATCGCGGTGATCCAGATCCCCGAAGCCACCCAAATCCTCATCAAGCCGTTCAACCCCGCCGACCTCAAGGCCATCGATCGGGCGCTGAGCGAAAGCAAGCTAAACCTCCCCACCAGCAGCGACGGCAAATCAATCCGCCTGAACCTGCCTTCGATGAGCCAGGAACGCCGCGTGCAGATGGTCGGTTCGACCAAGTCCATGGGCGAGCACGCCAAGGTCACCATCCGCAATGCCCGCCGCGACGCCAACAAACTCGTCGACACCGAGGAAAAAGGCGGCATCCTCACCGAAGACATCGCAGAAAAGGTGAAGGAAGACATCCAGGAGCTGACCAAGACCTACGAAACCAAGGCCGACGCGGCGCTGGAAAAGAAGCGGCACGAGATTATGGACGTTTGAGCTCTCGCAGACGACTGCTTTGGTCTTGCCGCCTGTCGCTTGTTGAAGGCAGCTGTGCTTACGTCGGATCGGCGTGAGTTCGGGCCGGTCGCGGATCAGCGGCATTGCGCGGTCCGCTGTATCCGTTGACCGCTCTCTCCCGGTACGCCTTCGGGCTTACTCCTTCCTGCTTTTTGAACCGCAGCGAAAAGTAGAACTGCGTTTCGTACCCCACCTGCTGGCTGATCTCTTTCACGCTCAGCGACGTCATCGTCAGCAGTTGCCTGGCGCGATGGATTCGCTGTCTCTCGACAAACTCCATCGGCGGGATCCCGACGACATCGCGGAACCGATGCCCTAGCCGCGAGACGCTCAGCCCCGCCAAATCCGCGAGACGATCCAGCGTGATTTTCTCGTCGAGGTGCCGCGTCACGTAATCCATCGTCTGGCGGATGCGCTGGTCGATCGTGTGGCTCGATCGATTCGGGTTGATCTGCTCGCAGAGCAAAAGCAGCGCTTCCAACGCGTTCATCGCGAGCCGATCCCGCAGCGGCCCGGTTGACATCGCCTGACGATGCACGCGATAGAACTGATCCGTGATCTCCGCTCGCGTGATCACCTCGGCGGCGAGGAGTTGGCGGATGCCGGGGTCGATCTCGGGCCAGTCGAGTAAGTCCAGCCATTCGGCGCGGGGCTGGAAGTGCGTCCAGAGGATTTCCCAATGCTGCTGCGTTTGCTCCACGCCGTAGTCCTGGTGCGTCCCGGGCACGACCAGCGTCAGTTCCGCCGGCTTCGCCGAATGCGCGCGGCCGTCGGATGTGCGGAATCGACCCAGGCCAGCGAGCGTGTATATCAGCAGGTAGTTGTTCGTCCCCGCCGGCCGGTACGCCTCGTAGCCGGGGCCAGAGCTAAAATGGCCCGTAAACAGCATCGAGACCATATCGTGCGGCGTGATTTCCCGGTGCGACATGGCAGCAGAATATTATATGCTTTCAAGATTGCAATGAATGGGCACGGATTCCGACATGTGGCACAATTTGCCACACACAACAGGAGCACGATTCGCATGCTGACCGCAACGCACTACATCACCGACGAACAGATGGCCGCCTTCCGTCGCGACGGGTTTATCATCGTCCGCGGGCTGTTTTCGACCGAAGAGATCGCCGCACTGCGCGACACCTTCATGGCGATGAACGCCAACGGACCGGTCGAAGGCCTCTCCGAAATCAAACGCGGCAAAGACGACGGCTCGACCGGCGGGTACGACGCGTCCGACCCGCTTTCGTTCTATCCCCGCATGATGCACCCGCACAAACACATGGATAAACCGGTCGGCCCGCTGGCGAAGCGGTATATGCTTGACCCGCGCGTTCAGGGCGTTCTCACCGAACTCATGGGCGAAGAGCCCTACGCCGCCCAGAGTATGTTCTACTTCAAGCCGCCGGGGGCGCGCGGGCAGGATTTCCATCAGGACAACTTTTACCTCCGCGTGAAGCCCGGCACCTGCATGGCCGCCTGGACCGCGCTGGACCGCTGTGACGAACACAACGGCGGGATGATGTGCGTGCCCGATACGGGCAGCTACGCGATCCAGTGCCCGGAAAAATCCGACTCGCGCCTCTACTTCACCACCGAGCACGTCGCGATCCCCGAAGGCAAGCACGCCATCCTCCCCATCATGGAGCCCGGTGACGTCCTGTTCTTCAACGGCTCGACGATCCACGGTTCCGGCCCCAACACCAGCAAGGACCGCTTCCGCCGCTCGTTCATCTGCCACTACCTGCCCAAGAGCACGACGGAGATGAGCAGCTTCTACAGCGTCTACGACTTCGACGGGAACGTGATTTCCGCCGTCAAACCCAACAACGAAGGCGGCCCCTGCGGCACGCCCCAGGTCGCTATGGGTGCCTCCCCCCACTAACCGACACCACCCCCAACCCAAAAAACCGCTGGCGTGGTCAGCTCCGCGGACCACGTCGTCTTTGCGCACTGCACCCCACAAAAACGGAGCACCGTAAATGTAACGCGCTGCATCCCGCGCACACCCGGCCCCAACCGTAACTCCCGTCCCTACAACATCCTGGAAAAACGTCGCGCCTCGCTCCGTTTGGCGTGCGCTACATGCGCTACATCGCCCGATTCCCTGCCATTCCGGCCGGAATTATTCGGTTTTCAATGAGCCTTTCCCCCGCGAAGCCGCGTGCTTGCTCGCGAAGTGGAACCACGAGCAAGCTCGCGGCTGCCCGGCGGACATACCCATTCTTACCTTCACCACCCGCAAAAGTCGGCGGTAAAAAGCACCGCAGGTCAACGAATAGGACTTTATGCCCAGTGCGACCGCCCCCACCGCAAGACCGCTGGCCTTTGGGCGCACTGGCATACGGTTCTCTTCGATATACCGCCTTCTCGCCCGCCGCTCCAGTTGGTCGAATACGGACCAAATACCGTTTCACTGGAGCCCGGCTTTCAAATCAGGCCGTTGCGATCTCCCCGGGACGTCCGGATGCGGTAGAATGTCACCATGACCACGCCTCGCGGAACCCTCTTTTTCGACGCCGGCTGCGGACTTTGCTCTGAGGGGGCGCGGCGGTGGGAGAAGATGGTCGGGCATCGCGGGTTTGAAGTCGTCCCGCTACAGGATCCGCGCGCCTGGGCCGCACTGAACCTTGAGCCCGGCGTCCTCCCCCGCGAGATCAAACTGCAAACCCGCGACGGCAAAATCCTCGGCGGCGTCGAAGCGTTCGCGTACGTCGCCCGCTACATCTGGTGGGCGTTCCCGTTCCACCTACTAATGGCAATCCCGCTCATGCGCGATCTGACGATCGAACTCTACAAACCGATCGCGCGCAATCGATTGAAGATCAGTTCGGCATGCGGTTTGAAACCGATGATTCGTGCGGCGTGATGAGTGTGGCGTGAAAGGAGCTCGAAATCCTTTCACGATACACCCATCACGCCACACGCTTTACGATTAGTGTCCGTGCGCCGGTTCGCCGAGAACCTTCTTTAGTTCCCCGAGCTTTTCTTCCAACTGCGCGTCGCTCGAC
>Ga0105047_10016903_pt1 | contig 11412 bp, 7 predicted proteins | sample MAT04_FD_78384 | JGI IMG/M metagenome (GOLD analysis project Ga0105047, IMG submission 78384) | Freshwater microbial communities from Lake Fryxell liftoff mats and glacier meltwater in Antarctica - MAT-04 (megahit assembly) | ecosystem: Environmental > Aquatic > Freshwater > Ice > Liftoff... | reverse complement strand
TTCAGCGGCTTCGGCGCCGGCTTGGCGTGGGGCACCGCACTGATGCGCTGGTAATTGATCCCGAATTCCCCACCCGCAAGGACGCGGCCATGACCCCGGAAGATTTGTCGGACGCCGAAGAAATGGACCGCTGGGCCATTCCGCTCTTCGAGGACGCGCCGCGCGAACATATTCCCGTTACCGAAGACGACTACCCACTGCGCCTCGAATCGATGCCCGAGGAAGGCTTCCACCCGTCGCTGCGCTTTTACCGCGACGCGGGTTGAAGTCCAGGGTCAATAATCGAAGCCGAAGCCGACGGACGTGAAGGTCTCGCGGTCACGGTTGAACTGACCGTATGGGCTTTGGCCGCGGTAATGTTCGACGAACACGCGTGCCATACCGAACCTCTGGTACGGGTTCTTCCAGAGCCAACCGGCTTGCACCGTGAGGTTCGATTTGCCCCCTTGGTCGCCGCGCACTTCGGCGTTCCCCGCGACGAACGGCGTCCCCCAAAATCCGGTCGGCTTGCGGTCGTACCACTCGAAGCCGATGTCGGCCCGACTGCGGTTTGCCGTCGTCGATTCGACGTCCGGCACTTGGAAATTGAAGGCGTAGGCGAGGTGCCCGTAGACCCGCAATTGCTCGTAGAAAATGCGGCTGAGGCCTAGGACGAGTTCGTCTTTGGCGAAACTCCGGGTGATGAGGCCGCGGTTCTGCTGTATCTCGTCGCCGAGGTGGGCGCTCGTGTGTTCGAAAGCGATTTTCGCGCTCCACCAGCCGCGTTGCCAACTGATTGGAATCCCGAAACGGTAGTCCGCCGCCATGAGGTCGTCCGGCGAGAGCCGCGTGAGTACCAAACCGAACATGTCGATTTGCACCGAAGTATCGCTCCCCGGGAACTCGTAGCGGAACAGGCCCATGGTGCCGCCGATCGACGTGTCGAGCGTGAAGTTGCCTCTATAGTTCATCAAATTGGTGGCCAAGACCTGCAAGCGCGGATCGCGCTTGACGGCGAGCGCCGGTTCCCAAAGCAGCGTGTTCGGCAGGAAGGTAAAAATGTTCCCTTCCGGCGTGCGCGCCGTGAGTTCCTCGCGGGCCCGCAGTTCCCGCTGATATTGATCTTCCACGGAGCCAGGCAGTGGCGTCAACGGTTGCGGCGGCGCGTTGGTCAACGTCTCGATCGGCCTCGGCGGCGGTAATGGTTGTGGGATCGCAGTCCCCGGAGCTTTGGGAATCTCGGGCAAAAATTGCGCGGAGGCCGGTGATACCACGAACAGGAACGCCCCTGCGAAAAGGATGCCCCGGCCGATCGCCCTGCAAATCCGGTCCATCGGCCCGCCCCCATCGCCCCGGAATCATCCCAATGACCCCCCAGTAACGCGGCCGGCCGAAAAATACAAACCCAACATCACCGTGGGTCCGAGATCCGCCGGTTTTTCAACACTCCAAGAATCGTTGGAACATCCATTGGGGCCGCATATGCGACGCTGAAAATGCTTCCATCGGAGTGTGTGCCACCCCACTTTGGAATCATTTGGACGAGTTGGACGAATCGCTACGATGTGGGCCGGGTGATCGAATGTAACCGTTCACGGGATGCTGAAAGTTGGCCAAAACTACCCGCCCTTCCAGTCAGTGGCAACGTGTTGCGCACCGAATTGGCCAAAACTGCCTGCCAATATCAGGCGACTTCGGCCACAAGCGGGTAGTTAAGCCTTGCATTCGGCCTAACCCGTGAACGGTTACGATCGAATATCCAGACAAAGCAAGGACTTGCGCCGCTCGGCGACCGGCGGAGGGGGCGTTGGACGAATCGGATCGGATCAATCGGATTGGACGAATTGGGGCAATGTCGTGCGGAGCCATGTCCCCTTTCGTTCCGCGAAAGTGCGGCTTTGGCCGAGCGGTGGATTCCGGTTTGCACCTTCTCCCGGACTTTCGCGGAGCCAAAGGGGACATGGCTCCGCGTGACCTGGATCAGCCCCCGGCTGGGTGTCACAAGGGTTGTTGGAAGTAGCTTCGGACCAAAGTCTTCGCGTGAACGCCCCGCGAGAATCTCGCGGGGCAATCTCGACTACTTCGCGTCGAGTTCGGCGGTGATGGCTTTGATGAGTTCGTCCGATTCCGGGGCGATGCCCGACTTGTACTTGCCGACGACTTCGCCCTTCTTGTTGACGAGAAACTTCTCGAAGTTCCAGCCGATCTCACCGGCATAGTTGGGGTTGGTGTCTTTGGAGGTCAAAAACTCGTAAAGCGGAGTTTTCTCTTTGCCTTTCACAGACACTTTGGCGAGCATCGGGAAGGTGACGTTGTATTTCGAGCTACAAAACTTCACGATCTCTTCGTTGGTGCCCGGTTCCTGCGAACCGAAATCGTTCGCTGGGACGCCGATGACCACGAAACCTTTTTTCTCGTACTTCTCGTAGATCGCTTGCAGGCCGGTGTACTGCTTGGTGTAGCCACACTGGCTGGCGACGTTGACGAAGAGCACGACCTTGCCTTTGTACTTCGTCAGGTCGACTTCTTTGCCGTCGATGCCGGTCATTTTGAAATCGAGCGGGCTGGGCATTTTGGACTCCTTGATCGGGGCGGCAGAGCAAGCGGAGGCCGCGAACACAACGGTCGCGGCGGCTAACAGGAAACCCTTCATCGGTCAACTCCTCGGTTGCACGGTCACTCGGCTCGATGGGCACATTCCCATTCCTAAGCCGCTGTTGTATCAGACCGTCGGCCGTCGCGGAATATTCAACCGTGGCGAGCGCCGGGGTAAACCTCTCGCATTTCGGACTTTTCCCTTCCCGTCCCGCCTCGGTTGGGCCATACTATCCCTACCTGCTAGCACCCGGATGCGTCCGCGGTCTTCGGAGTTCGCCCATGCCCGTGCCCGATTGGTTCCTTCAAAAAAACGACCGTGCGACCTCCCGCCGTGAGGCCCTCCGGATGGGGGCAGCCGGCATTTTGGGTCTGTCGCTCCCGCAGGTTCTCGCTGCGGCGGAAACGAATGGGAACAAGAAAGCGGCCGCGAAGAGCGTGCTCGTCATTTACGAACAGGGTGGCCTCTCCCACATGGATACTTGGGATCCCAAGCCCGATGCCTATGCCGATCACCGTAGCCCGTTCAAGCCGATCGCCACCAAGGTTCCGGGAATTCAATTCACCGAATTGCTGCCGCACACGGCGAATATCGCCGACAAACTCGCCGTCGTCCGCAGCATGTACCACGCAAAACAAGGGGCCGACGCCCACCCCAACGGTACGCAGTACGCCCTCTCCGGCTCGCACCCCGGCAACGTCGCGCTGACGATGCCGGACATCGGTTCCATCGTGTCGCACGTCATCGGCACAAAGTGCAAGTACCTGCCGCCGTACATCATGGTACCGGGGAATCACGAACAAGCCGCCGAGACGCGCAATGGCTTCCTCCCGGCGAGCACGCGGGTTTATAAAACCGGCGGCCGCGACATCTCCGACCCGAAATGGAAGATCGAAGGCCTCGCCCCGAGGCTCGACAACGGGTCGGGCCGCCTCGGGGGCCGGCACGAACTCCACAGCGCCTTGGATCGCAAAGTATCGTCTCCATCCTGCAGCATTTACGAATCGCAGGGGATGGATCGCCACTTCGACCAAGCCTTCGACATGCTCACGAGCCCGAAGGTGGTCGATGCGTTCGATATTCAAAGCGAGCCGGCGAAGGTGCGCGAGGCTTACGGAGCCGGGCACCGGGGGGCGTGCTACCTGCTGGGCCGAAAGCTCATCGAATCGGGTGTGCGATTCGTCACCATCGACACGCGTTGGCCGTTGACGAAAGAGACGCCGAAAGGCGGCAACTTGAATTGGGATCACCACGACCACATCTATACCAAGGAAACCTGCGAACTGCCCGGAGCGACAGGGGCCGGGGCCGGGCGCTACGGCATTGGCCATTGGGTGATGATGGGGAGCGTCGATCGGGCCTATTCGGCGCTCATCACCGATCTCGACGAACGCGGCTTGCTCGCCGAGACGCTGGTTTGCTTCGTCAGCGAGTTTGGCCGTACGCCCAAGATCAACAAAGCCCAAGGGCGCGACCATTGGACACACGCCTACAGTATCGTCTTCGCCGGGGCCGGCGTCCGCGGCGGACAGGTCATCGGCAAGACCGACAAACAAGGGGGCTACGTCCTGGACGCACCGTACACACCGGAAGACTATGCCAGCACCCTTTACGAGAAACTCGGCATCGACCGCTCGAAGCCCGTGCACACGTCCAGCAATCGCCCGGTCTACTTCGGCCACGCCGGAGAGCCGATCGCCGGATTGCTTTGAACGCGGTCAATCGTCGACGCTGTAGCTCACGGCTGGCTCGCGGATCGCGGGGAGGCGGTCGATGGCTTTCACCGCCGCGCGGAATTTGCCCGTCTCGGCGTAGTGCGTCATGATCACCAACGGCACGGCCTGCGAATTTCCTTCGGGGGCTTCGTGCTGCACGAGGCTCGAGATACTGATCCCCTGCCCCGCCAAGGCTTGGCACACATCCGCTAAAGAGCCGGGTTGGTCGATCACCATCAGCCGCAGGTAGAATCGGCTCCGCACTTTCTCGGATGGCTCGATCGAAAACCCGTGGCCTTCTTTCGACCAAAGCTTCGCCACCTCGAACGTCTTCTGAGCCCGGCCGACGGCGAGGTCGATCAAATCGGCGACGACCGAACTGGCCGTGGGCATCATCCCGGCACCGGGGCCTTGGAAGAGAGTTTCGCCGACGACGTCGCCGACGAGTTGAATCGCGTTGAAGGCGCCGCGGACCTGCGCCAGCATGTCGGTCTTGCGGACCATGACCGGGGCGACATGCAGCGCGACGTGACCGCCGGCAACCCAGGCCTCGGCCAAAAGTTTGATCGCGTAGCCGAGTTCGGTAGCGAAGCGGATGTCGATCGCTTCGACGTGTTCGATACCGACGCGTTCGATTTCGTGCGGCTTGGCCGCGACACCGAAGGCGATCTGCGCGAGAATCGCCAGTTTGTGGGCTGCGTCCGAGCCGTCGACGTCGAGCGTCGGGTCGGCTTCTGCGAAACCGAGTCGCTGCGCTTCCGCGAGCGCTTCGGGATACGGTATCCCTCGCTCGGCCATCGCCGTGAGGATGAAGTTCGAGGTGCCGTTGAGGATCGCTTGGATCGCGGTGACTTGGTTCGCCGCGAGGCTCTCGGCGAGCGCGCGGATGATCGGCACGCCCCCGGCCACGGCCGCTTCGAAACAGATGGTCCGGTTCGCATTCCGGGCCGCTTCGAAGATTTCGTGCCCCGCGTCGGCGAGCAAAGCCTTGTTTGCCGTGACGACATGTTTACCCGCCGCAAGGGACGCGAGTATCCTGGCCTTAGCCGTTGTGGTGCCGCCCATCAACTCGCAAACGACGTCGACTTTCGGGTCGCTCAAAACGGTTTGAAAATCGTCCGTCAGCAAATGGAGCGGGACTTCGACGGGCCGGGCCTTTCGCGGATCTCGCACAACAACCCGGCGGATTTCCAGCACGCGCCCGGCACGCCGCATCAGGCGTTCGGGTTGCTCCCGCAGCAATTTCACGACGCCGCTGCCCACCGTCCCGCAGCCGACGAGTGCGATTCCCAATGCGTCCGCCATGCGAGACCATCCCCGAGTTTCCAATGTGGGAATGGTATCGGTCGCTCCGAAACATTCACCGGCGCTCTCGGTTCACTTCACCACGCGCAGGGTCACGCCCGACGGCATCGCTGCGGAGTAGTAGACTTTGTGCGTCGCTTTTTTGAAGTCCGCTTCCGTGGCTGCGTTGATATCGCAAAAGGTCTGTGGATTCCGGTCGATGAACGGGAACCAAGTGCTTTGAACCTGCACCATGATCCGGTGTCCGGTGCGAAAACTGTGCGATACATCCGGCATGCTGAATTTGATCACCGCGACTTTACCCGGCTCGAACGGCTCCGGCTTCAGCATGCTGTTCCGGAATTTGCCGCGGAACGGTTCGCCGCGGATCAATTGCTGATAGCCGTTCATATCGGGGTAATCATCCGGATAAACGTCGATGAGCTTCACGATGAAGTCGGCATCGGTGCCGGTGGTGCTCACGTGCAGTTCGACCTCGATCGGCCCCGCAACGTTTGTATCTTCCGCCAACACCGGCGTCTGGTAGACGAGTACATCGGTGCGCCGGCCGGCGAAGCGCTGATCGGCGATCATGTACGTCTTTTCGTACCGCCCGCTACCGTTGCCCTCGATGTACGGCACCGGTTTCGCCGGGTCGGAAATGTATTCGTTGTGTCCATCCGATTTGCCCTTGGTCGTCGTCAGCGTTTGTTCGGCGCCGAAGTGGAACGTCACTTTCTCGGCGTCTTTCGGCGGCCAAGTATCGAACCGGCGCCAGCGGTTCGTGCCGGTTTCAAACATTAGTGCCGCCTTTGGCAGCGCCGCTACTTTCTCCCCTTTCAAGTGGTTCTCGAAGAACGGGAACTCGATTTCTTTGCGGTAGTATTCACCCGTCTTAGCGTTGAACTTCACCGCCCCGAGCGCGTCGCCGTCGCCGCGCGACCAACCGCCGTGGACCCACGGGCCCATGACGAGGACGTTCTGCGGGCAATCGGGGCTGGTCGCCGCGACGCGGTTGTAGCAGTGAATCGTCCCGGCCAAGTCCTCCGCGTCGTACCATCCGCCGACGGTGAGCACGGCCGGTTTGATAGTCTTGACGTGCGGCCGGAGGTCGCGGCTCTTGCAAAACTCGTCGTAGTTCGGGTGTTTCAACACATCGTTCCAATAGGGCGAACTCCCCTTGAAATGCTTCGGGTCGGCATTTTTCAACGGCCCCATTTCCATGAAAAATTGATAGAAATCGTTCGTGCCGAAATCGAATTCGGTGCTTCCCGGCCGGCGGTACAATTGCGGGGTCATCTTGTTGAAGACGGCTTCGAAGCCGAAGTTGTGCGTCAATAATAACGCGCCGTTGTGGCGCCAGTCATCACCGTCGAACATGTCCATTACGGGCGCTTGCGGGCTGACCGCTTTCAATGCCGGATGGGCGTCGATCATCCCGGCCGCGGCGTAGAAGCCGGGGTACGAGATCCCGTAGAGACCGACCTTTCCGTTGTGCCCAGGCACCTTCTTTAATAGCCATTCAATACTGTCGAAGGTATCGCTCGACTCGTCGACTTCGGCCTTCTTCTTCATCGGATTATGCGGCCGCATATCGATGAACGCCCCTTCCGATTTCATCCGACCGCGGACATCTTGATTGACCAAAATGTATCCCGACTTCGCGTAGAGCGAACCGTTGCCCATCCGGTCGCCATAGTTATCCACGCCGTAGGGCCCGACACCATAAGGCGTACGATGCATGAGCATCGGGTAAGTTTTCGCAGTGTCTTTGGGGACATACACGACGGTGAAGAGTTTGACGCCGTCCCGCATGGGGATCTGGTATTCGTACTTCGTATAGTTCGCGAGGACGAACTCCTTGAGTTCCTTGGCCTCCTCCGCCTGCGTCGGCTTCGGCGCTTGGGCGAACGACGGCGCCGAAATGAGGATCGTGAGGAGAAACAAAGCGGGAAATCGTCGCATGGATCGAGTTCTCATTGTGGATCGTTGTGTCTCTTGACCCGAAGGGGAATGCGTCCTTCGGGGGTATAATCGTTATCCGACCTTCTTCAACATCGTCACGCGGCCCGTCGATACCCACTCGACCACGAAGATGTTGCCATCTTTGTCGAAAGCGGCGTCGTGCGGGTGGACGAACTTGCCGTCGACCCACTCCTTCGGCTTCGAGCGAATATCTTCTTTCTGGACTCTCTTCAGCCAGTCCGCGTCTTCGCCGAGGTGGGCGATCACCTTGTCGTCGGCGCCGAAGAGGCTTACGCGGGCGAACAGATCGGGAACCAGCAGCACATCGCCGCGCGTCTTGGCGTGCGCTGGGAAAAGCACGACCTTGTCTGCTTCGGTGGCCGAGATCGCTTTGCCTTCCATATCGAAGCGCTGCAGTCGGTGGTTGGCGCGATCGCAAACCACGAGGACGGGTTTGTCTTTGACACGGGCATCGATCCACTGCCCGTGGGGCGTGGCGCACTGGCCGAGTTTGTTTCCGGACCCGCCGAAGGTCTTCGTGAGCTTGGCGTCTTTGTCGTAGGTCATCAGAAAGTTGGAGCCATAGCCATCGCCGACGACGAAGCCGCCGTCGTCGGTGAAACAAATGTTCGTCGGGTTGTAATTTTTCTTGGGGTCTTCGTACTCCGCGCACTCAGGCCGGCCCTTCTTCCAGACGACTTCGCCCTTCAGAGTCGTCTTCAGCACCTTCAGCTCTTTTGTCCAAGTATTGCTGAGGTAGCAGAACTCGTCCGAGCCTTCTTTGCGGATTTCGACCCCGTGCCCGCCGCCGTGGAAATCCTTGCCGAAGGAGCGCACGAACTTCCCCTTGGCATCGAACACCAGCACGGTGTCCATCTGCTTGCCGACGCCTTGGTGCGTGATGTAGACGAGGCCTTCGGAATCGAGGGCAACGTTGTGGGTCGTCTGCCAAGCGTAGTCGGTGGGGAGTTCGCCCCAATTGTGCTGGCATTCGTACAGGTGTCCTTCGACGCCGACAGTCGCTTTTTTCGGGGTGCCTTTGGGCTCGGCTCCGAGAATCATCGGGCCGGTGGCGGCGACCGCGGCGACACTCGCCGAGGCTTTGAAGAATTCGCGGCGTTGCATGAGACGGACTCCGATTTGGAAGAGGGTATCGAAGAGAGCTTATGCGATCCCCCGCACAAATGCACGGCTTTCTCCCGATCCGAAATCCGCAATCCCAAATCTGTCATCGAACGAAACTTCCCCGAACCCGTCGTGTTGATTCCTGTACATGTCCGCTGAAATGAACCCGCATGGGCAATCGCCATGAAATTCTTACGAGTCCTCGCACTGGCGGCCTTTTCCGCCCTCGCCGTGGTTGGCATGGGGGCATTCGGCACACCGCTGACGGCCGCGGATGCCAAGGCCGACAAAAAAGCCGGGCGGATTAAAGCAAAAGAAGAAGCCAAAAAGAAAGCCGACGACGCGGCCAAGAAGACCGACGATACCAAGAAAGCGGACGGAGCCAAAGCCGCCGAAGCGGCCAAGATCGCCGCGGACAAAAAAGCGGCCGACGAGGCCAAGAAGGCCGCCGCACCGGCGAAGCCGACGGTCAGCCGCGACGCCTCAGCTATCGCCAAGCTCATCGATACCCAGATCGACAACCGGTTGAAAAAAGAAACCCTCGCACCATCCCCTCTCGGCAGCGACGCCGATTTTCTCCGCCGCGCCTATTTGGACATCACCGGCGTCATCCCGTCGTATGAAAAAGCCAAGACGTTCCTCGACAACCAGTCGGCGAACAAACGCGAAAAACTCGTCGACGAACTACTGGCCGATTCCAACTACGGCCGCAAGCAAGCGGACATCTGGGGCACCAAATTGTTCACGGTCGATTCGGCGAACCGATTCGTCCAGAAGGAACCGCTCTCGGCCTGGCTGAAAGAGCAGTTCAACAAAAATACTCCCTGGAACGAGTTCGTGAGTTCGATCGTCACTGCCACCGGGTCGGTCGACGAAAACCCGGCCGTGACTTACTTCCTGTCGAACCGCAGCGTCGACAAACTCACCGACACGACGGGCCAGCACTCCCTCGGCATCCGCGTCTCGTGCGCTCAATGCCACAACCACCCCTTCACCCCGACCAAACAGACCGAATACTGGGGCTTGGCCGCATTCTATTCGAAGGTCGTCCCGGAAAAACCGGCCAACGCCAACAAGGGCGGCGACAACGCAAAACTCGGTGTGACCGAAGGCAAGGCCAAGTCGAAGACCAAAGACTTCTTCCCCGAATCGACAAAGACTGTTCCCGCCAAATTCTTCGGCGGCGAAGAACCGAAGCTGAACAGCAACGACCCCTTCCGCCCGGCCTTGGCCAAATGGCTGACGAGCCCCGCGAATCCGTACTTCGCCAAGGCCATGGTCAACCGCACCTGGTCCCAACTCTTCGGTAACGGTATCGTCGACCCGGTCGACGATATGATCGAAAAGAACAAACCCTCCCATCCGGAATTGCTCGACGAACTCACCCGCCAGTTCACCGCAAGCGGCTTCGATGTCAAGCACTTGATCAAAGGCATCGTCCTGAGCCAGGCCTACCAACGGACGAGCAAGCCTTCGACCGGCAACAAAAGCGACGAGGAGCTTTTCAGCCACATGGCCGTGAAGATGATGACGGCCGAGGAATTGTACGACAGCCTAGCGATGGTCACGGGGGCCGCCGCGGGCGATGCGAAGAAAGGCGGAGCTGGCGGCAAAGGCATGAATGTCGGCCCGCGGGCGAACTTCATCAACTTCTACGTCGCCGGGGCCGAAGAATTCAACGCCACCGAATACGAAGCCGGCATCCCGCAAGCCCTGCGATTGATGAACTCGAAGATTGCTGGCAACCCCGCCGCGTTGAAACAATTCGGCACCGGCAAACCGGCCGACATCCTCGAGAAAATGTACATCACCGCCCTTTCGCGCCGGCCGACCGACGCGGAGTTTCAGAAGCTCACCGCCCACCTCGGCAAAGCCGGCAGCACCGCCGAAGCCTACGGCGACATCCTCTGGGCATTGCTCAACAGCAGCGAATTCAGCATGGTGCGTTAATTATTGATCCCGTGGGTGGGTCGAGTCTTCGAGACCCACCACGCTAACTTCGATGAAATGGTGGGTCTCGAAGACTCGACCCACTCTACTAACTAAAAACAATCACCGAACTGAGAATTAATCCCCCCGTACCCGAGTTTTCCCATGAACTTCGATTCCGCAACCCGCCGTCGATTCCTCCAAGCCTCCGGCCTCGGAGTCGGCTCCGTCGCCCTCTCCGGCTGGATTGGCGTCCTCGCCGACCGCGTCCAGGCCGCCGCGCCGACCGCCAAGAAACCCAAAAGCTGCGTGCTGATTTGGTCTGAAGGCGGCGCCAGCCACAAGGACACGCTCGACCTCAAGCCCGACAGTAAAGGTGCCGGCGACTTCAAGCCGATCAAAACCTCGGCCTCCGGGATCGAGATCAGCGAGCACCTGCCGAAGCTCGCGACCCACATGCACGAGGGTGTACTCGTCCGCAGTATGACGACGCCGGAAGGGGCCCACGCCCGCGCCCGCTACCACCTGCACACCGGCTACCGCGAAGGCCAAGGTGGCCTGACTTACCCGAGCCTCGGTGCGATCACCGGCTGCGAACTCGGCAAAGCCAATGCCGCGATGCCAAACTTCGTTTCCATCGGCGGCCGTAGTTTCGGCGCCGGCTTCCTCGGGCCGAAGTATCAACCCCTCATGGTCCAAGACGCGACCAAGGGCGTCGAAGATCTGAAGACGCTGCTGTCCGATAAGCAGTTCGCCAACCGCACCGGACTGCTCGAAGAAATGGAAAAGGCCTTCTTCCACGATTACGAAGCCGGCGCG
>Ga0105047_10016902_pt1 | contig 11413 bp, 14 predicted proteins | sample MAT04_FD_78384 | JGI IMG/M metagenome (GOLD analysis project Ga0105047, IMG submission 78384) | Freshwater microbial communities from Lake Fryxell liftoff mats and glacier meltwater in Antarctica - MAT-04 (megahit assembly) | ecosystem: Environmental > Aquatic > Freshwater > Ice > Liftoff... | reverse complement strand
TCGGGGGCCTCGGGGGCCTCGGGGGCCTCGGGGGCCTCGGTCACGGTGGTCCTCTCGGTCGGGTTCGATGTCAGGCGCCCGGCATCCCGACGAACTCGGCGCGCCGGGCGCGCAGCGCCTCGAGCAGCTCGTGCTCGTGTGCGACGGCGTGCTCGTCGGCGGCCGAGTGGGACATCCGGTGGCGTAGCAGCGCGAGCTCGCTCGCGGTGTCCTGGAAGCCTCGCATCGCCGCCAGCCCACGGCGCCCGGTGTTGGCGCGCGCCCAGGCCCGCGCCTCCCGGCGGCGAGGCATGGACGCGAGCATCGTCACCTCGGCCGCCGAGAGCCAGCCGGCGTCTGCATACGGCCGCAGGAACTGCCCGATGAGGCGACCCTCGCGACGTCGGACCCAGCCGACGAACCCGAGGAAGGCCAGGAAGATCGGCACCTCGAACAGGACGTAGACGACCACCATCCCGCGGCCGCCCGACACTGCCGCGAGGTTCCACAGGGCATGGCTGAGCACTGCGAGGAGGTAGCCGAGGACGGGCCCGAGGACGCGCGGCAGCCAGGTGCGGCTCGTCGCCGCCACCCCCACACCGATGCCGAACAGCACGGAGAACATCGGGTGGGCGAACGGGGACAGCAGGCCGCGGGCCACGAACGTGGCGGTGAACGCCTCGCTGCCGCCCTGGCTGTAGGCCGTGGCGAGGTACTGGATGTTCTCGGTGAAGGCGAAGCCCGCCGCGCAGATGCCGGCGTAGACCATACCGTCGTTCACCCCGTCGAACTCGCGCCGCACCAGCCACCACACCAGCAGCACGAGCAGGCCCTTGGCGGCCTCCTCCACGAAGGGCGCCACGAGCACCGCGGTGGTCTGCAGGGCGGCCTGCGGGTCGGTCGTGGCCTCGAGCACGGCGATCGCCCCGGTGTTGAACGCCGCCGCGGCCACGGCTGCCACGAGCGCCCCCCACAGGAACGCACCCACGAGGTAGCGGGTGGGCTCGGACTCGAAGCGGTCGAGCCACAGGAAGGCCGGGACGACGATGCCGAGCGGCACGAGAGCCACGGCCAGGGCGAGCAGGGCGGTCTGCACGCCGAAGGCCACGCCGAGGTAGACGGACACGACGAGGGCGGCCAGCAGGAAGCCCACGGCTGCCACCCCGGTGAGCAGCCAACCGCGCAGCGCCGGCCTCGTCGTGGGGTCACGGCGGGTGTGAGACGACATCGGCCGCGCCGCCAGCTGCCCGCTCATGGCACGCGACCCTAGTGCAGGCCGGCCGTGCGCCAGCGGCCTGTCACCGGCTGCGGCCTAGCATGGCCCCCATGACCACCCCGGGGACCGACCGCGCGCACACCGACCGCATCGTCTGGATCGACTGCGAGATGACCGGGCTGTCGCTCGAGAGCGACGCGCTCGTCGAGGTCGCCGCGCTGGTCACCGACTACGAGCTCACCGTGCTCGGCGACGGCGTCGACGTCGTCATCCGGCCGCCCGAGGCCGCCCTGACCCAGATGGGTGACTTCGTGCGCGACATGCACATCGGGTCGGGCCTGCTCGACCAGCTGGCGGAGGGGGTCACGCTCGAGGCCGCCGAGGCGATGGTACTGGACTACGTGAAGCAGTTCGTGCCCGAGCCAGGCAAGGCGCCCCTCGGCGGCAACACGGTCGCGACCGACCGGGCCTTCCTCGCTCGTGACATGGCCGAGCTCGAGACGCACCTGCACTACCGGATCATCGACGTCTCCTCGATCAAGGAGCTCTCGCGCCGCTGGTTCCCCCGCGCGTACTTCGCGGCCCCCACCAAGAGCGGCGGCCACCGGGCGCTCGCCGACATCCGCGAGTCGATCGCCGAGCTGCGCTACTACCGTGAGGCCGTGTTCGTGCCGCCGCCCGGCCCCTCGACGGAGCAGGCCCGCGTGTTCGCGGCCCGTCACGTCGTCGACCACCACGTCGTCGACCCGGGCGCGGTCGGGAGCACCCCCGAGTAGCAGGTACGATGGTGCGCGCTACGGGCGCAACGTATCCTCGGATGCCGGGCGCCCGTCATGGTGGGTGTAGCTCAGCTGGTAGAGCACCTGGTTGTGGTCCAGGTGGCCGCGGGTTCAAGTCCCGTCACTCACCCCACACCGAGCAACCCCCGATCCGCTGGCGCGGGTCGGGGGTTCGCGCGTCCCGCGCCTCAGGACGGTGGTCCGCTGAGCTGACCCTCGAGGCTGCTCCGCGCGGAATTCGGGGGCCATGGCTCGTCGGAGGTCGCACTTTGCGAGGATGGCCGCATGTTCTCCCGTCGTTTCGCCGCCGTCGTCACCGTCGTCATCGTGCTCGCCTTCGTTGTCGTGGCCGTTGCCCCGGCGTTCGCAGCGGGCTCGGCGGCCGCGCTGCCGATGCACGCCCGGCTCGCCTCGTCGACCCCGGCTGACGGTGCGACCGTGCAGAGCGCCGACGAGGTCGTGCTGACCTTCAACGAGAACGTCAACCCGGACTTCGTCGCCGTGAAGGTCACCGGCCCGGCCGGCTCCGAGGTCGAGGGCGACCCGACCGTCGACGGCCGCAAGGTGAGGCAGCCCCTGGCCGCGGACCTGCCGGCGGGGCGGCACAAGGTCACCTACCGGGTGGTCAGCGCCGACGGCCACCCCGTCGCGGGCACCTTGACGTTCACCACCGCGGCGCCACCGGCATCCGCCTCCCCGACCACGTCCGCGACCGCCACGGCCAGCGCCACGGCCACGGCGACCCCCACGACGACCACCGCGTCGCCCACCCCCAGCACGGCAGCGGCACCGGTCTCGGGGAACGCCGACGACGGCATCCCCTGGCTGGTCATCGCGGTCGTGGGGATCGTCGCCGCCGTCGGCCTGGGCGGGCTGCTGCGTCTCCGCACTCGTCCGAGAACCCACCCGAACAACGGGCGCACACCACCGGCCTGACCGATTTCGCCGGGACGGCGGCGTGCTGATAATGTCTTCGTCGCGCGCCATTAGCTCAATTGGCAGAGCAGCTGACTCTTAATCAGCGGGTTCGGGGTTCGAGTCCCTGATGGCGCACCACCACTTCCCGAGCGCGAGGCTCCCCCGTCGTGGAGAGCCTCGGCCAGATGCGGCCTCAGAGGTAGAGACCGGTGCTGCCCTCGGTCACCCGGGTGGCCGCGACGGCGTGCAGGTCGCGCTCACGCAGCAACAGGTAGTCCTTGGCGCCGATCTCGACCTCGGCGCGCTCGTCGGGGTCGAACAGCACGCGGTCGCCGACCTCGACCTGGCGCACGTTGGGCCCGGTGGCCACGACGGCACCCCACGACAGGCGCTTGCCGACGCTGGCCGTCGCCGGGATGACGATGCCGCCGCCGGAGCGGCGCTCGCCCTCCTCGCCCTCGACGCTGACGAGGACGCGGTCGTGCAGCATCCGGACGGGGAGGCGCGACTTCGCCTCCGCCGCGCGGGGAGCCATCTCAGCCGCGGCGGAGTCGACGGTAGACGAGCCAGCCACCCACGACGGCGACGACCGCCACGACGGCGGCGAGGCGCTCGACGCGCAGGTCGCCCTCCGGGGTGGTGGCGACGTCGGCGAAGCGAGCCTTGGCGGCCTCAGTCTGCCGGGAGAGGATCGTCTTCGGGCTGACCCGGTGGGCCAGCTCGTCGATGGTCTGGGCCAGGCGGTCGCGCCGGGCGGAGATCTCGGCCTCGAGCGCGGGGATCGAAACGGGGGCCGGTGCGGGAGTCGCCGCCGCGGTGGCGTCGTCGGCGGGCTGCGTGGTGCTCATGAGGTCCTCACTCGAGTCCGAGGTCGCGGCGGAGCTTTGCGACGTGGCCTGTGGCCTTGACGTTGTACCAGGCGTGGGAGACCGTTCCGGCCCCGTCGACCACGAGCGTGCTGCGGATGACACCCTCGACGGTCCTGCCGTAGAGCTTCTTCTCCCCGAACGCACCCCACCGCTTCATCACGGACCGGTCGGCGTCGGACAGCAGCGTGATGGTCAGCCCCTCCTTGTCGCGGAACTTCGCGAGCTTCGTCGGGGCGTCAGGCGAGATGCCGAGCACGGTGTAGCCCTGCGCCTTCAGCGACTCCAGCGAGTCGCTGAACTCGCACGCCTGCGTCGTGCACCCCGGGGTCATCGCCGCCGGGTAGAAGTAGACGATCACGTTGCCGCCGCGCAGGTCGCCGAGCGCCACCTGCGACCCGGTGTCGTCGGGCAGCGTGAAGTCGGGGGCGGTGTCGCCGGGGCTGAGCCGGTCACCCACGTCGGGCCTCCTCGTTCGTGTGGTCGATGCTGAAGCCCAACCTACCCCGACGTCACAGGTCCGGAACGGGGGCCCGCACACCCGGGTTCGCCGAGGTCGGCGAGGCAACCGTGTCGTGCGCAAGGCGGGACTCGAACCCGCACACCCGAAGGAACCAGAACCTAAATCTGGCGCGTCTACCAGTTCCGCCACTTGCGCGCAGGAGCCAAGGGTATGCCGTGCACCGGACGGCGAGGAAACCGTGTCGACTCCGCGAGAGGATGCCGGCGGCGTCAGGCGAGAAGGGCGCGCAGGACCGGCTCGAGGGCACGGAAGGCATTGCCGCGGTGCGAGATCGCGTTCTTCTCCAGGTCGGAGTACTCGGCCAGGGTGCGGCTGTCGCCGTCCGGCACGAACACCGGGTCGTAACCGAACCCGTTGGAGCCGCGCGGCGCGCGCACGAGCCGGCCGGTGACGCGGCCCTCGACGCCTTCGACGCGGCCGTCCGGCAGCGCCACGACGGCCGCGCACACGAAGGCGGCGGCGCGGTGCTCCTCGGGCACGTCACCGACCTGCTCGAGCAGCAGCTCGAGGTTGGCGCGGTCGCGCTCGGCACGCCCGGCATACGGGCCCGCCGTGGACCCCGACCACCGGGCCGAGAAGACGCCGGGGGCACCGCCCAGAACGTCGACCGCGAGCCCTGAGTCGTCGGCCACGGCGGGCAGGCCGGTGGCCTGCGCGAGCGCGACGGCCTTGAGCCGGGCATTGCCGAGAAAGGTCACCTCGGTCTCGGCGACGTCCGGGGCCCCCTCGACGTCGTCGGCGCCCAGCACCTGAAGCCCCAGGTCGTCGACCAGCCCGGCGAGGATCTGCCGCAGCTCGTGGACCTTGTGCTCGTTGCGAGTGGCGAGCACGAGCCGGCGGGTCACGCGAGCCGCTCCCGGGCGGGGGCCGCGAGCGCCTCCTGCTGGAGTCGTCCCAGGTCGGCGCAGCCGGTGGTCGCCAGGTCGAGCAGGTCGCCGAGCACCGCGCGGTCGAACGCGGCGCCGGCGCCCTCGGCAGTGCCCTGCACCTCGACGAACCGACCGTCACCCGTCATCACGACGTTCATGTCGGTCTGCGCGGTGGAGTCCTCGGGGTAGTCGAGATCGAGCACCGGCCGACCGGCGACGAGCCCGACGCTCACGGCGGCGATCGACCCGGTCAACGGCTCTGCGCCGGCGGCGATAAGGCCCTTCGCGCGGGCGTCGGCCACGGCATCCGCCAGCGCCACCCACGCGCCGGTGATGGCGGCGGTGCGGGTGCCCCCGTCGGCCTGCAGTACGTCGCAGTCGAGCACGATCGTGTTCTCGCCCAGTGCCTTGGTGTCGATGACGGCGCGCAGGCTGCGGCCGACGAGCCGGCTGATCTCGTGGGTCCGGCCTCCGACCTTGCCGCGGCGCGACTCACGGTCGCTGCGGGTGTTGGTCGAGCGCGGCAGCATCTCGTACTCGGCCGTCACCCATCCGGAGCCGCGGCCCTTGAGCCAGCGCGGCACCCCCGCGGTGAAGGAGGCGGCGCACAGCACGCGGGTGCGGCCGAACTCGACGAGGACGCTGCCCTCGGCGTGGTCGAGCCAGTTGCGGGTGATGCGCACCTCGCGCAGCTGGTCGGGGGCGCGGCCGTCATGGCGGGGGGTCTGGTCAGGCATGGCCGCAAGGCTAGCCCCGCGGCGGGCGTGGCCCGAACGGCGGCGTCTCAGAGCTCGTAGACGACGTCGGCCCGGGCGAGCTCGACCTTGCCGGGCCACACGGCCGCCGCCTGCGCGCGGCACACCTCGGGGTCGTTCCACGCGGGCACGTGGGTGAGCACCAACCGGCCCACTCCCCCGGCGCGCACGGCCGCCGCCGCGGCACGCGAGCCGGTCAGGTGGATGTCGGGCACGTGGTCGCGGCCGTCGACGAACGCGGAGTCGAGCAGGGCCAGGTCGGCGCCGTGCAGCAGCGGGTCGAGGTTGGCGCAGTCGTCGGTGTCTCCGGTGAAGGCGAGGACGGCGCCGTCGGCCGCGACGCGATAGCCGAAGGCCTCGACCGGGTGGTTCACGGCGTACGGGGTCACCGTGAAGGGGCCGATGGCGAGCGGCACGGCATCCTTGACCACGTCGAAGGCGAACTGGGCCTGCATGCCGCCGGGCTCGAGGCCGTGGTACATCATCGACACCCGCTCGGCCGTGCCTGTCGGCCCGTGCACGGGGAGCCGGTCGCGCAGCGGGCCACCGGGCCGGTAGCGCCGCGTGACGTAGAGCCCGCAGAGGTCGACGCAGTGGTCAGGGTGCAGGTGGCTGAGCACCACGGCGTCGAGGTCGTCGGGCGGCAGGTGCCGCTGGAGCGCCCCGAGGGCTCCACTGCCCAGGTCGAGCAGGAGGTTCCAGGTGCGTCCGTCGGCGTCGTGCTGCACCAGGTAGGACGATGCGGGCGACTCGGGGCCGGCGAAGGAGCCCGCGCAGCCGACGACGGTGACCCTCACGACAGACCTGCCGTCACCGGGTGGGTCGGCGCGGTGAAGACCGGCCCCAGCCGCGAGCCGACACCGAGGAAGCGGCTGGCGAGGCGGCGGAACTCCTCCGGGTCGCCGGTGGTCGTGAAACCGTGGTCGGGCGGCGGCAGGTGGTCCGGGCGCAGCAGGTCGGCGTCGGCGAGCACCCGGTAGACGTCCTTGGCGGTCTCCTCCGCCGACGAGACGAGCGAGACGTCGTCGCCCATGACGTAGGAGATGACCGCCGTGAGCAGCGGGTAGTGCGTGCAGCCGAGCACGAGCGTGTCGACGCCGCGGGCGCGCAGGGGGTCGAGGTACTCGTGTGCGACGCCCACCAGCTCGGGGCCACCGGTGACGCCCAGCTCGACGAACTCGACGAAGCGCGGGCACGGCACGCTGACGACGTCGAGGTGCGGTGCCGCGGCGAAGGCGTCGAGGTAGGCCCCCGACTGGTGGGTGCCGACGGTCGAGATGACCCCGACCCGCCCCGAACGAGTGGCGGCCGCCGCACGACGCACCGCAGGGCGGATCACCTCGACCACCGGCACGTCGTAGCGCTCGCGGGCGTCGTGCAGCACGGCGGCACTGGCCGTGTTGCAGGCGATGACGAGGATCTTCACCCCGTGGTCGACGAGCCGGTCGAGACACTCCAGGGCCAGCTCGCGGGTCTGGGCGATCGGGCGCGGTCCGTAGGGGGCTCGGGCAGTGTCGCCGAAGTAGGCCACCGACTCGTGTGGCAGCTGGTCGAGGATCGCCCGCATGACGGTGAGCCCGCCGTAGCCGGAGTCGAAGACCCCGATCGGGAAGTCAGCCACCGGACAAGGGTAGGTGCGTCCGCCGACACACGAGTGCCTCAACCGGGGTCGGGCACGTCACACCTTCACCCCCTCCGACTAGCCTGACACGGTGAACGAGGGGCACATCCGCAGCGAGCACCACGCGACCGTCGACGGGGACAACCCGTGACCGTCCTGCTCTCCGGGGGCGCCGGCTTTGTCGGCCAGCACCTGGCGCGCCGGCTTCTCGAGGTGCGCTTCGAGGTGGCCGCCCTGGACGTGCTCCACCCGCAGGTACACGCCGATCCCGACGCCGCCCGCCGGGCCTTCCCGGGGCCGGTGATCCAGGGCGACGTCGCCGACCGCCGGGTCTGGACCACCGCCGCGGCGCAGCTGCACCGCGGCGAGGCCCTGGTGCACCTCGCCGCCGAGACCGGCACCGGGCAGTCGATGTACGAGGTCGACCGCTACCACCGGGTGAACGTCGACGGTACCCGGCGGGCGGCCGAGTTCGCGGTGGGCCACGGCATCCCCCTGGTGGTGCTGAGCTCCTGGGCGGTCTACGGAGGGGGCCGCCACCAGTGCCGCGACCACCGGCCCACGTTCGGCCGACCGTGTTGCCCGGCGGCCACGCCCGTGCCCTCGCGCGAGGACGACCCGCACCACCCCGTGTCGGTCCTCGGCGAGACCAAGTCGCTCGCGGAGTCGGTGGCCATCGCCCTCTGTGGGGACCGGGTGCCGCTCACCGTGGTGCGACCCCAGAGCGTCGTGGGCCCCGGTCAGGCTCTGCACAACCCGTATGCGGGCGTGCTCGCCGCGTTCCTCGCGAGGCTGCGCGAGCAGCGGCCGCTGCGCATCCACGGCGACGGGAACCAGACCCGGGACGTCGTGCACGTGGACGACCTCGCCGCCCTGCTCACCCATCTCGTGGCAGACCCGCCGGTGCCCGGTGCGCCGCTCGTGCTCAACGCCGGCACGGGGGTGCGCACCTCCCTCGTCGAGCTCGCGGCGCTGGTGACGGAGGCGGCGCCGGTCTCCGGGGCCGGTCTGGAGCTCGTCGGGCTGCGCCGCGCCGGTGACGTCGCACACGCCTGCGCCGACCTGACCCGGCTCACCGAGGTCGGGGCGCCGGTCCCGTCACGGTCAGCGGCCGACGCGGTGCGCGACTTCGTGCGTGCCTCCTGGGACCTGCCCGGCGCTCCCTCGAGCCGGTGGGACGAGGCGCTGCGGGAGCTCGAGGAGCGTGGGCTCACCTCGTGAGCGGGCCGGCGAACCCTCACCCGAACGGCCCGAGGTACGCGGTCCGGAGGCTCTCGCCCGCCCTGGCCCGCAGACGACTGCGCCTCCTGCTCGCCGCGCTTCCGGCCTGACCGTCGGGGCGATGGATGCCGCGCGCCCGCGCCACCTGGTGGCGAACCGGTCAGCGCTCCAGCATCGCGGACGCGAGCGTCTCCTGCAGCCAGGTGAGGAAGTCGTAGACGGCCAGCGCGTAGCCGAGCGGGTGGTCGGGGTCGAGGTGCTCGGCAGCGGCCTCGAGCACGGCGACATCGTCATCGGTGCGCAGCCCCATCCGCTCCCCGAGCACGAGCCGCACATCGGTGAGCGCGGTGAGCAGGGCCCGAGCCTGGTCCTGGCCCAGGCGCACCTTGTCGTCACCGCGCAGCAGGTCGGCCGCGGTCTGCAGGGCCGCGGCCTTGCGCTGGCGAAGCCCGGTCTCGGTGAGCCGACGGAACTCGGCCGCCATCTCGTCGTCCTGCCGGTTGGCGGTGGGCAGCAGCCGGTCGAGCGCCGGGTCGCGCCCGGCGTCCGAGGCGTTCAGGCCGCCCTGGTCCTCGGCCGCGACCGTCACGCCCATCCCGAGCCCGGCGACGATCGCGGCGAAGTCGTCACCGCCCTCGGGCACGGGGGCGGGCGGGTCCAGCAGCGCTCGGACCTGGTCCATCAGCCCGGCCACGGTGGCGCGCTCGAGGGGGTCGAGCTGGGCGGCGTACCGGGTGTGGGCACCCGACCCCTTGCGCCGGAAGCCGCGGGCCATCAGTCGTCCTTCTGGAAGGTGGCCCACAGCCCGTAGCCGTGCAGGGCCTCGGTGTCGGCCTCCATCGCCTCGCGGGTGCCGTTCGCGACGACCGCGCGGCCCTTGGTGTGCACATCCATCATCAGCTTCTCGGACTTCTTGCGGGAGTAGCCGAAGTGGTTCTGCAGCACCCACGTCACGTACGACATCAGGTTGACCGGGTCGTTCCAGACGATGGTGATCCACGGGGTGTCGGGCGCGACGTCACCGCCGGTGGCGGTGACCTCCTCCTGAACGGGCGCGAGCGACACGCAGCAAGGATAGGCGCGACCCGGCATCCGGCCGATTGGGGGCGACGTCAGCCGCGGGTGCGGTTCCAGCTGGCGGCGTAGGCCCCGTCGTCGCAGGCGCGTCCGGCCTCGCCGAGCTCGAGCGGGCGGAAGGTGTCGACCATGACGGCGAGCTCGTCGAAGTACTCCTTGCCGATCGAGGCCTCAGCGGCGCCGGGCTGCGGTCCGTGCGCGTGACCGCCCGGGTGCAGCGAGACCGAGCCCTGGCCGATGCCGGAGCCCTTGCGGGCCTCGTAGTCGCCGTCGACGTAGAACATGACCTCGTCGGAGTCGACGTTGGAGTGGTAGTAGGGCACCGGGATGGAGAGCGGGTGGTAGTCGACCTTGCGCGGCACGAAGTTGCAGACGACGAAGTTCCAGCCCTCGAACACCTGGTGGGCCGGCGGCGGCTGGTGGATGCGGCCGGTGATCGGCTCGTAGTCGCGCACGTCGAAGACGTACGGGTACAGGCAGCCGTCCCAGCCGACGACGTCGAGCGGATGGAAGGGCAGCGTGTGCACGGTGCCGACGATGCCGCCGCTGCTGGCCGGGCCGCCACCGCGGTGCTTGATGTAGACCTCGGTCTCGTCGCCGGCCCGCTCCCCCACGTCCTCGGCGAGCAGCGGGCCCTGCGGCAGTCGCAGGTCGCGCTCGCAGTAGGGGCTGTGCTCGAGCAGCTGGCCGTACTTGCTGAGGTAGCGCTTCGGCGGGGCGATGTGGCTGCTCGCTTCGATGCAGATGGTGCGCAGCGGGTCCCTGCTCGACCGCTTCGGGAGCCAGCGATGGGTCGTGGCCCTGGGGAGGATGACGTAGTCGCCCTCGCCCACCTCGAACGCCCCGAACACCGTCTCGACCCGCGCCCGGCCGCGCTCGACGTACACACACTCGTCGCCGATGCCGTTGCGGTACCACGGGCTCGGGGCGCCGGCCACGGCGTAGGAGAGGCGCACGTCGCCGTTGCCGAGCAGCAGGCGGCGGCCGGTGACGACGTCGGTGTCCTTGACGACCTTGCTCGCGAACAGGTCGTGCGGCTTCAGGTGCCGCGGCAGCAGCGGGTGGTTGGCCGTGGTCGCGAGGTCCCCAACGGCCCACTCGCGGTACGCGGCGACGCTCGAGGGGATGTTGCGGTGATAGAGCAGGCTGGAGTCGCTGCTGAACCCCTCCTCGCCCATGAGCTCCTCGTAGTAGAGCTCACCGACCCTGCCCCGCGGCGCGGGGCGCCGGTGCTGCGTGTGCCGCTTCGGGGGGATGCTGCCCATCGCCTGGTAGTGCGCCACTGCTGCTGTCCACCTCGTCGTGGTCGGTCGGGGCTCGATCCGCCCCGGGGTGCTGTCCGAGCAGGGTATGCCGGGAGGCGGGTCGGTGGCATCCCGGCGCGTGCGCGGGGGCAGATGTGTGCACCCTGACCACCTCGTTCCCCGTGCGCCTCGGCAACCTGCTCAGCACCGCGCCGATGTCCACGGGTCCGTGCAGGATGAGGCGCATGACGTGGTGGGTTCCGGTGCTGTCGTTCGTCGGCGCTCTCGTCGGCGCAGGGGCGGCCGGCTGGGTGGCGCTGCGCGGCCAGCACCAGGACGCCCGTG
>Ga0105047_10016900_pt1 | contig 11414 bp, 8 predicted proteins | sample MAT04_FD_78384 | JGI IMG/M metagenome (GOLD analysis project Ga0105047, IMG submission 78384) | Freshwater microbial communities from Lake Fryxell liftoff mats and glacier meltwater in Antarctica - MAT-04 (megahit assembly) | ecosystem: Environmental > Aquatic > Freshwater > Ice > Liftoff... | reverse complement strand
GGAACAGTCGCACTCACTACGGTGCCCGTGGACGCCGCATCTGCACGCGGAAGGCTGGCGAGGGCGCACGCACTCACGAGACTGATGGCAAGCGCCGCACCGAGCCACGATGGTCTGACCCGAGATGTCGAAGTGGGAGGTTGATGGCGCACGTTCGAGATGTATCGGCATCGCGGTTGCATAATCGTGTGAAGATCGCGCAATTGCCTCGCACCGTCACCTAACCCGACGCGTTCCACCGGTACGACGCATCGGTCGCATCCATGCCGACGAATCCGAGTGTGATATCGGACTCGTTCATCGGCTTTGGATGCTCGCCGCCCCAGGGGTTGAACAGCACGGCCTGTGCCTCCTGTCCCTCCTTGGCCGGGATGACGTCGCGCACGACGTACATGTGGTTCGTGTGCGCACCGTTGCGCTCGAGCGCGGCGAGCTGTGCTGCGCTGGCCACCGATTCGTTGGTCGATCCGAGCGTGACCGCCTGTCCGTTCTTGAGGCGCGCAGCCATGTCGTCCATCATGCCAGCCGGCTTGGCGATCATCGGCGCCTTCGTGCCGAGCAGCAGCTCGAACGTCTCGCGCGCCCAGCCACTTTCGAGCCCACGGTATCCGTCCGAATTGCGCGCCGCTACCGCTTTCTCCACGTATGCCGGCCAGAGCACAGGATCTTTGGGACCGCTGCCTGCGAACAGCGGAGTGCCGTCCCTACGAAGCGGAAGATCCTTCGAAATGGGCGTCGGCCCCGCTGGAAGGCGGACCATGATCCCATTGGGATGCTCGATGAGCATGTCCTCGAAGACCTTGGGCGTGGTGTCGGCGATGGCGCCCTCCCCCGCGACGAACCAGCAGTCGCCCAGCTGGCCCTGGTCGACATGATCGATGAGCACCTTACCCCGGCCCGTAGCTGCGTCGACGGGGCCGAACAGCGTGCCGGTTGGCGAGCCCCAGGTCGAGGGCTTGATGCCCCTAGGCAAGCGCGGGTTGGCGAGCAGATTGACCCCGTCGATGGCCCCGGAGAACGCAGGCGCCTTGAGGTCCTGCACGTGCAGGTAGAGCGCGCGACCGCCGAGCGCAGCAGCGCCCACAGCTGCAGCTACGCCGAGCGCCATGAGCGGCTTCATCCCGAGGATGCGTGTTTCGCCGTCCTTGGACGCTTCTACCGGTGCGGCGGGCGTCGCGGCGGGCGTGAAGGTGCGCGCAACTGCCGCGGCGGCGATGCGATTCGTCATGTCGTCCCTTTGTTCAGCGCGCCAGTCCCAGGTGCGTCAGATCGTCCTTCTTCCTATCGATCGCACAGATCAGATTCGTTCCACACTCACATCGATTTCTTGTCGTGGGACAGGGCCTTCTGGACCCTTCGATACACTGGGGATACGTCGTCATGGAACCTCCGCCGAGTACTCACATCCCGTGCCCTTTCTCCCGCGCATCCGTCGTGGCCCTCGCGGCCCGAAGCTGCCCGCGGCCGTGCCCGAGCGCGAGCCGCGGATCGAGCGCGTGCTCGGAGCGCTCGGCGATGACGGCGCTCCGGGGCTGCGCTGGCTGAACATCGAGCAGCCGGGCTCGGTCGAGATGTCCGCGCTCGCCAAGGAGTTCACCTTCCACGAGCTGGACTACGAGGACGTGTTGTCCCGTCGTCAGCGCCCAAAGATCGACGAGTACCCCGAGTACCTGTTCGTGGTGCTGCACTTCCCGCGCTACGACAAGCTCGCCGGGCGCCTGGGCACTGCAGAGCTCGACGTGTTCATCGGGCCGGATTTCCTCATCACCTGCCCCAACCAGCCGCTTCGTGCGCTCGGGCGCGTGTTTCATCGCTGTCAGAACGATGAGAAATATCGCGAGGAGTTGTTCGCCAAAGGGCCGGGCTACGTGCTCTACGTGGTGATGAGTGAGCTGTTCGACTACTGCTTCCCGATCCTCGACAAGATCGGCCACAAGCTCGACGAGATCGAAGATGGCCTGTTCGAGGGCCGCGCCAAGGAGATGGTCCGCCAGATCTCCAACACCAAACAGGAGATCATCGCGTACCGCAAGATCATCGCGCCGGAGCTTCCCACGCTGCGAGTGCTCGAGGCGAAGATCTCCGGCCGATTCCTGCCGGGACAGCTCGAGGTCTACTTCGACGATGTTATCGATGCGGGCCAGCGTGTATGGGACGTGCTCGAGAACTACAAGGAAGTGGTCGAGGCGCTCGAGGGCACCAACGAAACGGTCGTGTCACACGGGTTGAACGACACGCTGCTCCTGCTCACCGTCCTCAACGCGCTCGTGCTGCCCATGACCTTCATCACAGGACTGTGGGGCATGAACGTGGATCTGCCGCTGCAAAACCACGAGCACGCCTTCACGATCATCCTCGGGATCATCGCCTTCGTGCTGACGGTGTTCGTGCTGGCGTTCCGGCGCTGGCGTCGCTTCTGATTGTCCGAGCCATTTGACGGTTCGCGACGCTTGTGGCACCTTCGAGGAGCGGACACTCCGTGGCCGCTTTCCCGCCGCTGCGGAGCCCCGTATCGCGGATTCCAGGGACGGACCACCTACTCCCCGAGGCGCTTACATGGGCAACCCAATCCAATCCACACCCATCATGACGATGGCACCCGTGCCGCCCGGTACCGCCGGTGGCGGCCCGCCCTCGAAGGTGGCAGGTGCCAATGGAGGCGGACCTCCATCCAAAGTGGACGGAGCCAACGGTGGCGGCCCACCGTCGAAGGTTGCGGGAGCAGCGGGTGGCGGCCCGAGCGAGGCCGTCAACCAGGCGCAGCTCGCAGCTGTGCTCACACAGCTTGTGCAGGCGATCACCGCGCTGATTGCCGCGCTCCAGGGCGCGCAGATGGTGCAGGGTGGCGGTGGTGGCGTGCCGACGCAGTCGCCTGTGCAGATGACAGCTCCGCCGGCCAAGGGCGGCGGTGGCATTGAGCCAACAGCGCCTCCCGCGCCACCTACGACATTGCCTGCATCACCGCCTACGTGATCTGAGCGTCAAGGAATCGTGAGCGCGTGCCGATGCGCGGAGTAGATGCCCATCGCACCCTCGCTGATCGTGGTCGCCCAGACCCCCGCGCTCTTGAACGCGTCGCCAGTGCGTGCGCTGGCGTGGGTGGGTACGTTCCTCGTTGCCGCCGCGCTCTTGCAGGTGGCTCTGCGCCAGCTGAGCCGGGGCTCGCACTCCGGTGAGTTCGCCAAGACGGTGTTCGCGAACCTTGCGCAGATCGCCCTCTTCGCCACCGTCACCTTCACGTCCGTGCAAGGGCTTGCGATGCTCGAGGCACGCATCGGACTGATCGCAACCATCGCGCGTGACGCCACTGTCGTGATCTTCTTCCTCGCTGCGTGGGCCGCTGGCCTCTTCATTGCACGCCAGTTCCTCGCGCCACCATGGTGGCGGCTCAATGCGTGGGAGCCATCGCTGTCGAACGAGCGCTTCGGCATCAAGGGCGCATTCGTGTGGATCGCCGACGACATCGTGGAGCTCGTCCGATCGCTGCGCCTCATCCATCGCATCATCGCGCTCGGTGCCGTGCCACTCGCCACGCTCAACCTCATGGTCTTCATCGGTGTGAACGAGGCGCTCATCGTCGTGTACGCCGCGCTGTTCATCTCCTACCTCGCGCTCGTCTTCGCGCTGTTCACCGCGAACCGCATTCCGCGCGTGCTGCTCACCCGCCTCCAGGACATGCGTAGCGTTGCTCGGCGCATCGCCGGTGGCGACCTCTCCGCACGCGTCGCGCATGTCGATGCGGCCGAGTACGAGGAGCTCGGCGAGCTCGTCTCAGACGTCAACTCCATGGCGCGCGTGCTGCAAACGCGTGAGCAGGAGAACCAGGTGCTGACGGGCCAGCTGCACCAGACGCTGCAGTTCGAGCAGGAGCGTGCGTCGCGCGACCCGCTCACGCAGCTGCGCAACCATCGCTACTTCCAAGAGGCGCTCGCGGCTGAGCTGTACCGCTGTTCACGAACGGGTGAGATGACGACGATCGCTGTCATCGACCTCGACGACTTCAAGCTCGTCAATGACACGTATGGGCACCAAGAAGGTGATGCGGTGCTCGTGCGGACAGCGCGCGCATTCGCGGAGACCTTGCGGCCCTACGATCTCCCCGCGCGCCTCGGCGGCGAGGAGTTCGGCGTGATCTTCCCCTCCACCACCCCGGAGGAAGCGAAGCTAGTCATGGATCGCATCATGCAGGTGCTCGCCACGGCCGGTCCGGACGGATCTGAGCAGACGTTCTCGGGCGGCATCGCGACGTTCCCCATACACGCGAAGGAGCAGTCGGTGCTCTTTCAGCTCGCGGATAGCTCCTCGTACACAGCCAAGCTCAACGGCAAACGGCACACGGTTATCTTCGATCCGGGCAAGGTCGAGAGCGTCGATGAGGACGACCGAGTCAACACGCGTGAGCGCGACGCCCAGCTCCGCGCGGCGCGCACGCTCGTGCAGACCGTCGACATGATCGAGGGCTTTGGCAACGAGCATTCCGAGAACGTTGGACGCATGAGCGCGAAGCTTGCGACGGCGATGGGATACGACGATTCGTTCGCGCGCCAGATGTACCTGTGCGGGCTCCTGCACGACGTCGGCAAGCTCGGGCTTGAGCAGTCGCTCATGCAGAAGGCGGGCCAGCTCACACACGACGAGTACGAGCAGATCAAGCGTCACCCCGAGCTCTCCGCGCAGATCGTGCAGAACGCGGGACTGGGTGACGTGGCGGTGTGGGTACGTCATCACCACGAGCACTTCGACGGCACGGGCTACCCGATGGGGCTTGCTGGGCAGGACATCCCGCTGGGCTCGCGCATCGTGCTCGCGGCCGAGGCCTTCGACGTGATGACCACGGATCGTCCGTATCGTCAGGCGATGAGCGCCAACGACGCGTGCGACGAGCTCATGCGTGGCGCGGGTACGCGCTTTGACCCGGACGTGGCCGTAACGTTGGTCAACCTCGTGCGCTCGGGCGAGGTCGAGCCGGGTGGCGGCGCCGCTCCGGGTGCGCCCGGCATTGAGCGTCGCGCGGCCTGATGGTCCATCGCGCTTGCGCGCTCACGGACTCACGTACTTCGCTCCGGTCGAGATACTGGAAATTGCCGCTCGGCGGCAATTTCCAGTATCTCGACGCTGGTGGGGCTCTGGGGAGCGGCATTTGGGCGAGCGCGCGGGCCGATCCGTAGGATGCCGGCATGGCAGCGATCAAGAATCTATGGGCCCCGTGGCGGCTCGAGTATGTGCGTGACGAACAACCCGCAGGCTGCGTGTTGTGTGCCAAGCACCTCGAGGGCAGCGACGAGGCGAACCTCGTGCTCGCGCGCGGCACGCACGTGTTCGCCATGCTCAACCTGTACCCGTACAACCCGGGGCACGTCATGGTCATGCCGTACCGCCACGTGGCAGGGCTCGAGGACCTCACCCTCGAGGAGAGCGCCGAGGCTCAGGCGATGCTGGGCACTGCCATCCGCACAGTACGCGGGGAGATGAACCCGGACGGCTTCAACGTCGGGCTCAACCTCGGCTCCGCAGCCGGCGCGGGCATCCCCGACCACCTGCACTGGCAGCTCGTGCCGCGCTGGGCGGGCGACGTCAACTTCATGCCGCTGCTCGCGGAGGTGCGCGTGATGCCGCAACACATGGCGACCACCTGGACCCAGCTCCACAGCGCGTGGGGTACCTACGATGACGATGCAAGGACGATGACCGATGGCGTGTGACCGAGCAGCATTCAAGGCGTACGACGTGCGCGGCACCTACCCAGATCAGCTCGATGAAGCTGGCGCATACGCCATCGGGCGCGCCTACGTGGAGTTTCTGGGAGCCACGAAGCTGGCCGTCGGGCGCGATATGCGCACGATGGCGCCAAGCGTCGCTGCATCGCTCGTGCGCGGCATGACTGACGCGGGCGCGGACGTCGCCGACATCGGTCTCGTCGGCACCGAGCTGCTCTACCACGCAGTGGCATCGCTCGGCCTCGACGGCGGAATCATGGTCACCGCCTCGCACAATCCGGCTGAGTACATCGGCATGAAGTGCGTCAAGAAGGGTGCACAGCCCGTTGGGGAAGATAGTGGCCTCCAGCAGGTGCGCGACCTCGCCCTCGCGTATGTCGCGAGTGGCGCGGTCGAGGGCGTTATCGACGGCGTCACTCCCGGCACCGTCTCTCATACTGACATCACCGAGAGCTGGCAGGAGCTCGTATGGAGCTTCATCGATGCGACCAAGGTGCGGCCACTCACCGTGGTGGTTGACGGGGGTAACGGCATCGGCCCCACGATCGCCATGCCGCTCCTCGAGCGCCTGCCGATCACGCTGCACGCGTACAACGATACGCCGGACGGCACCTTCCCCAATCACGAACCCAACCCGCTACTCGAGGAGAACCGGCAGTTCATCATCGAGAAGGTGCGCGAACACAAGGCCGACATCGGCATCGCCTTCGACGGCGACGCCGATCGCTGCTTTTTCGTGGACGACACCGGCGCCTTCGTCGATGGAGACTTCATCACTGCCGTGCTCGCACAGCTCACGCTCCGCCGTGAGCCGGGCTCGACCATCTTGTATGACGTGCGCGCGAGTCGCGCCGTCGCCGATGTGATCGAGGCAGACGGCGGCACAGCCATCGCGAGCCGCGTAGGACACGCATTCATCAAGGAGCGCCTCAAGAAGGAGGACGCAGCCTTCGCCGGCGAGATCAGCGGGCACTACTACTTCCGTGGCTACCACGGCGTGGACACAGGAGTCATCCCGGCGCTCATGCTGTTGCAGCTCGTGAGCGAGAGCGGCGGTGGGCTGTCCGATCTGGTCGCGCCACTTCGCGCGGAGTACCACATCAGCGGCGAGATCAACTCCCGTGTGGCCGACGTGCCGATGAAGCTCCAGCAGCTCAAGGAGACGTACGCCGACGCGCGCATCTCGCACATCGATGGTGTATCGGTGGACTACGACGACTGGCACTTCAACGTGCGTCCCTCGAACACTGAGCCCCTCCTCCGGCTCAACCTCGAGTCGGTTGTATCAGTCGAGGACATGGAGCGCCGCCGCGACGAGGTGCTCGGCTTGATCCGCAGCGAGAGCGCCGAGCGCATCGGTCATGAGGTGCGCGCATGAGCCCCGACAGTCGACGTCATCTTCCCCAGATTGCTGGTCCCACCAACGCGCGTCCGCCGTTCTCGTTTAGTGCCGCCACTCGTGTCGCGTTCTCAGACACCGATGCACAGAGCATCGTTTACTACGGGCGCTACGCCCCGTACTTTGACACTGCGCGCGTTGAGTACTGGCGCCACCTCGGGTTCGAGTCCCACGATGATCCCGCCCGCGGTGAGTTCGTCATGCGTGCGTTCAACATCGAGTACCACGCGCCAGCAGCGTTCGATGACGTGCTCGAGATCTTCTGCCGCGTGTCGCGCATCGGGCGTACCTCGATCGAGTTCGAGTACGCGGTGACGCACGGCGGTGGGCACGAGGAAAAGGTGCTCGCCACCGCGACGCAGACGATGGTGAACGTCGATTTGGACGAGCGCAAGTCGGTGCCGATCGATGACCGCGTGCGCGAGCTCATCACGACGTTCGAGGGTGCTGAGCGCCTCACGACCTAAGCGACGCATGGGTCGGAGTGCGGTCTCAGTTAGTACCTGGCGTGACACGATAGGCGTCGAAGATCGACTCGACGTTGCGCAATGCGGCCAGCAGGCTCTTGAGTACGGTCACGTCGCCCAGCTCGACGGTGAAGCGTTCCTTCACCATCTGATCGTCGACGATACCCTGGTGCTGGACGATGTTGCAGCCGTGCTCGGAGATGGTGCGGCTGATCTCCTCAAGTAGGCGAACGCGATCCCACGCTTCGATCTGGATCTCAGCCCGGAAGGAGGCATCGGGGCGGCCTTCCCAGTGCACCGGTGTGAATCGCTCGGGGTTCTTCTCGAGCGCGCGCACGTTGGGGCAATCGCCGCGATGGATAGTGATGCCACGCCCGAGCGAGATGTAGCCCTTGATGGGGTCACCCGGCACTGGCATGCAGCACTTGGCCATGCGAACGGCAACGCCTGAGGCGTCCTCGATGCCTTCCACGCGCACACCGAAGTCATCGCCCGAGCGAATCTGCCGACGCTTCGTGGTGAGCGGCATACCAATCGGCGCATCGTCAGGGACGGCCTCATCGGTCTTGAGCAGGGTGAGGACCTTCTCCACGACCACGCTCGGTGCGAACTTGCCGCGACCGAGTGCGACATAGAACTCCTCTGCCTTCTTGAAGCCGAGCTCGCGGATCACACCGGCGAGCAGCGAGCTCGACGCGATCTTCGCGTGCGGGATCGACTGACGCTTGAGCGCATCCACCAGCGTGTCGCGGCCCTTTTGCTCGTAATCTTCGCGGCGCTCCTTGGCGAAGAAGGTCCGAATCTTGGAGCGCGCGCGATTGGTCTGCGCGATGTTCACCCAGTCGCGGCTCGGGCCCTTGTCGAGCTGGTTGCTCGTGAGCACCTCGACCGTGTCGCCGCTCTTGAGCGAGTAGCTGAGCGGCACGATGCGCCCGTTGACCTTGGCACCCACGCAGCGGTGGCCGACGTCGGTGTGGACCGAGTACGCAAAATCGAGCGGCGTCGCGCCAGCGGCGAGTGACTTGACCTCGCCCTTGGGTGTGAAGACGTAGACCTCGTCGTCGTAGAGATCGAACTTGAGGCCCTCCATGAAGTCCTGCGAGCCCTGCGCCTGGCTCTCCCACTCCATGAGGTTGCGGATCCAGTCCTCCGCCTTGCGCGAGGCAGCAGCCTGCGCCTTGCGCCCGACCTTGCCGCCCTCCTTGTACAGGACGTGCGCGGCGATACCGAACTCAGCCGTGCGATGCATGTCAGTCGTGCGTACCTGGATCTCGAGCGGCTTGCCGCTTGGCCCGATCACCGTCGTATGGAGCGACTGGTAGCCGTTCATCTTCGGGATCGCGATGTAATCCTTGAACCGACCCGGGAGCGGCGTCCAGATGGAGTGGATGATGCCGATCGCGCCGTAACAGTCGCTCAGCCGGTCGACGACGACACGGATACCCGTGAGGTCGTAGATCTCGTTGAACTCCTTACCCTTGCGCTGCATCTTCTGGAAGATGGAATAGAAGTGCTTGGTGCGGCCTGAGATATCCGCCTCGATGCCGACCTCGTTCAGCGCAGTGATGAGCTCGTCATTGGACTGGCGCATGAGGCGCTCACGGTCGGACTTGCGCGTCTGTACCATCTGCTGGATATCCGCATACTTGCGCGGATACAGCACGGCGAACGAGAGATCCTCGAGCTCCCACTTGATCGAGTGCACGCCGAGGCGGTGCGCGATCGGGGCGTAGATCTCGACGGTCTCCTTCGCCTTGTTGAGCTGCTTTTGCTTGGGTAGATAGCGGATCGTGCGCATGTTGTGCAGACGATCGGCGAGCTTGATGAGGATCACGCGATAGTCGTGGGCCATCGCGACGATCATCTTGCGGTACGTCTCGATCTGGGCCTGCTCGCGGCTGGCAAAGTTGATCTTGGAGAGCTTGGTCACGCCCTCCACGAGGTGCGCAACGCCCGGACCGAACAGCTCGGAGACCTCCGCTGCACTGACGGAGGTATCCTCCACCACGTCATGCAGGAGCGCGGCGATGATCGAATCGGTGTCGAGAAGGAGTTCGAGCGCGAGCTTCGCGACCTCGACGGGGTGGACGATGTAGTCCTCACCGCTCTTGCGCTTTTGTCCTTTGTGGTGGACGTTTGCGTAACAGAACGCGCGGGTGACGAGTTCGGTATCGATGTCCTGCCCGGACGTCGTGACCTCCTCGAGCAGCGAGTTGAGCAACACGCGCAAGTGATCGGGCAGGGATTCAATCCCCGCTCCGGGCGCGGCATCGGGCAGCGCGACGACATCCGTGGCCGGGGTCGCGTCATCGTCGATGGTCGCCTGATCGGGTTCCGTGGTCATCTGTTCTGCGTGGTACCCATTCAGGCGTCGCGTGATGCGACGGGGACGTGCGCGGCGGCGACCGCGAGCTTGCCCGTGACATCGAGCGACAGCAGCCCACGCTCGAGCAGCGTGCGGAGGCCGTGCACGACCGCCGACGGTGGATGGGAGTAGTCACCGGCGCCGCGCAGCGCGATTGCGAGGGCGTCACTGCCGAGCGGCCCACCATCGCGCAGCGTGCGCCATGCGTCAGCGAGGGTGCCGCGCACGTCGAGCGCGGCGCGAAGCACATCGCCAGCCCACCGCTGCTCGGCGGCACCGAAGGTGAGATGCAGCGGCGCTTTGGCGCCGGCGAGCACGTCGCGATGCGCGGTGACGGTGGGTGGGTCGAGCACGACGATGGCGTCGAGTGTGAGCGGGCTGTCCGGCGCGAGCACGTGATCCGCCAATACCTGGGCGTCGCACACGATGAGACGTGGAGCGCCTGCTGCACGAGCTACCGCATGCAGTCGCGAGCGCAGCGCGAGTGCGGAGCAGCGCTCGCCAGCGAGCATCGCGGCGACGGTGCCGAATCGGTCCGGGTGAGCAAGACCACGTAGCAGTGGCGCGCGGCGATCGACGTCCGCAACGACCACCGCGACGGTGGCGCCGGCGCCCAGGAGCTGCGCGATGTGCTCAGGTCCGGAGTGCCCGCGGTGGCGAAGATCATTGGTGTCTGGGCGCGCAAGGAGCGGCTCGAGCGCGGGCGGCTGATCAGGGTCAGCGTCAGCGATGTCGCTGGGCACGAGGCCTGTGGCTGCCCCCAAGATGGTGTCGATGGTGACGGCGTCCGCACCGTCGATACCCATCTCCTCCGTGGTCCAGCCCGCAACCCGCGCCTCGTCGGTCGGTACGGCGTAGACTCGCTCGAGGTGCACCTGCAGGCTCTCGACGCCACGGAACCGGTTGATCGAGGGGCGCACCGCAGCATCCACGCGCGTACCTGCGAGCGCTGGAATGAGCGCCGCCATGCCGAACCCGATGCCCGGCACTCGCTCGTCTCCCACCGCGAGCACGAACTTGAGATGGGTGCCATCGCCGCCGACCGGGCGCGTCTCGATGACGTTCGCGTCGACGGCCAGCAGCGTGGGCTGCTCCCAGCCCGTGCCGAACGGCGCGAGACGATCGAGCTCTTGCACGAGCTCCATCCGTAGCTCAGAGCTCGCGACCACGGCGTCGATCTTGTCGCATGGACTCAGCAGCGAGTCGGGGATGTTGGTCTCACCCCACGTGCGCAGGCGCGCTTGGAGCTGGTCGATCTGTCCCTGGTCGACGGTGATCCCCGCAGCCTGCGCGTGACCGCCCCAACGCAGGAGCAGGTCATCACACGTACCAATGGCGGCGTGCAGATCCACTCCGTCGATCGACCGACCGGAGCCGCGCGCGGGCTCGCCGTCGGCGATCACGATGACGGGCCGGTAATATTTCTCGACGAGACGCGAGGCGACGATGCCGACCACGCCTTCATG
>Ga0105047_10016897_pt1 | contig 11415 bp, 10 predicted proteins | sample MAT04_FD_78384 | JGI IMG/M metagenome (GOLD analysis project Ga0105047, IMG submission 78384) | Freshwater microbial communities from Lake Fryxell liftoff mats and glacier meltwater in Antarctica - MAT-04 (megahit assembly) | ecosystem: Environmental > Aquatic > Freshwater > Ice > Liftoff... | reverse complement strand
TCATTGCGCCTCCCCTGTACGGGCGGTACGGCGATGTTGGCCATGTCCATCATCAGGGCGTCGGCGTAGAACTTGGCGGCCCAGTTGGGGTATTCGAAGCGGGAGTAGTCGCCCCAGATCGGGCTGGAGCCGGCGATGCCGCCATTGATGACCGGGTCTGCGTCGTCGAGGCGTTGAGTGGATTTGAGGTAGGCCAGGCCAGCGCGGGCATGGGTCCGGAAACTCTCGTCGCCGGTGATTTGCGCCATGCGGGTCCAGTTCAGGCTCATCTGGGCGATGCCGGTCAGGCAGGCGTAGTTTGCGTCGGCAACCCAACCGTCACGATAGGTGCCAGCCAGCCAGCCATCCTGGCGTTGCATCTTGGCGATGCCGCGTCCAGCTTTGAGCGCGGAGTCGATGTAACGCGATTCTTGCAGTTGCACGCCACATTCCAGAAAGCCCCGGATGGCGTAGGCGATGGTGTGGGTAAAGGGCGAGCGTTCCGGCACGAAGGCGTTGGTGGCGTACCAGCCGGATGCGGTTTGTTGGCCGAGCGCCCAGTCCAGGTTGCGTTTGGCCGCTTCGACCAAGGTTAACTCGCCGGCCGCTTGTCCAGCGGAGAGCAATGCCCAGGTGGCGCGCGTGTTGTAAACGTGCGGCGTGTTGTGGTGCTCGAACTTGCGCCAGCAGCCATCGGTGTCTTGTTGCTTCACCAGCCAATGACCGGCGCGGATCATGGCTTGCAGACAATCCTGGCGGCCGAGTTGGGTATAGCCGGCAACCAGGCCGTGCATGATCTGGCCTTGGTTGAAGATCACCGGCTTGGAGCCGGGCTCGCCAAAGTGGCCGGGAAAGGCGCCGTCGGGCGCTTGCAGGGAAAGCTCCCAGTTGATCATGCGTTGGGCGCGATCAACCAGTTCCGGACGGTTGAGAAGTTTTGCTGCGTCGAGAAAAGTTTCGATGATGTAGCCGGTGGTTTCCGGGTAGCTCGGCAGCCAGCCGTCTTCGAAGCTCCAGCCGGCGGCGACTCCGCCCGCATCGGGTTGGCCGTCGCGTACATCCTGCGCGCGACAGAGCCAGTCGATGGCTGCGGTGAGATGCGTTGTGTGATCTTGCTGTTCTTGTGCAGCCGGCTTGCTGACGTCCGCCATGATCAGGCGCAGATGACGCGGTCGCCAGGGCTGGTATCGGAAGGGCAGGCCGATGAGTTTGGCAATGTCCATGGTTTATTCGTTTTCGTTTAAACGTTTTCGGGTTGTGGATGGGAAGCTGCTTGCGCAAGCCCCTCATTGAGCCGCACATGACTGACGACGTAACGGTGCTTGCCGGAGGCTTCGGGCGGGATGTTATCCAATAGCCGCACCTGAATGTAAACATCCTCGCCTAGACGTTTCTTCAGACCCGATTCGATGGTCTGCGTCATTTCGGCTTGCCAGCGGCTGTTGGGGACGACTTGCACTTCCAGATTAAGTTTGTCGTGCTGGATCAGCTTGAACTCGCCGACGCCATCCACTGCGCGCAAGACATAGATGCCTGCCAGCGCGTGCATGATGGTGCCATCGCTGCGCACCAGGAAATCGGTCTGGCGACCCAGCACTTCAGCGATGACATGCAGGCCGCGTCCGTCCTTGTCTGGTTCCGGACTCATGCGGACCATGTCGCCGGTGCGGTAGCGGATGAAGGGTTGGGCTTCGGAACAGAGTCCGGTCATCACCGCCTCGCCCATTTCGCCTGGGGCGACCGGGTTGCCGTTGGCGTCCAGCACTTCCAGGATGATGCTTTCGCTCATCAGCAGCATTTGGCCGTTTGGCGTTTCGTGGGCAGTGAAACCGATATCGCGGCTGCCGAATTCGTTGGCGACGGCTACGCCGAATACCTCGGTCATCAGCGTGCGCTGATGTTCGTAAAGGGGTTCGCCAGTGGTGCAGACGACTTTGAGTTTGGGGAGGCGTAGCCGCCGGCCGCGTGCCTTGGCGTGGGCGGCCAGCAGGGCAACGGATGAGGAGTAGCCATAGATGCTGCGCGGCTGGAACGTTTCAATGGCGTTCAGATAATGGTCCATGCGTTCCGGCGACATGGCGAAGGCGTTCAGCACCAACTGGTTCAACAGACGGTCGCGTACCGTTTTCACCCAGTCGGTTTTGTTCAATTCGACCGGTGCGCCCCAGATATAGACCTCCGGCTCGCCCACCTCCGCGCCCCACCAACGCCGGGCTCGGATACGGCCGGCGGCATCCGAGGCTTGCCGTGTGCGACCAAAATGGAAGATCAGTGGCTGGCCACTCGACCCGCCGGTGTTGTATTGAAATGCGCCACCGGGTACGCCTGGCCATAGCAGTTGTTCCCGATTGGCTGCCGCCTGGGCTTTGTCCATCGTGGGTAGCCGACGCAATGTTGAAAGGTCATTGACGTCATTTGGATTCAGATTGGCGGCCTGCATGCGTTGCCTGTGCCAAGGACTGTGGGCATGGGCCACTTTTAATAGCGCACGCAGCTTTTCCAGCTGGAGTTGTTCCATATCGGCGCGAGATAGCCACTGCGATTCGTCCAACTGGGCGAGATAAGGAAAAGTAGGACGATGGAAAGCCTTTTCCTGAAGGGGGTACACCACGTAACGGGAGAGATGAAAGGGAACCCTCATGCAACGCTCTCCTTGCTCTTGACGGCCAACCCATGTGTAAACGGTGTAAACGGGGTCAGACTCCATTTCCACACGTATGGCGTCATGGGCGGTCACGCATGATCAGATTGAATAATTTCACCAAAGCAGTCACGCAGTCGTCTCAATGGTTTTGTTCGGCATAAGTGGGCATTGAATCAGCATTCCATCGCTTGCTTGAAGTTTGTCTGTGGTCTGAATTCCGGTCGGCATGATCGCCGAAGGGAACAATAAAACCAAGTTCCAGTTCCGGCATGCAGGGCAAATTTGTTCTAACGCGCCGTAGGATGTGGTGAGCACAGCGAACCGCATCACTCGCAGCCACCCAGCGGTGCGGTTCGTAACTCTGATGAAGCCCCTATCCTTCGGTAACCACACCCTACGGCACTGAATTCCCATGTAGGCCGAATTGATGAAAATTCAACAGGTTATCGCCAGAACAAATTTGCCCTGTTCCGGCATGCTTCTGGCTGGTATCCAGAACCATTTTTTGATTGCTGTTCGACTTGTGTGCCGTACTGGATCCCGGCTGACCCCACGCCGGGATGACGGGGGTTTAAAAAGCGTGAAGAGGAATATTTGACAAGCGGGATGGCTATCGGCAAGAAGACTGCAGATTTTGCAGGATGGGCAAAGCGCGGCATGCCCATCGGCGCGGCGCCCGTCCTCCCTTCGTCATCCCGGCGGGGTTTTAGCCGGGATCCAGCCGTCACTATTGTGGATCAGGGTTTGCTGAATATCGAACGTGGGATTGGTCTGGCCGATTTCTGCGCGATATCGCAGCTTCCGCCAGGGCATGGCGGTTCTGTTGTCGTTCTGGATTTCGATATGCAAGATGAATTCACTGCCTTCTCCCCACATGTGTGCAACCAAATCGGCTCGGCGGTTTCGATGGTTTGATATTCAGCTTCGATGATCTCCGCCCGATCTACCTTCAGGTGCAGTAATACCCGGGCGATGTCGACTGCGATGCGTTTGAGGATGTCTTTTGAAACAATGTCTTTGTCGCCCATCTGCGGCTTCCCTGCGTCTTGTTTGATGCGCCAAGCGTGCAACACCACACTGGTATGGATGGTCAATCCGGCAACCACGTTCCTGCCAAAACTTCATCCTGGATTGTCCAAGGGCATTCTTCGGGAAAGCAGTCTAGTCCGGTTTCGTTCACCGCCAGGGCAATAGCGCGCGCCCACACCATGTCCAGCCAACGAGGTTCTTGTAATTTCGGCGCTAGACTTGGCGACTCTTCCAGCGAATAGCTGATCTCTTTGCGCTGAGCCGTTATCGTCTTTTGCCAATTCGCCCCTCTGCGCTCCGGTTGATACGCCCACTTGAGCAAATGCGCTAGCAGCACAACCATGTGACTCGCCAATTAACGCTGTTCACTTTTGCCCACGTCTTCGATCTCCCCGGCAATATGCTCAACATCCAACAAATCAAAGCGCCCAGCACGCAACAGGCGTGCTTGCTCATTCGCCCAAGCATTGATGTCATGTTCGTAGGTTTGCACTTCCAGCCCCTTTTCTACCTATATCTTGTCGCATGCTAGCACTCGTCGATCGAGTGCCACCATGACACTCAAACGCTCCGCCACGGTGAATTTGTTCTAACCAAAACATCGTCATTCCGGCGTGCATTTAGCCGGAATCCAGAAGCGTAAATCCAATCCAATCAAACAGTTAACCCCCGGCTTGTTTGAACGAACTGGATTCCGGCTTACAACCGCCGGAATGACGCTAAATCAAAGACTTATCGTTAGAACAAATTTTCCGTGCGGCGAACAGTCAGGCTCGATATTCGGAATTATTTCTTGCCATAGGTGCGGTCATGGTCTTGGGCGATGGTCAGAAGGCGGCTGGTGAGGCCGAGCGCGATTTCACAGGACATCTTGCCGGTTTTCTTCTGGATGACCTCGCGCTCAATCAGAAAGACCTGTGCGACATGCGGGAAGTCGAGATAGTCGTTGAACGACGAGTGAATTCAGGATCGGGGTCGATTCGGGGTAGGGTGGGGTTGCCATTCCCGCTTTATACCGATCTGCCTGGCCCTTGTTCAGCTTCCGCGCTTAACCCGTTGTGACAATTATGGTTTTTGGATTGGGTAAATTCGTCCTGCCCGCTCCCCAACACCGGCTTCCCGCCTTTTTTTTTGTAAAAAATGGAGTCTGGCGCCGCGAGACGGCATGCTTTTTGTTGGCTTCGCATTCGACGCAACTCGTTCGCTTTCCGAATGAAAAGACGGCGATGGAATGTTGATTTGTGTGACGATTGGCTGCTGTGCTACCGTGTACATATTGTGTAACACATCGGAGCGCCGCCATGAGCGAAACAACCTTTACGTTCCGGGTCGATGAGGCTCTGAAAGACCAATTCACCACGGCCGCAAAAGACCGTGACCGCACAGTCGCACAGCTCCTGCGCGACTTCATGCGCGACTTCGTGCGGCAACAAGAGGAAGTGGCCGAGCATGACACCTGGTTACGTCACCAAGTGCAAATCGGCCTGGACTCGGCCAATGCTGGCAACCTGATCCCGGCGGACGAGGTTGAAGCCAAGTTCGCAGCCAAGCGGGCAGCAACACGCCGCCGGCTTGAAGCCTCTGCCGAATGATGGAACTGTTTTGGACGCCAGGGGCCCGAGGTAAACCGACCCAATCCACTTTGTCATGTCGCGCAGAAAAACCATAACCTGATTCTTGCTTGGCCTTGGCATACAGCTTCCTCTGTAGCGTCCTGATCGTTTCCGGGGTGGTTGGCAACATGGCAATCCCTCGATCCTCCGCTCTAATGAAACTACTAGCCATTCGACTCCCGCCCCGGACCGCCGCGCTTTCGTTTCCTTATACGCTGCGGTCGGTGGCCTCCCCACCTCCCAAGACGGGTCGGAAGCCAAGGGCAATAAATCTTCGAGTACATGCCGACCTGCTACCCCGGGAGTCGATGTACGCCACTTCCGTTATTTCAGCGACCATCCAACGCAGTTGGGTTTCATCATCCGGGGCGGCATCTCGCCATCAAAGTTAGTCGAATGGCTAGTGGGTTCATCAGAGCAGCGTGCACTCGGGCCGGCGGTGATGACGCTGTCGTCGAAATACTGGACGGTCCCTTCCTTCTGCGGCGTCTACGAACAACCCACGACGGACACCAGGGTGGCGGCCAGGAAAACCACGGAAAGATATTTGCCGATTTGATTCATGATCGATCCTGCGGATGCGAGCAAGACAAAAGACAAAAGACAAACCCCGCCGCAGCGGGGTTTGTCGTGGAGAACGCTTGCTCTCAGCCTTGGCGACGGCGAGAGAATCCGAGTCCCATGAGTCCGAGTCCCAGCAGCGCCAGCGTGGCTGGCTCGGGAACGACTTGCCCCCCCGATCCACCAGTGCCCCCCGACCCGACATCGACACCCTGGTCATAGCCGCCGCTGGTATTCTGGCAGCCTGTGATGGAGATGCTGTCCTGAATCAACGTCACTTGCGTCGTTGCCGACAAGAGTCGGCCGCAGGCGATTGTCAGATTGCCGTCACTGCTGATGAGGTCATGGGCGAGGACGTTGCCAACGAAGGTCGGGCCGTTGAGGGTCGCGGCGCTGGCGACTGTCCAATAGATCCCGACGTTGTTGCCAGTGCCAACGTCTTGCACGAAGACGTTCGAGGTGGTCGAAGTGACGAGATTGCTCGTGAACAAGAAGTTCCAGACGGCGGTGCTGTCGCCCCCGCCGTCGAGAAAGAGGTCTCCGATCAAATTCGCAACGGGGTCGCTGCTCACCGTATAGGTGCCCGGAGCGATAGAACCACCCTGGAGGGCCTGGTACGTGTCCAAGCTTGATCCGATGATGGTGCCAGGCCCAAAGGCATTGACAGCAAGGATCGCAGCGTCGAGATCAAGCTGAGCCTGCTGCGCCAATGCGGTATTTGGTTGTAGCGATCCGGATGAGAACACATAGCCCCCGCCGACCGAGCCATTTGGGGCGGAACCCAGATTCCCGCCAATGGTGCTCGTGGCAACGTTGGTCACCCCCTCGGCACCCAGAACCGCAAAGCTCGCCAAAGCTGAACCCAGAATGGGCGTGGCCCAGGCCGGGAAGGCGGCGCAAAACACGCCCACGACCGCCAAGGCCACAGCCGACAACGATTTCAGGGGGCCGGCATTGCGTGAATTTCTTGCGTGCTCGGTTGTATTTTTCATGCTGCGCTCCTCAAGTAGATTAAACGATGTGGATCGAGGCAGCCTGACGATGTGGATCAAGGCAGCCTGACGATCTAATTCGTAGTTATAGCGGTATAAGCAATATTTATTCCACTATCACATTACGCTTTTATTTCAATCAGTTAGATTCTTACTGGTTGGTGTGGGCGGCCACCGGTGTAAAAAATATCGACACGAAAAACCAGACCGGCACCGTGACAGGGCCGGCCAGGAAATGAAGGATCAGAAATCCAACCGCCCGATCGAAAGCATCTGAACCCCTCGCGACCGCCGTCAAGCCACCGTTATCACGAAACCCTGAGCCTTGCCCCCAAAGAACCCAAGAGCCACTAGCGACTGAGCGCATGTTTTATCGCGCTTAACGTGAAACACCGTAGGAGCGGCTTCAGCCGCGATGCGCGCAAGCGCAAGTCACAACCCTACGCCAAGACTTCGTGTTGCAGTTTGCAAATCGCGTGCACATCGCGTGCGCATCACGTGCACATCGCGGCTGAAGACCGCTCCTACGCAGTTGGGTTTCATCATCCAGGGCGGCATCTCGCCATGAAAATTAGAACAAATTAGCCGTGCGCGATGCGTTGATCGAACTCGTAATCCGGCGCCGGTTGCGCCTGCGGATCGATGGCACCGGGCCACGCCGCCTCGCCCAGCAGGGCGTCCGCCCTCTCCCACAGCGGCGGTCCGCGCCCGGGGCGTGCTACGCGAGCCCCCTGTGCCAAATATCCGCTGGGGCATGTTGTGTGTCAGCGCACAGACCAAGCCATCGCCTTCTGGTTACAAGCAATCCATGCTGAACAGTTCACCTGATCGGAACCGTTGCGGACAGGCCGCACCCCTCCACCCATGAAAGGAAAGTATATGAGTCAGGTCACCACCAAAGACGGCGTCAAGCTTTATGTCAAAGACTGGTGCCAGGGTCGCCCGTTGTGATGGCGCGCGTCTGGCCGCTGTCTGCCGACTGTGTATAACTCTACTTTCTTTACCCTTGGTAATGCTCCAGGTATCTCAATGTCATTGACACGCTCCGATGACAGGGACCGATAAACCATTAAGGAGTCTTTGCGATGAACAATTTCCCCGTTGTGTGTGTTGGCGGCTCTGCCGGCGGCCTCGACGCCTATATCCGGCTATTGAAAAATCTCCCCGCCGACATGGGCATTGCTGTAGTCATCGTCAATCACATCACGATGATGCCGACTCAATTGCATGAAGTTCTTCCCCGCTTCACGAGCATGCCGGTCGAACTGATCACGGAACGCCTGTCGATTGAGCCAGACCATGTCTATATCATTCCTGCAAATCGAGATTTGCATGTCGCTGACGGGGAGTTTCGGCTGAAGCCGATATCGAAGCCGCGGGGTTGGCCTGATGTCATCACCGTATTTCTGCGTTCGATGACCCGTTACTGGGACGGCAAGCTGATTGCCGTGATTGTCTCCGGCTACGATGGTGACGGGGCCGCTGCGCTATGCGGCATCAAACAAGTCGGCGGCATTACCATCGCGCAGAAGCTGAGTACGGCGAGTCAGCCAGACATGCCGGAGAGCGCGATCGATAGCGGCTGCATCGATTTTGTCCTGTCCCCGGAAAATATCGCTGAAGAAATCGTGCGCATTGCGCGTGCGTTGAATCCTGTGGAACACGCACTTCCGCCCTAAGGTTTGGTCGTGCTGGCGGGCATCAACCTGGCAACCTCAGTTGACCATAGATTCATCTCTGGTAAGCCGCGTGAATACTGGCGAATGGCCGGTTTTTCCATGCCCCCATCGGGTGAGGTAGCAAAGCTGTAGGAGGCACCGCTTGCGGGCCGATCCCACCACGTTCGCGCCGCAAGCGGACGCTCCTACAACGCGGTCAACTGCGGGATTCAGGATCAAGGATGGCCGTCCTGTCAGCAGACGGCCATTTCACAAGATGCATCAATGCGCCAGCCACGCCGAGACAGCGCGTGGCCAAGGTCGTGGCGAAAAGGCGTTAAAGGCGTTAAAGGCGTTAAAGGCGTTAAAGGCGAGGTTCATCCCAAACCGGCTGCGTCCCGTAGAAGTCATGGATGCTCTTTTCCCAGGCCGTGTCGGCCATGTCGGGCCACTGATCCTTGTCGAATCCCGGTGCGTTTTCGAGGCGATCCTTTTCCATGTTCAGCACGAAGCGCTTGTTTTCCGTATCGAGCGTCAACGCTTTCCATGGCACAGCGAAAAGCTTTTCGCCCATGCCGAGGAAGCCGCCGAACGACAACACCGCATAAGCCACCCGGCCGCTTTGCATGTCCAACATGATCTCTTTGATGTCACCGAGATCTTCGTCATTCAGGTTGCAGACATCGTTGCCAATGAGGGTGTCAGCTCCCATCAGTTCGGGTCCGGGGCCGACGCTGGTGTCGCCCTTGTACATGCCATAGGTATCGCGTTGCGTGTAGTTCATGTCCAACTCCTTAAGAAATTCATATCGAGGATCGTTTGAGACGTCGTACGGGTTCATCGACGCTCGCTGGCGAAATTAAGCGCACGACGATGTGGGGTCTGTTCGGCAACGCACGCAGCCTTGTGATGGATGGGGCGTGCTGCACGGGCCGAATCTGCTGGGGCCTGTTGTGTGTCAGCGCACAGACCAAGCCATCGCCTCCTGGTTACAAGCAATCCATGCTGAACAGTTGACCTGAGCGGAACCGATGCGGACAGGCCGCACCGCCCCCCTACCCATGAAAGGAAAGTATATGAGTCATGTCACCACCAAAGACGGCGTCAAGCTTTATGTCAAAGACTGGGGCCAGGGTCGCCCGGTCGTGATGGCGCACGGCTGGCCGCTGTCCGCCGACAGCTTCGACGACCTTGCACTGGCCATTGCGAATGCCGGCATGCGGGCGATCAGCTATGACCGGCGCGGCTTCGGACGCTCGGATCAGCCCTGGAATGGCTACGATTACGACACCCTCGCCGATGATCTGGCCGCAGTCATCGAGCAAACATCGGCGCAGGATGCGACGCTGCTGGGCTTTTCGATGGGCGGCGGCGAAGTCGCCCGCTACCTGTTTCGCCACGGCGACAAGCGGGTTGCGCAGGCCGTGCTGGTGTCATCCATCGTGCCCTACATGCTGAAGACCAGCGACAACCCGGACGGCGTCGAGCAAGCCGTGTTCGACGAAATGGCCCGGCAAATCAAGACTGACCGTGCCCAGTTCTGGCCAGGGTTTTTCAAGGATTTCTTCGGTGTCGGACTGGTTTCCCATCCGGTCAGCGACGAAGTCATGGAATGGTCGCGCGCCATGTCGATGCAAGCCGGCCTGCGGCCGACGCTGGCGTGTGCGAAGGCATTTTCGAGCACCGACTTTCGCGGCGACCTGTCGGCCTTCACGATGCCGACGCTGATCATCCATGGCACGGCCGACAAGACCGTGCCCATCGACACTGCCGGCCGCAAAGCGGCACAGGGGATTCCCCACGCCACCCTGATCGAGTACGACGGCGCGCCGCACGGCCTGTTCGCCAGCCACAAGGATCGGATGACCGCGGACATCCTCGGATTCCTCCGGCGCTGATTCTTGCTGGTGAAGGATTTCCAGCATCGCCAACTACCCAGGATAAAAGTCATGAACGAATCCCTCAAGTTCCTCGGCATCCCCGGCAGCCTGCGCCAGGCTTCCTACAACCGCGCTGCGCTGGTCGCCGCTCAGGCTATGCTGCCAGACGGGGTGAATCTGGAAATTTTCGATCTGGCAGGCATTCCGCTGTTCAATCAAGACCTGGAGACCGAGCCGGTCGCACGGGTCATCGAATTCAGGCAAAAGATTCGCGCGGCGGATGCCATCGTGTTCGCCACCCCGGAATACAACTTTTCCATTCCCGGCGTATTGAAGAACGCCATCGATTGGGCGTCACGCCCGCCCGGCGAGAGCGCATGGTCCGGCAAGCCGGTAGCGGTGATGGGCGCTTCGCCCGGATTGTTCGGCTCCGCCCGAGCGCAATATCACCTCCGGCAGACGTTCATCTCCCTCAACATGTTTCAGTTGAACCAACCCGAAATCATGATCGGCAATGCCGACAAGGCATTCGACGCGCAAGGCAAGTTGATCGACGAATCTAGCCGGAAGCGGATTCGGCAACTTCTGGAAAACCTTGCGATCTGGACTCGGCAGTTGAAATTGGTTTCTTGATTTCAATCCAATTTCCAAAGGAAACGCTGATTTATTCGAATTTGGCTGTGCTTCGACAAGCTCACCATGTACGGAATCAACAGGTTACCGTTCTCCCTGAGCTTTTCGAAGGACTTGATCAGCGCCTCCCCAAGTGTGAAATCGCACCGACAGCGGGCTGATTCACGGCAATGCTCTGCCAACGGAACTTGCCATCTGGTGGGGCACACCGATCTAACGGAAGTCAACATGAACATGCCAAATGAACAGAATGCGATTCCTGACACCATCCCCGGCACAGGCGAACTAGAACACCTGCCGACTCCCCTACCCGCGAATGAAGGCGGCATTCTGCAAGCCGCTGCCGGACATGACTTCATTACAGAATCAACTTCTTCGGCCAGTCCCTTGACCGCCCAGGCGAGCAGGCGCAGCGGCAGTCACAAG
>Ga0105047_10016895_pt1 | contig 11417 bp, 7 predicted proteins | sample MAT04_FD_78384 | JGI IMG/M metagenome (GOLD analysis project Ga0105047, IMG submission 78384) | Freshwater microbial communities from Lake Fryxell liftoff mats and glacier meltwater in Antarctica - MAT-04 (megahit assembly) | ecosystem: Environmental > Aquatic > Freshwater > Ice > Liftoff... | reverse complement strand
TTGCGCCGTGGGTCATCGACTTCTTTGCCAAGAAGAAGGTGCGCGAACTGTTCAAAGACGAGATTGCCGAACGCGAAAAGGCGAGCCGGAACCGTTAGCAAACCTACCGTTTGCGGCTTCGCGAATCGTAACGCGAAGCCGCAAGCGGCTGGATTAGGGCTTGCAATCGTTCGCCCAGATTCGCACCGTGCCATCCCGACCGCCGGTCGCGAAGTCTTTTCCATCCTGGGAGAACCGGGCCGTGTAAACCGTTCCCTTATGGCGTCCGTAGGTTTTGAGCAATTTGCCCGTTTCGGTGTCCCAGAGTTTAGTTTTCCCGTCGAGCCCGACGGTGGCGAGCACTCGGCCGCAGGGGGCAAACTCGACGGACCAAACGCCTTCCTCGTGGGCATTCTCCAGGGTTCGTTGCTTCGTACCCGTTTGCAGGTTCCAGACGATGACTTTTTGATCCCAGCCCGCGGTGGCCAATCGTGTCCCATCCGGGCTGAAACTGATTCCATTAATCGGTCCGGAGTGTCCGCTCAACGTCGAGCGTCTTCGGTTCGTGGTGAAATCCCACAGAACGACGGTTCCGTCGACATGGGCGGAGGCCAGACTCATCGTCGGCGACGTCGGTGCGAAGGCCACGGCCGTTACCGTGCTTCCCTGCTCGAAGTCGATCACGACTTTTTGTTCGACGATGTCGAACACGCGAACCGCGCCGGTTCGATCGCCGACGACGACCCAATCGCCACTGGGGCTGACCGCGGCCGAGCGAATCGAGCGGCCCGTCGGGAGCGATTTGAGTTCCTTGCCCGACGCGAGCTCCCAGACCTTGATGGTGCCATCGTCGCTCGCGGAGACGAGCTTGCTGCCATCCGCGGAGAATTCGACGACCCAAACGGGGCCCGCGTGAGCCGGCAAATGATCGACCTTGTCGGGGTGGAGGTCGAACTTCAATTCCCCCTTTTTGACGTTCCAAAGTACGACGCGGCCGCTCTCAATTCCCATGGCCAGCGTGGAACCATCGCGGGTCATCGCAACCGATAAGACGGACCCGGATTGGGACCGAAGAGTTTCGCGAGATTCGGGTCCTTCGTCGACAACCGGGGGCACGCTGGGTGCGGGACCCCCTGGATTCTCCTCGCGGGGGGCCACGATCGGTGGTGGAGAATCGACCATGGGCAGAAACGCGGCCACGCCGGAACCGCCGATGATGGATCCGACGAAGAACACGCTCGCAAGCATTGCGATGGTCTTATAGCAGACGTGGGCCCGGATCTTGTGCGACATTTGCATCGACGATCGCGGCTTGGAGCACGGCGTGGCCGGGACATCCAGCGGTGATAATGACCCGAGTTCCGCGAGGCCGCACGCGAGCAGTTCGGAGACTTCGTGCGCGGAACCGTAGCGTTTTTTCGGTTCCTTTTCCAGCAGTCGGTCGATGATATCTTCCAACCACTCGGGGACGGTCGCGTTGGCCTTGCTGAGGGGTTCATGCGCTTCGTCGGCCACGCGGCGCAAGACGGCGAGCGGCGTGCGGCCTTCGAACGGCGGTTTCCCCGCGAGGGCTTCGTACATCACCGAACCGAGGCTGAACAGATCGACGCGATGATCGATATCGTCGCCCCGGGCTTGCTCGGGGGCCATGTAAAGCGGCGTTCCGGCGACGAAGCCGGTGCGGGTCAGCTTCAAGTCTTCCGCGGCGCGGGCGAGGCCGAAGTCGGTGAGCTTCACCTTATCCGTGCCGGCTTCCAGAAGAATGTTGCCCGGTTTGATATCGCGGTGAATCAGGCCATGCGAGTGAGCCGCCGCCAACCCCGCGGCCGCTTGCATCCCGAGGCGAACCGTTTCGGAAAGGCTCAGGTGGCCGACGCGCCGCAGCCGTTGCTCCAGAGATTCTCCGTTGACGAGTTGCATGACAATGAACGGCAGACCGGACTTCTCGTCTTCATTCACCTGGTGAACGGCCACGATATTATCGTGGCTCACTGCGGCGGCCGAACGGGCCTCCCGGCAGAATCGCTGACGGGCCACGTCATTATTCGCCAGTTGCGGATCGAGCATCTTGATCGCAACATCCCGCGACAGGCTGGGATCGAAGGCGTGCAAAACCACACCCATTCCACCCCTACCGATGACTCGAACGATATCGAACGTGCTCACCCGACCTATGCGACCCGGCGTGTCCGACGGTTGCAAAAAGTCCAGTTTCAGATCGAGCGGAGTATCGGCCAGTGAGGCCATATCCTGCGTGACTTCCGATTCAGCTTTTCCCAGGGCCTTCCAGAAAGCCGAATTCGAGGGCGGAGTATCCTTGTCGATATGACGGACAATATCGGACAAGTTCGAATTCCCGGCCGTCGCGAGCGATTCCATGCGGTTCTGGCACGGAGTGCAATGCCCCACGTGATCGGAGAGCACGGTTTGCTGGCTTTCGGGAATGTCGCCGTGAATTAACCCGGAAAGGTCGTCGCCACTCGGGCATTCCTGGAGGTCTAACGTCTGCGGTCTCATGGCAATCGGCTTCCAAACTGTGTTGAATCGCGAACGATCGGACTGTGTCGATAGCAAATCGTCTGTCCACACAGGGTGCCATGCCCACGGCTCTGCGTGGGCATGTTTCGCTCGCTAGCATGCCCACGTAGAGCCGTGGGCATGGCACCCGAAAATTATTTACCAATTCAGTGAGGTTTCTTACCACGCCTCGGCTTCTGACTGCAATCGCTGAACTTCTTCCCGCAACCGGGATAGCACCCGGCTTTTTGCCACGTAAACAGCTCCGGAGGTCATCTTGAGTTCCGTGCCGACTTCCGTCGCCCCACGGCCTTCCACGGCCGTGCCCCAAAAGGCTTGCCAGGTATTCGCCTGGAATTCATGTTTCACGCGCTCCATCGCTTTTGCGGAGAGCTTGCGTTGATACTCGACATCCCAATCGGGATCGCGATCTTGGTTGCGGTCCGGAATCGAATCGAGCCGTTCCTGAGCGGAGGCATCGCCGGACCCACGCGGTCGATTCTTCTGAGCAGTCAGAAAGTTGTAAATCTTGTTGCGAGTGACGGTGTAGAGCCAGCCACGGAAGGTCCCGCGGTTCGGGTCGTATTCCATTTTCTCGGCGTTTCGGGCCACACTACGCAAAACTTCCTGCATCAGATCCGCGGCATCCGCATCTTGTAACCCCCGTTTGCGAGCGAAGCCATAAACAACGGGACCATAAAGCCGGACGAACTCCCCCCAGGCAAGAGTGTCCCCGCCGTCTTTCAAGCGGTTGAGCAAGGTGACGCGGGTGAGCGGGGGCTCGGCCATGCCGCACATTCCTGAAAAGTAATACCGCCGAAACGGTCTTCGCCTAACACGGACCTACTCTGTTAATAGACGCATTCGACCGGTCGCCATTCAAGTTTCGCTATTCTAGGTAGCCAGGAACGAGAAAGGCGGGGGCAATGGCAGCCCCCACCGCAAGATTGTCACATCGGGGGTTAAATGTGCTCGATCACCTCGGCCCGGTCGAAGCGGACTTTCGCCGCGAGGGCGTACTTATCGTCGGGCGATCGGTACCCTGCCGTCGCTAAAACGACCGCACTGTAGCCCTTGCCGGTAAGCTCGAGAATCTCGTCGTAACGCTGCGAATCGAAGCCTTCCATCGGGCAGGCATCGACACCGAACAGCGCGGCCGACGTCAGGAATACTCCCAGTGCAATGTAGACTTGCCGGCTCATCCAGGCGTCCACGTCGTCCGTCGTTTTGCTCGAAAGTGACCCCGCTATTCGTTGCTGATAATCTTTTAGCGATTCGGCGGGCACACCCCGCACCTGAGCCGCCCGATTGACCAAGCGTTCCGCATCGCCCGGCCCCATGCTCTTTTTGACGGCGAACACGACCAAGTGCGACGCATCGAGGATCTGCGATTGACCATACGACGCCGTGTGAAGTTTTGTTCGTACTGCCGGATCGGTGATGACGAAAAACTTCCACGGCTGCAAACCGTACGACGACGGTGCCAGCATCACGGCGTCTTCGAGTTTCGACCAGAGATCGGGGGCGATCTTTCGGGCAGAATCGAATTTCTTCGTAGCGTAACGCCATTTCAACTGGGTGAGCAGCGTTTCGGGGGGGACCGAACTCATGGAATCTCCACAACACGGTAGGTGCCGCGAGCCGAGCGGCACTCTTCGTTCAAGAGTCCGGCTCGGCTCGCCGGACCTACCTGTTACTTCGCTTCCGCGAACGCGATCAACTGTTTTGCCGTTCTCACGTACATCGTGTGATCCGCGACGGCTGGCGTTGCCGCGATGCGTTCGCCGAGCTTCGTGCGGTGAACGACATTTGCGAAGGTGTCGGGTTTGAGAACCAAAGCTGTGCCGTCGAGGCCGAAAATGTAGATGTGCCCCCCGGCGGCGATCGGGGAACTGTAAACGCCCGTCAAGCCGATGTTCTCGTCCAGGAAAACTTCCTTACCGGTCTTCAGTTCCCGCACCGAGAGGAGGCCGCGCATGTTGATCGTGTAAATTTGGCCCTCATAAACTAGCGGACTTGGGACGTACGGCAGGCTCTTGGTTTCCTTCCAAATCACGTGCGATTTCGTGATATCGCCGCTGCCGCCCGGTTTGAGCACGAACGCGGAGTTCTTGCCCTGAGCCATAGACTTTGCCCCCTCGGCCCATTCCTCGGCCGTGATTTTGCCGTCTTTGTTCGGGTCGTTGTTATCAAAGAAGCCCTTGAGGAAACTGAACTCCTCCTCGGCCTTTTCGAAAATGCCGTTGCCATTCTTGTCCGCGTCTTTCAACAGTTCGGCGTACGTCGGCAGTTTGAAATCGTCTCCGGGCGACCACCCCGCGAACACGAGGTTGCCGTCGATCACGAGCGGTGTGGTGCAACACGCGGACGGCATTCCTTTGACGGTCCACTTTTCGACGCCCGTCTTGAGGTCGTAACCGACCATGCGGTTCATGCCGGGTAACGCGATTTGCTTACCGTTGGGCGTGTCCCAGATCGCGGGGGTCGACCAACCGCTTCCAAAGCCATCGCGGCTGGTTTCCCAGACCTTCGAGCCCGTTTTCACATCGACAGCCAGGAGTTTGGCGTCCGCTTTCTGGTCGCGTGCCAGGATCACCAACCCGTCGGCAAGCACGGGCGAAACGCCAGTCCCGAAGTCGAAACTGGTGACCGCCATCGCCATGTCGTAACGCCAGAGTTCCTTGCCGGTGAGGTCGTAGCAGAACAGCCCGCAGGATCCGAAGTAGACGACAATGCGTTCGCCATCGGTCACCGCCGTGGACGCCGCGGGGCTCGATTCGGTCTTGTGAAACGCTTCAATCTTTTTCGCAGGAGCTTCAGTCCGCCAGAGTTCCTTGCCATCGGCCCGGCTATACGCGATTGTGAAGAGTTTGTTATTTTCGAACGCCGTCAGCACGAGGTTGTCGCCAATGATGATTGGCGAAGAGAAACCACTCGGGGCGGGCACTTTCCATTTCACGTTTTGCGTCAACCCGAATTTGACGGGCGGTGACTGCTTCTCGGCAACTCCTAACGCACCGGGGCCACGAAACTGCGGCCAAACGGCGTCATCCGCGAGAATTGGCGCGGCCGTTAACACACTGATGCTCAGGCACAAAAATCGGCGCATGGGTCGCCTCGTGAGGAAAATACCGGCCACTGCCAAATACGAGAGGTGTGGCCAAGAGTATCGAAAATCCAATTCGTTTCTTACAAGATTTCGCCAGCGAAACGGTAATCCCTTGGAACGAGTACAATCAAGATTTGAAACACTCACTCAGGTGATGCCGTGGCCATTGAAACCTCGCCCGCCCAGCCGCCCCGCTCGCGATGGCTCCGTCGCCACCTCTTGCCCTTTGGCGTGATCGCAAGCTTGGTGTTCATTCAATTGGTGCTCTACGGGATGGTGAAAACCGAGATCGGGATCGAGTACCACTTCAACGCCATGCTCGGGTTTCAATTCCTCGTCATGGCCAGCATGCTCCTCCTCACAATTTGGTTCTTCGCCCTTTCGGGTTACCCGCGAACTGTGAAAGCCGTCGGCGGCGGATTCGTCGCAGCCTTTGGGCTGCTGATCGTCGATCTCATGGCAACGCATTATCTCATCGAAACGGTGGAATTCGATGGAGAAATGAGCCCAACGATTCGCTGGAGCTGGGAACCGAAGGCGCGCGAGCGACTCGCCCAGCATCGGGCCGAAACGGGCGAGGGCGTCGGCGGAGCCGATCTGACTTTGCGTCCCACCGACAGCCCCTCGTTCCGTGGCCCCGCAGGGGATGGCGTCGCTCCGGGCGTCACGCTCGTCGACTGGGAAACTTCGCCACCGAGCATTCAGTGGACCTACCCCGTGGGCAACGGCCACGCGGGCTTCGCTGTGGCGGGCAATTCGATCATCACCCTGGAACAAGATGCCGATAACGAAATGGTAGCCTGTTATGACCGTGATACGGGAAAGCCTCGGTGGTTCTACAGATACCAGGCGAAGTTCGCGCAATCGGAACCAATGGGCGGAACGGGACCGCGGACGACGCCCGTCATCGTCGATAACGACGTCTACACCCTCGGCGGATCGGGGGATCTCCTCTGCATCGATAGCAAGTCTGGCAAGCCGAAGTGGCAAGTCAACATCCTCGCGGACAATGGGGCCACCAACCTCGAATGGGGAATGTCCGGCTCCCCCGTTGTCAGTGGGAACAAAATCATCGTGAACCCGGGTGTGAATCCCGCGAAAAGCGTCAATCAGGCTGTGGCTGCGTACGACCGAACAACCGGCAAAAAGATCTGGGCCGAAGGATTGAGCGGCGCGGCTTACGCATCACCGCAGGTCGTCACGCTCTCCGGCAAACCGCAGGTCCTCGTCTTCGATTCCAAAGGCCTCGGCGGCTACGATCTCGACACGGGCAGTGAGCTCTGGCGATTCCCGTGGAAGACGAGCATGAACATGAACAGCGCACAACCCGTCCTAACCGGGCCGGATACGCTGTTCGTCTCCTCCGAGCTTTCGAACGGCGGAGCCGTCATCCGAGTCACTCAAGAGAATGGTTCGTGGAAGACCGAGTCGAAGTGGAATAATCGCAAGATCTACGCCCGGTTCTGCAGCCCGCTGTATTACAACGACCACATCTATGGCATCGCGGGCGGACACCTCGTTTGCCTGAACGCAACGACCGGAAAAGAAGCCTGGACCGACGGTGACTTCGGCGATGGGCAGATCCTTCGCGCCGGTGACAAGCTCGTAATCTCCGATGGCCGCGGGAAAGTGAAGCAGGTTGCCGCGGACCCGGCGGAGTACCGCGAACTCGGTACGGTGGACGTGTTCAAAGATCGGACCTGGAATGTGCCCGCGCTGGCGGGGAATCAACTCTTCATCCGCAATCATCGGGACATGGCGTGTTTGAAGTTGGCACCCTAGTTTTTGGCGAGCGGAGGGCGTGAGCCCTCTGATGCAGCCGCCATCATGGGGCTCACGCCCCTCGCTCGCCAAAAAGCGTGCTATGGTGCAAACAGGACGTAACGTCTCGGGTGCGAATTGGACCCCGAACCGAAATCTATTCTGCTACCGCAATTGCATTCCGAGGAATCCGAGATGAAGCAGTTTTACGCCGCCGGGCCGCTGGCGACCTCGCCGCTCACCCCGTCAGTCCGGGCCACGAGTCGCGGGCTGGGGTCGGACGAACTCGAAACAGCGCTTCATTTCGCGAATTATGCCACGCCCCCGGCTCGCGGTTCGGACGTGACCACGCCCCTTCCCGTCCGGCTTTCATTGTTGAATTCCACCTCCGGGCGGGTGCTCACGCACATCACGCCGAACGGGAACAAATACTTCGCTCACTCGCTGCTCAACGTCCCGGCTACCGCGGACGCTCAACTGGCGATTCAAACCTGGGGCAGCCCGCAGTGGCAGAAGCACGACCCCGATTCGACGGCTGAGCTGCCCGAGTTGCCGTACTTGCCCGTAGCCGATGTGCTCGATGATGCTGCGTTGCGCGAATGGTTAACGACTCCGACCCGGCGAGACCTGCTGGAGTTCGCCCTCACCGCACTGTTGGGAACGTCGCCGACCACGCGGATCGTTCTCGCCGCGCCGGCCGACGACATGGCCAAGATCGTTTACGCAATCACCCGGGCGTTGCCCTCGGGTTTGCTCGACGATTTCACGTTCTCCACGTACGAACCCGACCCCTTGAACTGCACTGCCCGTTTGATGGGCCACGAAACCGGTTCCGCGGACTGGGACCTTCCGGCCGCGTGCTACGGGGATCGCTTCGCAGGCTTCAACCCCGGCACCGGCAAACGCACGGAATTGCAGACCGAAGTGCCATTCGCCGCGTTCGCTGCCAAGGCCCTGGCCGATGGCGAGTATGGACCGCTCGACGAAGTCAAAGCGACCTGGCACCGCCTCGGTTTGAAGGAGGCCCGGCAATTCGACCTCGTCTACCGCATGGCCCGCGGGACCGGCGTGCTGACGAAGGACGAAGCCGCGGAGGCATTACAACACCCGCCGCTGGCCGCGTGGATTTCGACGCGAGCGGATGCCATGAAGCAGTTCCTCGACTGGGCCCTCGAAGACCGCACTTTCGCGAACACCTCGTTTACCCGGGCCGTGCAATCGACCCGGCAGAAATCGGAACTGGTCGCGAAACTCGCGCAGTCCGTCCGCGACCTCGGCCTGAAAGCCCTGCACGCCGGGGACAAAACGCGCACGGCCAATGCCCTCGAAGTCGTCCTGCCGATGGTCGCACCGGGGAAGGCCAACGCCATCTGGGGCGAACTCGTCACGCAACTCATCGACCCGAATAAGTTTAGCTGGGAGATGCGCGGGTACTTGTTGCCGCGGTTCGTGCGGTTCAAACAACAGCAGGGCGTCGCCGGTGTCGATGCCGGGTTATTGAAGTGGTTGGACGTTCCCGCCGAGAAGTTCGCCGAGGTGCTGGGGCTGGATCTGCCACGAGCGTATCAAATCGCCGCGGGGCGAGCGGTGCTTCAACGCGAGGGCGAACCCTCGCCGACGTTGACTCGCACCCTGGCCAGCAACCCGGCTTTGACGTTGACGCTCTTGCAACCCGAAGGGAAAGCGACGGCCTCGACCGCCCTGTTCGATTCGCTGTTGAGTGAAGCTCCGGGGCATCCGTGGTTTGAAGATTTGCTCGCGAATGCATCGAACTACCCGATCGATTTGCTCAACAAGTTCTTCGAATCCGCTTTGGGTGCCGGCAAGGTCGATGCCGACCGCGTCATCCGGGCTCAAGGTCCGCGACTCCTCGAACTCTTCGCAGGGCAATCCGGGCTCGACCGCGTCGGTACGCTATTCCTCGCTTCGCCGCCATCGGACCTACTTCGCAACGAGGGATTGCTCGCGTTCCTCGATGGATTGTCGAACGAAACCAAGGTGAGCGACGGGTTGAAGGCTCGGATTTCCCTGGTGAAATCGGTCCGTGCCTATCTCGACAATGCGAGCTTCAACGCCGAAACGATGACCCCGGTTGCCGAGGCGTTGAAGGCGTCTCCGCCCGTCGTTCCGCAAGGGACTAAGACGTTGGTCTTCGCCGCGGTGTCCGAAGCGATTGTCGAAAAGGCGGACTCCGAAAACTTACAAGAGGATCTCGAAACCGTCCTCGTGCAATTCGGCGACGTGCTCGCGAACGACCCTGCAGACCTGTACGAAAACCTGCTCCGCGACCTGCGTGGCCGGGTCGACATCTTCAAGAAACCAAACCTGGTGGCGACGTTTTTGGGAATTGCACTGGGCTCCGCGAAGCGCCCGGAACTGAGCGGGAAACTCGAAGGGCTCGACGTTCAGGCGTTCGCCCTGGCCACGGAAGCGGGCAAACGCGGCGGGAACCGACTCCTCGCCAACCTCGACCGTCGCAGCGCCGGGTGGCCAAAACCCGCCCGCACACAATGGGGGTTCTTGCTCGCAGCGGTGCGGCCCCGAGGCCTCCGCGGGTTGGTGCGCGACGCCGGGCTCGTTCTCGCGGGAGCCGCGGTTGCCTCCGCGGCGTGGGGAATCTGGACGCTCCTCAACTAAGCGGTTAAGCCCCGTTTCGTAGAAACGGGGCTATTCCCCACCCCGTTTCTACGAAACGGGGCTTAACGAGTTCCTAAAGCATTGATGACCGCGGTGGTGAACGCCGCGGTCCCCGCCGAGCCGCCCAGATCGTTCGGTTTGATCGAACCTTCGGTCAACACACTCTCGATTGCCTGGATGATGCGTTGCCCTTGCGTCACCAGGCCAAAATCGCGAATCATTTCCACTGCGGGTAGCAACAACGGCAGCGGATTCGCTCGATCCGGGGGAACCGTTTCGTACCCCGTTCCGTACACCGCTTCGTAAACCGTGATGTTAGGCCCGTGGTTCACGGCCGCGGTGGCGCTGATGCCACCGACTAACCCGGCACCTAGGTCGCTGAGTAAATCGCCGTACAAATTCCCCGCGGCCATCACTTCGAACTGTGTGGGCTTGCTGACCATTTGCATACAGGCATTATCGACGATCAATTCCTTGGGTGTGATTTCGGGGAACTCCTTCGCCAGCCGGCGAAAGCAATCCAAATACAAACCATCCGCCAGTTTCAAAATGTTCGCTTTGTGGATGCAGTGGATCGATTTTCGGCCCGTCTTGCGGGTGAGTTCGAAAGCGAAGCGGAAGAACCGCAAACAGGCGACTTCCGTGACGATCTTGAAACTTTGCACGACCCCCGGCACGATCTCGTGTTCGGTCGAGGCGTACAAGTCTTCCGTAATTTCCCGCACAAGTAGCAGGTTCACTCCGCTAAAGCGGCTCGTGAGGCCCTGCAAATTGTGGATCGGCCGGACCGAGGCGAACAGCCCGAGTTTACGGCGAAATTCCACATTGTAGTTATGCGGCACGATCGGCCCGTGGGCCGTGGGGGTTCCCGCCCCCTTCGGTTGCAGCAACTTCGTTTTCAATGCCACACCCGTCGAACGGACCGCCGCTAACATCTCCTCGGGTAGGGCCTGCTGACCCTGATCGAGCGACGCCCGCCCGGCCACGTAAACGTCGAACTCCACCTGCACGCCGGCCGCTTCGAACACTCGGCGAACCGAGGCTTCTTGATCGAAACCAACTCCGCCACCTTGAACCAACACAACGCGGTGTGCCATTTGAATTCCTCCTTGGAAACCCGTTAGGCGAGGGGCAGATTTTGGTTGACCCTCTCCTCTTGCGGGAGAGGGTGGCCCGGCTTTGCGGGCCGGGTGAGGGGTAGGAACTTCACGCCACTTCAAGCGCCTACCCCTCACCCCCGGCCCCTCTCCCGCAAGGGGAGAGGGGAGGAATACAACCCTCTCCCCTTGCGGGAGAGGGTGGCCCGGCTTTGCGGGCCGGGTGAGGGGTAGGAACTTCACGCCACTTCAAGCGCCTACCCCTCACCCCCGGCCCCTCTCCCGCAAGGGGAGAGGGGAGAAAATCAGTTGCCGTT
>Ga0105047_10016894_pt1 | contig 11417 bp, 7 predicted proteins | sample MAT04_FD_78384 | JGI IMG/M metagenome (GOLD analysis project Ga0105047, IMG submission 78384) | Freshwater microbial communities from Lake Fryxell liftoff mats and glacier meltwater in Antarctica - MAT-04 (megahit assembly) | ecosystem: Environmental > Aquatic > Freshwater > Ice > Liftoff... | reverse complement strand
GCGCCGTACGTGACTCCTGATTCCATCGCGAACGCGGTGCCCGATGCCACCAGCACGCCCTTTGCCAGTGCCTCGCGCACCAGGGTCGCCAGCAGGCGCGACTTGCCGCTGCCTGCCTCGCCGGTGAGCAGCACGCAGTGACCCTGTCCCGCGACGGCGTCGTTGAGGTGTCGGCGCAGCGCCGTCAGGTCACTGCGACGACCGACCAGCGGCAACTCGCTGCCCCACGGGAAGTCGGCGGGCGCGGCGCGAGGCTTCGCCTCTCCAGGTGGCGCTTGCCGCGATCGGTTCGACAGGTGGCGCAGGGTCGATCTCCATGCTCGGCATCAGTGTCACCGCAGTCGGCAACCGGAGACGCCAAGTATTCCATCGTGCGGTGGCGAGCGCCAGCCCACGCACGTGTCATGAGTCGACGCACCGACACCAAGTCACCCCAGTGCATCCGCGCCCGGATCATTCCGGGCCGGTGCGTCGTTCATTGATGGACATGCGCGACATTCACCTCGTCTGGTACAAGCGTGACCTGCGGATCCGTGATCATGCGGCCCTGACTGCCGCGGCCGCGCGCGGCACGGTGCTGTGCCTGTACGTGTACGAACCGACGCTGCTGCACGCGCCAACGCACGACGCGATGCACCTCGGTTTCGTCAACGAGTGCCTCGACGACCTGGCGACCGCGCTGGGCGGGCGTGGCGCGGTTTTGCACCGCCGCACAGGTGACGTACCGGCGGTGTTCGCGGCGCTGACGCACGAACTGGCGACACTTCCCCAGCCTGCGCGCATCGCCGCCATCTGGGCGCACGAGGAAACGACGGAGTGGACGGCGTACCAGCGCGATCGCGCGATGCGCCGCTGGGCACGCGAGCTCGGCATTCCGTTCCACGAGCTGCCGCAGACGGGCGTGGTGCGGCGGCTGCCGTCGCGCGACGGCTGGGCCCGCGCGTGGGAGACGCGCATGCACGCTCCACTGCTGCCTGCGCCACGGAGCATCGCGTCGATCACACTGCCGGAAACTGGCACCGCATATGATCCCGCGCTGCTGCATGCGGCTGCCACGCTGCGGCCGATGATCCAGCATGGCGGCGAGCGCGACGCGCGCGACACGCTGCGTGCATTCCTCCGCGAGCGCGGCGTGAACTACCGTATCGAGATGAGCAGCCCAGTGACCGCCTACGATGCCTGCAGCCGGCTCAGCGCATGGCTCGCCACCGGCGCGATCTCGGTGCGGACCTGCGAGCATGCGGCACAGGCACGGCTGCTGCAGCTCAGCGACATCACAGCGAAGGGTGGCATGGTGGACGCACGATGGCGTGCGAGCATCGCCAGCTTTCGCTCGCGGCTGCGCTGGCACTGTCACTTCATGCAGAAGCTCGAGGACCAGCCACAGATCGAGTTCGAGACGATGTGCAGTGCGTTCATCGGGATGCGCGACGAGCAGCAGGTGGATGCGGAGCGCCTCGAGTCATGGCACGAGGGACGCACGGGCTATCCGCTCATCGATGCCTGCATGCGAGCGGTGCGCGCCACGGGCTGGCTTCCGTTCCGCATGCGCGCGATGGTGGTGTCGTTCGCCAGCTATCACCTCTGGCTGCACTGGCGATTCACCGCGCCGCTGCTGGCGCGGGACTTCCTCGATTACGAGCCCGGCATTCATTACAGCCAGTTCCAGATGCAGAGCGGCGTGACGGGGATCAACGCGATCCGCATCTACAATCCGGTCAAGCAGGCGCTCGAGCATGATCCGGACGGCACGTTCATCCGCACCTGGGTACCCGAGCTTTCGGCCGTACCGCTCGCTGCACTGGCCGAGCCGCACCGCATGCCGCCGATGCTGCAGCAGATGTGTGGCGTGATCATCGGCGAGCACTATCCGCCGCCGATCGTGGACAACGCGACCGCGATGCGCGACGCACGAGACCGTGTCTGGGCAGTGCGGCGCGCACCGGGCACTCGCGAGGCAGCGCAGCGTGTCTACGACCGGCTCGGCAGTCGCAGGGAGCCGTTCAGCCGCCGCGACGTGCGCTGAACCTGGACCGGCCTGTGTAGCACGAGCGCGGCGTGCACTGCCGAATGCATGACGACGGCCCCACGACATGTCGCGGGGCCGTCGTCGGTCTTCCATGCCGATGAAGCGTGAGCTCTGATATCAGCGTGTGTACGCGAGCACGGGCTGCATCACTTCCCGAACGCCTCCGACAGGCGCTTGCCGGCGTACTGCTGCGCGTCCTTCGCCTTGTCCTCGACAGCCGCCATGCCAAAGAACTCGTGTGTCACGCCGTCGTACACGCGACGCTCCACCGGTGTGCCGGCATCGCGCAGCGCGCGTTCCAGCATTGCGCCGTCGTCGAGCAGCGGGTCGATCTGGGCGTTGATGATCGTGACCGGCGGCAGGTCGCGCAGGTTCGCCCTGACGAGATTGATACGCGGGTCCTGCATGTCGGCGGGCGTGCGCACCGTCTGCGTCGCGAACCAGTTCATCATGGGACGGCTGAGCGGTTTCGCGTTGGCATAAGTGTTGTACGATGCCGTCGTCGTGTCGGACTGCGCGATCGGGTACACCGAGACCACGGCCAGCGGCTTCTGGAGCTTAGCATCACGCGCCGCGATCGCCGTTGCCAGCGCGAGATTGCCGCCGGCACTCTCGCCGGCGAGCGCGATCCTGGCTGCATCACCCCTGATCGATGCGGCGTTGGCGATCGCCCAGCGATATGCCGCCAGCGCATCGTCGTGCTGCGCCGGGAACTTGGCCTCGGGGGCGCGGCGGTAGTCGATCGAAATCACCACCGCGTTTGCCTGCTTCGATAATCCGCGCGCCCCGGCGTCATAGACGACCTTGTCGGCGATGACCCAGCCACCGCCGTGGTAGTACACGATCACCGGGAACGGCCCTGTGCCATCGGGCGTGTAGATGCGCGCCGGAATGTTGCCGACCGCACCGCGGATCGAGCGGTCAATCGACGTGACACCCGTCACCAGCGCGCTGGCCGCCGTGTCTCTGCCTTGCGCCAGCAGCATCGCAGCAACGGCATCGGCCGGTGTGGGCTGCTTGCGCGCCTCGACCGGCGTCAGCGTCACCAGCGACTTCGGACCGAGCGCGCCCAGCTGGTCGAGCACGGCCTGCATCTGCGGCTCGGTCGTCCCCGCCACGTCTGCTGTCGCCAAGCTGTCGGCGCCCGCGACGTTGACGCCCGATCGTGCGGATGCAGAGTCGGCCCTGGAGTCCGCCGCGCGTCCGCAGGCGGCGAAGCTGACGACCGCAACCGCGAGCGCTCCGTTCCTGACCAGTCCTGCCGTTCCCTGAAGGCGTGACTCTGCACGCCGCGATTGATCCGACATTCCCGACCTCGTGGCAGTTAGACGACCACCAACGCCGCGATGTCAGTCGACTCACGACGCCTGCTGCACACTCGAGCGTCCGCGAAGCACGCTGCAGGGTGCGAGTGCACAGGCTCCGCATGTGCAAGTTGATGGCCACATGGCATCACAGGCCGAAAATGCCGCGGAAACCGCGTCGACTCGTTCCCCTCACGACCACCGACGGAATCACCAGGATGCGGTTCGTGTTCAGCCCCAGAACTGACCGGTCGTAGTACACACCCAGCTCGGGGCCGATGCTGTACTCGCGGTTGCCGAGCAGATAGCCCACCGCGGCGCCGATGACCGGATCGTCGCTGCGCGCAGTGCTCGTGATCGGGATTACCTGCACGGCGCGGATGGCGCCGTAGAGCTGACCGTACTGGGACCACTTGCCCGAGCTGATCAGCGTCGCTTCCAATCCGGCGTGCTCACCCATGTTGAGCACGCCACCGCCAAGCATGATCGACGTGCGCGCGCGATTCTCCTGCTTCGTGGAGCTGTCGGCGCGGGTGAGCTGCCGTTTCCAGGTGACCATGAATCCGCTCCACGTTGCAATGCGCAAGCCGATGTCCGTGCGCGGGTTCACACCGTAACGGAGTTCGGTGTCGACTGATGGTCGCCGCGTCGGGGTACTGTCATCGAGGGTGCCGGGTACCACGCTGACACTGGAACTGTAGACTTGCTTTCCGACTGACGCGGTCTCGGCGCCTTGCCCGACGGTGTAGGAGATACAGCCCGTGAGCAGCGCGCAGATGGCGGTGACGAGTCCGGCGGACATGCAGATACGGACGCGGCGGGGGGGAAGGTCAGCAGACACAGTGTGCTCCGTGGGTGTGAGGTCACGGATATGGTGCGGCGGCCAACGCTGCGGCCGAATACGTCAGTTGACGTAGCAAGCCACCTGGGCACTGTCGCGACGTGCCGACTCACGCCCGCATGCGCGTCGGCTCATCGGCATCGGCGACGCGATGATGCCCGCGCCGTGTGCCGTGGTGTTCGCACTGAGGCTGGCCGCTCGGCGAGTGTCACGCTCGGCGCGACCGACCGTGCGAGAGCGATGGTTGGATTCGCGACGACCGCCCGGGCGGGTCACTCGAATCTCCACCGGAACGGCGGTGGGCCAGTACGTTTCTGCGACCGTGGAATCGGGTCGCCCGGTCCACCCGCATCGGGCTCGCGCTTTTTTCCCCAGTTCAAATGCGATCGTGCCGAAAGACCTGACCTATATCCTCCTGCTCTTCGCGCTCTTCATCGTGCCGCGCGTGCTGCAGCGATTCCGCCTGCCGAGTGCGATCACGAGCTTTCTGCTCGGCGCCGCAGCGTCAGCATCGGGTGTGCTGACACAGGACCCGACGCTCAGCCTGCTCGCGACGTTCGGTATCGTGGCGATGTTTCTCATCGCAGGCCTCGAGGTCAACGGCGCCGAACTGAAGGTCGGCGCGAAAGTCATTTCCCAGCATGTGGCGGTTCGTCTCCTGCTGACCCTCGCTGCTGGCGCATTGATCGCGCACAGCATGTCGTTCAACTATCGCGTGGGGACGCTGATCGCGCTGGCGCTCTTCACGCCATCGACGGGCTTCATTCTCGACTCACTCGATGCACTGGGATTGAATCCCCGCGAACGCTTCTGGATCAAGTCGAAGGCTATTGCCACGGAACTGCTCGCGCTCGGTATCCTGTTCGTCGCACTGCAGTCCACGTCGCTCGGGCGTATCGGCATGGCGAGCGGTGCATTGCTGGCCCTGGTGGTGGTCCTGCCAGTGCTCTTTCGCTTGTTCGCAGAACGGATTGCGCCGTATGCGCCGAAGTCCGAGTTTGCGTTTCTGCTGATGCTCGCCGTCGTGAGCGCCTACATCACGCGAGCCCTTGGCGTGTACTATCTGGTTGGCGCGTTCATGGTCGGGATCGCGGCGCAGACCTTCCGGACACGTCTGCCGGCCATGTCATCGGAACGGACACTCCATGCCGTCGAGGCGTTTGCGTCCGTCTTCGCGCCGTTCTACTTCTTCAACGCCGGCCTGCACCTGCACGCCGAGGACTTCACCTCCACCGCGATCTGGTTGGGCGTCGGCGCGGTCGTTGTCTGTGTTCCGCTGCGCATTGCGCTGGTCGTGTTTCACCGGCGCATCTCCCTGGGCGAGTCGCTGAAGAGCGGACTGCCGATCGCCATCGCGCTCGCACCGACACTCGTTTTTTCACTCGTCATCGCAGAGCTGCTGCGCGACCGATTTGCGGTGCCGGACTACATTTTCGGCGCGATCATCGTCTACACCGTGCTGAACACGATTCTGCCCGGACTGCTGCTCGGGCGCACAATGCCGGAGCTTGATGTGCTCGACGAACTGGGTACGCCCGTCGAGTCACGCGCGTACGGCGCGGCGGACCGTGCGGCCAGGTGAGCCCGAAGAAAGGAAGCTCGTGGGAACACCAGTGGACGAGGACAAGAATCTGAGAGGCATTGCGTCAACCGTCGCGCAAGCGGCTGCAATGTGCCGAGGGGGTGCCTGCACGGCGGGCACCCCCTCGGCACTTCGGCAGACCCACCGGCACTGACGCGTCAGCGCGCCCGTCGGCGACGAGCGACGAGCATCAACCCGCCAAGTCCGGTCGCCATCAGGAAATACGAACCCGGCTCAGGCACGACGTTGATCTGCCCGCGAATTTCACCGCCAGGGTACACGGACGTGTGGATGTTGAAGTACCCGTTGCCCGCGAGCAGAACGTTGGCCTGAGCCTGCGTCACGTTCAGCGTCGCATTCAGGATCGAACCAGCCGTGAGGTCGGGCGAGAGCGTCATCAGGCTGCGGATATCGAGAATCACCGGGCCGCTGACACCAAATGCGCCGTCGTGAATGTGCGCCACCGTGATCGGTGCGAGCAGCCCCTGAAAGGTGAGGTTGATCGTGATCTGCGTCCGCTCCGCATTCAGCATGACGGTCCCGTTGCCGAACGCCGGCGTCACACGTGGCGTCGGTGCTTCCTGCGCTCCGTTCAGAAACGAGACGAAACTCGTCTGCGCCTGGACAGACGTACTGCTCACGATAGTAACTGCAACTGCTGCTGCGGCTTTGCAAAGCGACCTGAGAGACGTCATGAGTGCCACTCCATCAGAATTCCTTTTGCGCCACGCTCTCACCCGACAGCGGACGTGTCGGTCGTCCCAGCGCGAAGGCGTCCGGGGTCCGCCGGGAAGTTAAGGACGGCGCACGAGAGAACGTGCCGAGCCGAGCTCGTGCATACGCTCCAAAGCCGGGTTCTGAAGTGAGCGCAGCGTATCTATTTGTCCACCATTCGAAGCCATCCTCGGCAAAAGATGACGAACACGGTTCTTCAGCTGCAGCAATCCCAGCGGTATTGCGAGGATGTCCAACGCCGCCAGGCGGAATGTCCCGACCGGCGACTGCAGGACAAAGTTCGCTGACAGGCCACGAATCCTGCTCAGCTCGTTCTGCGCGAGCGTTGCGCTGCTTGGCCTTCCCAGTGAATCCGCTGGATTGATTTGACAAACCAGAAAACCTGACCTAGATACGGAATCGCGATGCCTCCCGCATTGCAGTCCGAATGAGAACATATCATTCAATCATCCCGATTCCATCGACTTTATGTTCGACGAAACCAGACACACGCAGGTCCGCGGCGACGCCGTGGCGGTCACGGGTGGCGGAGGCGTGGTGGCGGTGGTGAACCTGACATCCGAACTCACCCTGAACCCGTTCCAGGACATCCCCAGCGGCCAGAAACTGACGATCACCGATGTGTTCCATTTCCCGCAGGGCGACGTCAAGGGACGATACACGGTGAATCTGGCGGAGAAATTCCCCAATGGCACCGATCGGATTCTGCTGCAGCTCGTCGTCAATCCGGGGCAGGTTACACAGGCGCACCATCATACCGGTCACGTCTTTGGTCCGAAGAGCAAGGTCGTTGTTTTTACCGACGCGAACGGTGCCGCCGGCAAGCACATCAGCGTCACCTTGACCGGCTATCTCGGACCAGTGAAGCGAGCCGCGGCGAAGACGACGGGCTGACCTGTTTCACCTCACCGGCTCCCCGTCGCGCGTACCGCTGAAAAGCAGCCACGGGCGTGCGCTCGGCTGTCGCGAGCGTACGCAATCCGCACCGCCACCGCCGAATCGATTCGATGAGTCGTGACGATTGCGGTGAATGCCCACCTCCCCCTCCAGACTCACACGTGCTCTAAAACGCTCTCTCGCTATTTCCGTCGCCCGCGACGAGCACCGGTTGTGAGCAGGCACGGCCCGTGCTTTCGCTCAGCGTTCGGGCGGAATGCCGATTGCCCTCACGGCGAACTCCAGCGTGTCGAGCAGCACGCCCATCGTGAACGGCTTGGACACGAAGTTCTCTCCCTCGCGCAGATCCAGACCTGCATTACCGAACTGTTCCGAATAGCCGCTGCAAAACACCACTGGCAGCCCCGGGCGTACCGCGTGAATGCGCCGAATGAGTTCGGTGCTGCTCAACACGCCGGGTACCAGCAGGTCCGTGATGACCGCATCGATCGTCTCGCCATGCTGCTCCCAGATCTCCCAGCCGGAGTCCGCGCTCTCGGCCGAGTGGACCGTGAAGCCCTGCTGCGTGAGCATGCGGCTCATGATCTTCAGGATCGCCGCTTCATCCTCGACCAGCAAGACGGTCGTGGCAGCCACTCCGGGCGCCTGCGGTGTCGCCGGCGCCGGCTCGGCCGGCTCGACCGACTCGGCGGGGGCCTCGGTCGCGGGCAGATAGAGCGTAAACGTCGCGCCGGTGCCGTCGCCGTGGCTGTTCGACGCGTCGACCGCCCCGCCATGCTGCCGGGCAATGTCTCGCACCGTGCCCAGACCAAGCCCGGTGCCGCGTCCGTCGCTCTTGGTGGTGAAGAACGGTTCAAAGATGCGGCCGCGAATTTCGGCGGGGATACCCGGGCCGTCGTCCTCGACCCGGAGGGCGAGGTAGCGGCCGGGCCGCATCGCCGCGTCGATGCGGGCGGCGCCTGGCGTGTCGACGCCCAGCGTCTCCGTCCGGATCGTGATCGTGCCCGTCCCGCCCATCGCATCGGCGGCATTCACGCACAGGTTCAGGAGGACCTGCTCCAGCTGGTGCAGATCCGCCCGAACGGTCGGCTGCGACGGATCGAGGAGCAACTGCAGCGGGATGTGCGGCCCGAGCAGGCGAGTTAGAAGGCGCGAGGTGGTGCGGATCAGGTCGTTCAGGTCGAGGGTGCGCGGATCGAAACGGTCCTGCCGGGTGAACGAGAGCAGTTGGCGCGTGAGCGCACGGCCCCGGCCGACCGTGTCGGTGATGTCGTCGATCAGCCCGCCTCGCGCCTCCGGCTCCGCGTCGGCCCGCAGCATGTCGGCCGCACCGCCGATGACGGCGAGCAGGTTGTTGAAGTCGTGGGCGACTCCAGCGGCGAGCCGACCGACCGCTTCGATGCGCTGCAGCTGTGTCCGCTCGTCACGCACCTGCCGACGCTGCACGGCGAACCGGAGGGCCCGGGACAGCGACGTGCCCTGGAGCTCGCCCTTGTGCAGATAGTCGTCCGCGCCCGCCCGGATCGCGTCGTCCCCGACAGCCGGTCCCACGCTGCCAGTCAGCACCACGATCGGAACCCCGGCATCGGCTCGCCGCAGCGCCTGCACGACGTCCATGCCGTTCAGCTCCGGCAGGTCGAGGTCAGTGAGCACCACGTCGAACTGGCGCGCCGAGAGAGCCGCGAGTGCATCAGTCAGCGTGGCGGCCGTCACCATTTCGAAGGCATGCGGCGCGAACTGTTCGAGTGCTTTCCGGCAGATCAGCGCGTCCGACGACGAGTCCTCCACGAGCAGCACGAGCGTCAGCGATCCAGCCGGCCGCAGCAGGTCCTGGGCCGAGCCGTCCCTTCGCTGGCCGTCAGACGACGAAGCGGCCACCTGCGGTGGCAACGCCGCCACTTCGAACCAGTACTGCTCCAGGCAGCGCATCGCGGCGTTGAACTCGCCGAAGTCCACCGGCTTGGTGATGTAGCTGTTGGCCTGCGCGGCGTAGGCCGCCGCGATGTCGTCCGGCGAGGCGGAGGTGGTGAGCACCACCACCGGAATGGGCCGGAGCCGGGGGTCGCGCTTCAGCACCTCGAGCAGCTCGCGGCCATCCATGCGCGGCATGTTCAGGTCGAGCAGGATCAGCTGCGGCCGCGGCGCCTCCGTGAATGGCGGCTCGCGCCGGAGGAACGCGAGCGCCTCGATCCCGTTGCCCACCATGTGCAGCGCGCCGTCGAGCCCCGCGTTCTTCAGGGCGGCGCGGGTGATCAGGCGATCCGTCGGCGAGTCTTCGACGAGGAGAACATCGACGAGGCGAGTCGAGGCTGACGAGCTGGTCACGCGGCACGCTCCGGCAGGGTGAATCGAATTTCCGTACCTGCCCCGTCCGCTGGCGCGATCCAGATCTGGCCGCCATGACGCTCCACGATGCGCCGGCAAAGCGCAAGACCCACGCCCGTGCCAGGATATTCGGTCCGTGAATGGAGCCGCTGGAAGATCTGAAATACGCGCTCCCGGCCCTCGGCCGGAACGCCGATGCCGTTGTCCCGCACGACGATCTCCCAGAGACCGTCGCGGCGCTCCCCGCGCACGCTGATCTTCGGCACGGCGATGGAGCGATACTTGATCGCATTGCCAACGAGATTCTGGAAGAGCTGCACGAACTGCGCCCGATCGGCAGTGACGGTTGGCAAGTGGCCCATCGTGATCTCCGCGCCGCTCTCCGTCACCGCCTGCTGCAAGTTGCGCAGCGCATCCGCCAGCGCCGACTCCAGCGGCACGAGACCGAACGTCTCGCCGTGTGTCCCCACGCGCGAGAAGCTGAGCAGGTCATCGATGAGTTGCCGCATGCGTGTAGCGCCGTCCACCATGTGTCCAATCAGTTCATCAGCGTCGGCGTCGAGCCGGCCGCGATAGCTGCTCTGCAGGATCTGGGCACATCCGGCCATGGCACGCAGCGGCTCCTGCAGGTCGTGCGAGGCGGCGAATGCGAACTGCTGCAGGTCGTCGTTGCTGCGGGTGAGGACGGCGGATTGTTCCTGCAGGTCGAGCTGCAGCTGCACCTGCTGCGTGATGTCGCGCGTGAAGAAGAGCAGTCCGGCGGGCGTGCCGTTCGGCTCCTCCCACGGGCGAATCTCCCACTGCAACCAGACCACACGGCCATCGGCCCGCGGAAAGGCTTCGGCATCGCTGCGCAGCACCTCGCCCGCAAGCGCGCGCCGATGCAGCCCCGGCCAGTGTGCGGGAAGGTCCGGGAAGACCTCGTAGTGACTCCGACCGATCACCTCCTCGCGCACCAGACCATAGTCCGCCATCCAGCGCTCGCTGGCCTCGATGTAACGAACATTCCGATCGACCATCGCGATGGCGGCCGGTGCGTCGCGGATGAACGCCCGCAGCTGGCTCGCATGCTCGGCACTGAGCCGCTCGGCCATCACTTCCGCCGTCACATCCCAGTTGACGCCGATCATGCGGGCCGGCCGACCCTCCGCATCGCGAACGACACGCGCGCTGGCGCGGATGTGTCGCTCGCCATGCTGCGGATGCTGGATGCGCCACGTCGAGGGGTAGATGATCGCGCCGGTGAGCGCAGCGCGCACGGCCGCTTCCCGAGCCTCGATGTCGTCAGGATGCACGGCCCGTCGCCAGAGCCCGTACGTAACCGGTGTGCCCACGCGCACACCGTACAATGCGTGCATCTGATCGTCCCAGACCAGCTGATCCGTGGCCATGGTCCAGTCCCAGACGCCGATGCCCGCGCCCGATGTCGCGAGCATGAGCCGCTCCGCGAGGCGCGTTCGCTCCCGCCGCTCCTGCACCAGCTCAGTCACGTCCTGCAATGTGCCCACCAGCCGCTTGATCTGACCGGCAGTGTCCCGCTCCGCCTGCCCGAACGCGATGGCGAACCGAGGTTCACCCTCGACTGGCGTGTATTCCATCTCCAGCTCGTACGGAATGCCCTGCGTGCGGGCCAGCTCGACCGCCTCGATCAGCCGTGCCCAGCTCGAGGGCGAATAAAAGGCATGTTGCGTCGTGAACGCCGGT
>Ga0105047_10016893_pt1 | contig 11418 bp, 10 predicted proteins | sample MAT04_FD_78384 | JGI IMG/M metagenome (GOLD analysis project Ga0105047, IMG submission 78384) | Freshwater microbial communities from Lake Fryxell liftoff mats and glacier meltwater in Antarctica - MAT-04 (megahit assembly) | ecosystem: Environmental > Aquatic > Freshwater > Ice > Liftoff... | reverse complement strand
GGAAGGTTGGCGAACGGGTTGTCGCCGAACTCGGGCGGCCCAAACCCGGGCGGAGGGGAATCGTCAGCCATGGGCCAAGCCTACGGTGCATTGACAGCCGCCCTGGCGAGTTGCCGCCGGTTCTCCGGGGACGGTGTGTGCAGCGGGTAGCGTCGTCGCGATGAGCGTGATGGGCAGCACGGCCACCGCGGCCCCCGCGGCCCCTGTGTGGGTGAGCGATGGCACCGGCGGGCTTGGTGCCCGCGTGCTGAGGCTGCTCGCCGCCAGCGACCTGGCCGATGCCGCCGAGCCGAACGAGTGCGACGTCTTGGTGTGGCTGGCAGCCACCGACGCGGACGCTCGAGCCGTGCGGCGCGAGAGTGCTCTGGCGGGGCTGACCTCAGCGCTGTACGACCACCCGCAGGTGTGTCACGTGGTATTGGTGTCGTCCGCGATGGTCTACGGCGCATGGGCCAACAACCCTGTGCCCATCACCGAAGATGCGTTGCTGCGCCCTGACGTCGAGTTCCCGTTCGCGCGTCAACTGGGGGCGGCCGAGCAGTTGGTCGACGAGTGGCGGCTCTCGGTGCCCGGCCGTTCGGTGACAGTCCTGCGCCCGGCCGTTGCGATGGCCGCTGACGGCACCAGCCGGCTGGCAAGTGCGTTGGCTGCGGGCATGGGCCAACGGCCTGGCGAGGCCGACCCGCCGGCGCAATTCCTGCACCTCGACGATCTCGCCAGCGCCGTGCTGCTCGCGGTCGAGCAGCGACTGGACGGCGTGTACAACGTTGCCCCCGATGGATGGGTGGCGGGCGAGCGGGTCCGAGCGCTGGCCGGCGCGGTACCGCGCGTGAAGTTGCCCGACCGCATGACAGAGGTCATCACCAACCTTCGTTGGCGCTTTCAACGCGGCCCGATCCCACCCGGCCTGCGTAGCTACACGCGCTGGCCGTGGCTGGTGGCCAACGATCGATTGAAGGCGGCCGGTTGGCGGCCAGTTGTCACCAACGAACAGGCGTATGTGGAAGGCACCGAGGCGAAGTGGTGGACGATGGTGTCGCCAAAGCGTCGTCAGGAGATCGCCCTCGGAGGCCTCGGTGTGGTGCTGGCCACAGTGGCGACGGTCGTGATCATCGCGGTCCGTCGCGCCCGCGCCCGTCGTCGCTGACACGGCGGCTTACAGGGTCGTCCGAGGGTCGTTACAGGGTCGTCTTCGGGTCGCTCAGCGTCACGTTGAGCGTAGCGAGCGTGCCGTCGGCGTGGCGAACACCGACGGGGACGACGTCGCCCGGCTTGCGGCCGGCAAGCAACGTGGTGATGCTGTGCCTGTCGCTGACGGCAAAGCCGTCCAGTGACTGCAGCACGTCGCCACTGGTGAGCCCGGCCGTCGCGGCAGGGCCGACCGGATCGACTGCGTCGACCGTCAGCTCGCCGGCAGCGTTGTTGACAACTGCGATGCCGAACCACACCGTGGCCGACACCGTGTTGCCAGCAATGGCCTGCTGCAATTCGTCAAGGTTGCCCAACTGCACAAGACGGCCCACGCCGTCGCGGTGCGAGCATAGCGCCACCAGCTCTCCGCGCTGGTTGACAACGGGGGTGCCCTCTCGAATGGAATCGTCGGCCGCCCACACGCTGTCGATGGTGTTCTCGTCGGTGACTGTCAGCGTCATCTGCGTGTCGCCGAAGAAGGTCAGCTCATCGCCTGCCGACACGATGGGCGAGACGGTGAACGACTCGATGCTGCGCATGATGGTTCCATCCTCAGCGGCGAGGGGCGCCAGCACGGCGAGGCCACTTCGGTCGTCGACGAACAGCACTCGGGCAGAACTGCTGGTGCCATCGGAGAGCAGCAGATCGACCATCAGGTCGGCGGTGACGGCCTGAGCTGTCGTGATGAGCAGGCTGCCGCCGTTGACTGACACGGCAACCGCGCCGGGGCTGAGGTCCGTGCCAACCGTGACCTCGTACGTGGGCATCGTCCGCTGGATGGTGGTGGCCACCGAGGTCTGCGTGGGGTCGCGGTCACCGATCGTCCCGACGGAGGTGGTGACGCCGGCGATGGGGGCCGTGCTCTGCGGCTGGCCGGCGGCGGTGTCGACCGGGACCGTCGGGCGGCTGGTGACGAGGCCGGAACCGGTGAGTTCCACGATCGTCGATCGGGCGGTGGCGACGACGTTACGACCGGCTTGCGTCGGCATCATGGTCCACAGCACGGCCATTGCAAGCAGGCCGCCGATGGCGCCGGTGGCCGCGGTGAGGCCACGTCCGATGGTGAGCGGCGGCTCGGAGTACACCCACGCTTGCTCGCCGATTTCGCTGGGGTGACGCCAGGCGCGCTCGTGAGCGGGCAATGGAGCAGGATCGCCCTGCTCGTCATCGTTCCAGTCGCTCCGGCTCACGAATCGGTGAGGTTAGTGACCATTGCATGGCAAGTGGGATCGCGCGGTGCCGGACTCGGTGGCTGCGACCGCGATCACGGCTACCATGCCTAGTCGTGCGCTCTCCTGTAACTGGCAACTCATGGTTGGGTCTCACCGACCAGGTGTTGCCTGTGGGCGCCGTGTACGAGTGGTGCTTGCAACCCGACTGCGGTGCAGTGGTGCTGTTCAGTGGCACGGTCCGCGACCATGCGGTCGACGAGCAGGGTCAGTTGCGCGAAGGCGTCAGCCACCTCACCTACGAGGCCTATGACGAGCAGGTCGTCCCCGCGTTCGAGGCCATCGTCGCCGAACTGCGTCAGCGGTGGCCCGAGACTGGCCGCGTCGCGCTGTTGCACCGCACTGGCCGCCTGGCGCTGATGGAGAGCTCGGTGCTGGCCGCCGTCGGCTCGCCGCACCGGCCCGAGGCGTTTGAAGCAGCTCGGTTTGCCATTGATGCACTGAAGGCCAGCGTCCCCATCTGGAAGCACGAAGTGTGGTCCGAGGGTGCCGACTGGGGCGCCAACGCCAACGACCTCGTTTCCCCCAGCGAGGTCACGTCGTGATCTACGTCGTGGTCGCGGTCGCCGTCGTCATCGTGGTGGTGATTGGTGTGATCCTGTCCAAGGGTGGGTCGCGCCAAGAGCCTGGTGTGGTCAGCTTCCGCAAGCACATCGATGCGCTCTCGCCCGAAGCTCGCCGGGAAGTGATGGACCGCGTGCGTCCCGCGAAACGCGATGACGAAGAGCCGAAGGGCTGACACATGGCACGCGACCTCGCGATCGATCTGGGCACGGCCAACACGCTGGTCTACATGAAGGGCAAGGGCATCGTGCTCAACGAGCCCTCCGTGATTGCGCTCAACCGTCAAACTGGCGAGGTGCTGGCAACCGGCCGCGAGGCATGGCAGATGATCGGCCGCACACCCGGTTACATCGTGGCGGTTCGCCCGCTACGCGGCGGTGCCATCACCGACTTCGAAATCACCGAGCGCATGATTCGCCTGCTGCTGCAACGCGTTGGAGTCAGCCGTTTCACGCGACCGAAGGTGGTCATCTGCGTGCCATCGGCGATCACCGAGGTCGAGCGCCGTGCGGTCACCGACGCCGCGCGTCGTGCGGGTGCCGCCGACGCACAGCTCATCGAGCAGCCCATGGCGGCGGCCATCGGCGCCGACCTGCCCATCGATGAGCCCATCGGCAACATGGTCATCGACATCGGTGGTGGCACCAGCGAGACCGCTGTCATCAGCCTCGGCGGCATCGTCGCCCTCGAGGCCGTGCGCGTTGGCAGCTTCGACATCGATGCGTCGATCCAGGCGTACGTGCGGCGCGAGCATGGCATCGCAATTGGCGAGCGCACGGCTGAGGAAGTGAAGGTGGCCATCGGTTCCGCTTCCGAGACCGAAGACGAGAGCCAGGCCGAAGTGCGCGGTCGCGACCTGATGACCGGCTTGCCCAAGACAGTGGTGCTCACGCCGGAGGAGATCCGGTTCGCGATCGACGACGTGGTCAGCAGCATCATTGCGTCAGTCGTGCGCTGCCTGGCCAAGGCCCCACCGGAGCTGGCGCAAGACTTCCTCGTGCGCGGTATGTACCTCGTCGGCGGTGGTGGTCTGCTTCGAGGGCTGGCGCAGCGCATCGAGAAGGAAACGCAAGTCCCAGTGCGAATGTCCAACATGCCGTTGGAGGCCGTCGTGATGGGTGCCGGTCATTGCATCGAGCACTACGACGCCCTGAAGGGCATGTTCATGGGCGCCCGCCGCTGATTTCGAGGGACTCCGAGGGTTTCGAACGCGCCCCAGGTCACCGAAACCATCGGGCTGGCTAGGAGACTCGTTCGAACTGCACGGTGCGCCTGTCGACATCCGTCGCCAACAACTTCACTCGCAGCCGGTCGCCGGGTTCGACGCTATGGGCCTTCACCTTGGCGACGACAGCGAGGTCGAGCAGCTGGATGCGAGTGCCGTCATCGTCATCGTCGACCACGACCGCATCGAAGGAGTTGCCCTCATGGCCCTTCAGAATGACTGCCTCGGCCAGATCGAGAACGGCTCGTTCGATGCGACTACCCGTCGAGTCGGCGCGGTCCATCGGCTCGGGCAAGTGCGGCAGCGCTGCCGCGACGTCGTCGGGCACGGGTTTGCCGTTGGCGACGGCCAACGCGACCTGCACCACATAGCGGTCGGCGAGACGGCGCAGGGGCGCAGTGGCGTGAGCGTATGTGGCTGCCATCGCCGAATGCCACGGGGTGACACCCGAAATGAACTGTTGATAGTCGGCACCGCCGCCGGCTCGCCGTTCTGCCAACATGAATGCCGCGTGCTTCGGATCGAGCGCATCCAGCGTGCGCGAGAACTCCGCCAACGACTGCTCGGCCAGCCACGTCATCCCGAAGCCGTGTGCGGTGCGGCGGAGTCGTTTCACAGCCCGCTCGTCGGGATCCGGCATCACACGGAAGAGGCCGGTGTCTGCATGGAACATCGCGCCAGCGACCGCGAGGTTGCACGCCAACGACATTGCCGCGTTCTGATCCTCCGACGGCAGTCGCGGTCGAAACACCAGTTGATACTCATCGTGGCCGACACGCTCAACCTGTTGCTCGGGAGGTTCGATGGTTCCCGCACCTCGCTCCTCCGCTGCAGCCTGCACACGGCGGGCGAAGTCCTCGAAGTCGGCTGGCAGCTGCGCGGCAGTGACGTTGTCGTACGCCAGCTTGGCGCGGCTGTGAATGATCGATCGCTGCGCACCGTCCAGCACCGCCGCGCCGTCGGTGCCGACTCGCACATGAAAGACGACCGCCGGCCGCGGGCCATCGGGCAACAGGCTGGCTGCGCCCTCGGCCAGCACCGGCGGATACAGGCCAGCCTTGCCATCGGGGAGGTAGAGCGTGGCGCCCCGCTTCCACGCCTCTGTGTCGAGCGCGTCGCCTGCGCGGACGAACCACGCCACGTCCGCGATTGCGTAGTGCAGGATCAGTTCGTGGCCAGCGCGTTCGATGGTGAACGCCTGGTCGAGGTCCGTGCTGGTGGCAGGGTCGAGCGTGACGAAGGCCCAGTCGGTGCGGTCGATGTGTTCTGTGGGGCGTCTAGCAGCAGCGGTCTCCGCAGCTGCAAGCACCTCGGGCGGGAACGACTGCGGCACCGAGTACTGAGCGCGGATGGCGCTCAGACCCGACTGCAACACATTGGACTGATCGATGAGTGAACGCATGATTAGGCGGCGGCGACTCGGTAGATCGCGTTGTCGTTGAGTGAGAGCACGTAGAGCTGGCCATCGGGACCGGAGCAGATAGCGCTGACGCCGCTGATCGTGCCCAGCTCGACCTGGCCGGTGAGCGCACCGTCCGTCTGCTGCAGCGCCGTCACGACGCCGCTGCAGTAGTCGCTGAACAGGTACCAGCCGACCAGTGAGGGCACCTCGCTGCCGTGGTACACGTCGCCACCGCTCACGGAGCAGCCGGCATCGCCGTGCTGGTACTCGAAGATCGGCATGGCGACACCGTCCGGCGACTGGTCGTCGTTGAATCGGTGCGTGCCCTCAAAGGCACTCCAGCCGAAGTTCAAACCTCGGCCACCGCCGTCGACAGCTCGGGCGAGGTCGATTTCCTCCCAATCGCCTTGTCCGACGTCGCCGATCCACAGATCGCCGGTGGCCGAGTCGAAGGTGAAGCGCCACGGGTTACGCACGCCGACCGACCAGATCTCCGGCCGGGCACCGGTCACGCCGACGAAGGGGTTGTCGGCGGGAATTGTGTACGGCTGGTCGGCGTCCGGTGTTGGGTCAATACGAAGCATCTTGCCCAGCAACTGACTGGCATTGAGGGCCCGTCGTTCGGGGTCGTTCGCCGAGCCACCGTCACCCATGCCGATGTAGAGGTAGCCGTCGGGGCCGAACTCGACGTTGCCACCGTTGTGGTTGCCGTATGGCTGATCGATGGTCAGGAGTGTGCGAGCGCTTGCTGGATCGAAGGTTCCGTCGCTCGCAACTGCGTACTCCGCAATCACCGTGTCGCCGTCCTCGTCGGTGTAGTTCACGTACGCAAGGGGTTTGATCGGGTGAAACGCCAAGCCGAGCAGACCTTGCTCGCCGCCGCTCGTGATGGAGTCGCTGACGTCGAGGACCGGCGCGCCAGCGGCGCCATCGCGCACTGGCACGATCGTGCCGCCCTGCAGCACCACGTAGAGGGCACCGTCGCCAGTGCGCCAGGCCAGGTCGACCGGGCTGGCGAGCTCGTTGACGAAGGGTGCGAACGTCACCTGGTCAGCCGCAAGCGCTGGGACGATGGTTGCGGGAATGGTACCGGCAGTCGACTCGGTCTGTGTCGTCGAGAAGGTGACCTCCGGTGCGCTGGCGACCGGCTGCGAGTCGTCGTTGTCGGCGCCGCACGCCGCCGGCAACCACGAGGCCAATGACAGGGCAGCGCCCAGCAGCCCAGTAGTGGACCGCTTCATGCTTGCGGCACCCGCACGAGACCTTCTTGCACCACGGTGATGGCCAACGCACCATCGGCCGTAAAGATGTTGCCGCCAGCCAGACCACGGGCGCCACCGGTGGAGATGGGACGCTGGTCGTACAGCAACCAATCATCCGCCCGGAACGGGCGGTGGAACCACATCGCATGGTCGAGGCTGGCCATCTGCATCCCTGGCGTTTCCCACGACAAACCAAACGGCAAGATGGTGGTGTCCAACAGCGTCATGTCGCTGGCGTAGGTGACGATGCATGCGTGCAGCGTCGGGTCGTCGGGCAAGGTGCCGTCGGCGCGTAACCACACCTGCTGATCCAACGCTGACTGCCCGTTGCGGCTGAACGGGTCGGTGCCCAGATGGCGCAGGTCGATGGGGCGGGGGCGGTCGTACATCTCACCCATCCGATCCTTGAACGGCGCCATACGCGTCTTGAAGTCCGGCAGTGTTTCTGCGGCAGGCACGTTCAATGGCATCGGCACCTGATAGTCGAGACCCGACTCGGCGACGTGAAAGCTGGTCTGCAGGTTGAAGATGGCTTTGCCGTGCTGGATGGCAACGACGCGGCGGGTGGTGAAGCTGCGCCCGTCTCGAATGCGGTCGACCTCGTAGAGGATTGGCACGTTGGGGTCGCCCGGGCGCAGGAAGTACGCGTGGAGCGAGTGTACGTGGCGATCGGCCTGCACAGTTCGGGTAGCCGCCACGAGGGCCTGGCCGGCGACCTGACCGCCGAAAACGCGCTGCCGGTTCTCATCGGGCGAGACGCCACGAAACAGATTGACCTCGATGGCTTCCAGATCGAGCAGGTTGACAAGTTCGTCGAGCGCAGTCATTGCCCACGAGTCTCGCAGGCGTCAGCTGGATTCGTACAGAGGCAGGCGCCACAGCACCCAGTCACTGTCGCTCCACACCTCTGCCCACTCCATGTCCGCCGCGTTGGCGTCGTCGACCAACGGCTGACTGAACGCACTGTCGCGGCGCATCATGAAGTAGTCGGCACGTTGGCGCACAATCTGCAGAACGTCGGACTGCACACCGCGCCGGTCGGTATAGAAGGTCAGTGCACGGACCTTGAAGAACGCGACCACATCGTCCTGCTGCGTGTGCGTGCGGATCGCGTCGAACGCCGCCTGCGCATATGGGGCTTGGGGACCGTTGACCACCTTGCCGGAATCGTTGAAGTTCTGCGCATCGCTCACCGCCGATGGAAGGTGGGAGATGTGTACGACGGTGGCGGCTGCGAGCAACGCGGTCGCCGCCCACGCCCCAGCGTGCCGCGCGCTGAGGCGGCGTGGGAGTGGGATGGCCGCAACTGCCTGGGCCGCGAAGTAGACGGCGAACGGCGTGATGGCCAGCAGGTAGCGGTCGGCCACTGCCGGAATCATTCCGACGATCATCATCGAGCCCACGGCAAAGATGGCGAGCGGTGCGTCGGTCGATGGCGACTTCCACAGGCGGATGACGATGCCGGCTACAACCACCAGGAAGACGAGCAGTAGGCCCACGCCAGCGAGGTCGGGGAAGCCCAGTTGGTCGGCGAAGGCCGTGCGGAACGGGCCGTGCAACTTCGACCAGGTCTGGTGCAGACCAGACCCCTCGTACTCGGGCGCCAGCGAACTGGGCAGCATCAACTGCACGAGAATGACGCTGCCGACGAACGTCACGAACGGGGTCAGGATCTGTGCCCGTTCGGCCGTTCGCCATCGACCGCGCAGGTCCAGAAGTTGGGCAACGGCTATCGAGGCAACGATGGCGAGGCCCTCGCGTCGTACGTTGAAGACGCACATCGCGAGCAGTCCGAGGATGACCAACTGTCGGCGAGTGGCAGCGTCCAGCGGTTGCTGGTTCGTGCGCAAGTGATCCAGCCACCACAGCGTCAGGGCCACCACAGCCATGTAGGGGAACTCGCTGACCAACTGATTGGTGTGTACCAGGTAGGCCAGCGTGGTACCGACGAACGCCACGGTGGCGAACGCGAGCCGGCGCGTCACCCGCCGGCGGACGATCGCGTGGAAGCCCCACAGGAACCCGATCAGGCTGGCCACCTCGACCAGTTTCAGCGCCGCGTAGTCGAGGCCGAAGAGTCGGTAGAACGGCGCCAGCAGCACGGGGAAACCCCATGGGTACACGTACGGACTGAAGCCCGGCTTGGCCGCGTTGTCGACGTTGAAGTGGTTGTCAGCAATGACCTGGCCGACGTTTCCGTCGAGCAAACTGCCTGCCTGGCGCAGGTAGAGCGTGAAGTCGTCACCCCATGTGTGCCCCGTGCGGTGCAGGCCGATAGCTGCCCACGCGACCACCACACTGAGCAACATCATCGGCCAGTGCGCGCGGAAGACTGTCACTGCCCGCGCACGGTCAACTGGCGAAATCATGCTTGCGATTATGGTGCCCCCATGGCCATCCCCTCGCTCACCGCCGAACTGCGCGCTCACGCGCTCGCTGCGAAGGGCTTCATGCCGGCCGATGAAGGCGACGCCTTGTACACCGCTGCCGTTGCTGCGGGTACTGCTGTTCCTGGCCTGCCATTTCTGGAAGTCGGCTCGTACTGTGGGCGCTCAACGGTGTGGCTGGGTGGCGCCGCTCGCGTGTCGGGCACCGTCGTGTTCGCCGTTGACCACCATCGCGGCAGCGAAGAGAACCAAGCCGGTTGGGAACATCACGACACCTCAGTGGTCGACCCACGAACCAGCAAGATGGACACATTACCCACGTTTCGCCACACCATTCACGACGCCGGCTTGGAGGATGTGGTGTTTGCGGTCGTGGGTCAGTCGCCCGCGGTCGCGGCTCACTGGGCTTCGCCGCTTGCGTTCCTTTTCATCGATGGTGGCCACGGCGACGAGCCGGCCCGGTTGGACTACGACGGCTGGACGCCGCACGTCGCGGTCGGTGGCACGTTGGCCATCCACGACGTGTTTCCCAACCCGGCCGACGGCGGCCGCCCGCCCTACGAACGCATCTTGCGTCCCGCGGTGGAGAGCGGACGCTTCCAGGAACTCAGCGCCACCGGCAGCCTGCGCGTGTTGAGGCGCGTTGCGGCCTAGTGCTCTGACCACATGGGGTGGTAGGTCGCGTCCTGCCGACTGCCGCTGCCGGCTTTTCTGGGCGTGCTGCGTCCCGGACTCCGGAATGTGCCGGACTCCGGAACTGACAACACCCAGAACCAGCTATGGGACCATCGCTGTCCAGAAAGTCCTTGCGCACACAAATGGGTGCATTCCGTATCGGTTGGCGGACTTGGTGTTCGACGGTCCAGAAATGGCGCCGCATCACCCACACGTTCGTGGTCAGAGCACTAGCCGAATTGCACGCCTTGGGCCAGGGGAAGTTCGTTGCTGTAGTTCACCGTGTTGGTGGCCCGGCGCATATAGCCCTTCCACGAATCGCTGCCGCTTTCGCGCCCGCCGCCGGTGGTCTTCTCGCCGCCAAAGGCGCCGCCGATTTCGGCGCCGCTGGGGCCGATGTTGACATTCGCGATGCCGCAGTCGCTGCCGGCTGCGCTGCAGAAGCGCTCCGCTTCGCGAACGTCGGTGGTGAAGATGCTGCTGGCCAGTCCCTGGGAAACGTCGTTCTGCAGGTGGACGGCTTCCTCGAAGCTGTCGTAGGTCATCACGTACAGGATCGGCGCAAACGTCTCGGTGGCGACGATCTCGGTCTGACCCGGCATCACCGCGATGGCCGGGCGTACGTATGCGGCGGCCGGCGCTTCCTCGGCGAGATGGCGATCGCCGCCCACCAACACACTGCCTCCATCGGCCAGGGCGGTTTCAAGGGCGGCTTCCATGCGGTCGAACGCCGTCATGGTGACCAGCGGGCCGACCAGGGTGCCGGCGTCGAACGGATTGCCAACGGGCAGGCTGCCAAACGCTGTCGCCAAACGACTGGTGACCTCATCGAGGCACGACTGGTGAACGATGAGGCGACGCAAGCTGGTGCACCGCTGGCCTGCGGTGCCGGCAGCGGAGAACGTGACGCCGCGCACAACCAGTTCCATGTCGGCGCTGGGCGCGATGATGGCTGCGTTGTTACCGCCGAGCTCCAGGATGCTGCGCCCGAACCGACCGGCCACGACCGGCGCAACCTTGCGGCCCATCGCAGTACTGCCGGTGGCACTGACGATCGGTACACCGTCGTGCGCCACCAGCTCGGCTCCCGCAGCACCGTCTCCGAGGAGTACCTGGTTCAGGTTGGCGGGCACGTCCATGCCGGCGCTGGCACGCTCGAACAGCGCGTGCGTCGCCATTGCCGTCAGCGGGGTCAGCTCGCTGGGCTTCCAGATCACGGGGTTGCCACACACCAGCGCGAGGGCGGCGTTCCAGCTCCACACGGCGACCGGGAAGTTGAAGGCGGTGATAACGGCGACCGGGCCGAGCGGATGCCACTGCTCCATCAAGCGGTGGCCGGGGCGCTCGCTGGCGATGGTGAGGCCGTGCAACTGGCGGCTGAGGCCGACGGCGAAGTCGCAGATGTCGATCATCTCCTGCACCTCGCCCAAGGCCTCGCTCTCGATCTTGCCGGCCTCGAGCGTCACGATTCGGGCGAGGTCAG
>Ga0105047_10016892_pt1 | contig 11418 bp, 5 predicted proteins | sample MAT04_FD_78384 | JGI IMG/M metagenome (GOLD analysis project Ga0105047, IMG submission 78384) | Freshwater microbial communities from Lake Fryxell liftoff mats and glacier meltwater in Antarctica - MAT-04 (megahit assembly) | ecosystem: Environmental > Aquatic > Freshwater > Ice > Liftoff... | reverse complement strand
CCAGGTAGAAAATAACCGAACCATCCCATCGCTCACTGTTTTTCTAAATATCATAAAATCGCTCAAAATTGATATCAACGATTTTTTTACAGATTTTAATACGGAGCAGGGTAGTAAAGTAATTTTTAAAAAGAAAGAACAGTACCAGCCATTTGAAAAAGAAAATACATCCGGCTACCAATATCATCGGATACTATCAACTACAGTAGATGAATACCATGTTGATTTTGTTTTGCTCACACTTATGCCCAATGCCCAACGGGCCTTTGTACAAACAGATGCGTTTGAGTTCAAGTACATGATAAAAGGGAAAGTAGAATATACCATTGGTGAAGAAGTGTTTTTAATGGAGCCAGGTGATTCTATTTATTTTGATGCAACCGAACCACACAACCCTAAAAATGTCGGCGACGGCGAAGCGCAACTATTGGTGCTGTATATCTTTAACAAGCCCAAATAGCACCTCTTCTTAATCAATTTCCTCGTTTAACAATTGTCTTTTTGTTTACTTTCATTAAACAAATTCATACTTTAGTAACAATAAGTTTACTTTAACTTAACTTATAGTAAACAATTTGTTAAAATAGCAATGATAGTTTTGCCTCATTAAAATTAAAAAAGTTTATGAAGCAAAACACACTAAAGCTAACAAGGCTATTATTTGCATTCGCAATAATTTGCCTTCCCAATTTTTTAAATGCACAAAACATTACCGTCAAAGGTAAAATTACCGATGCCAATGGCGCACCGGTTGAAAGTGCCAACATTGTTGGAAAAGGATCAAAAAAATCAACCATGTCAAAGGCAGATGGTTCTTTTGAAATTGCCGCCCCAAAAGGAGAAAAACTGACCATTAGTTTTATTGGATTTGAGAGCCAACAGGCTTCAGTATCCGGGGAGTTTTTGTCGATCCGTTTAATTGCAGAAAATATGCAATTGAGTGAAGTGGTAGTAACCGGCCTCGGCGTACGGCGAGAGCAGAAGAAATTAGGTTATGCGGTACAGGAAGTTAAAGGATCAGATCTTATCAAAGCAAGAGAACCAAATCCGATCAATGGCTTAGTTGGTAAAGTTGCCGGATTGGATGTAGCCATATCGCAGGAATTATTGGATGCACCTGCTGTTTCACTTCGGGGCCAGAATATTTCCTTGTATGTAGTGGATGGTATGCCCATTACATCAGACACATGGAATATTAGTCCGGATGATGTTGAAACTTATACCGTTTTGAAAGGGCTTGCAGCCACTGCTATTTATGGTAGCCGTGCACAAAATGGAGCTATTTTAATTACCACAAAAAAAGGTAAGAAAAACGGAAAGGGCTACACCATTGAGTTTAACTCAAGCACCCAAATGAATAAAGGATTTATCGCTTTGCCCAAAACACAGTCTCTTTACGGCGGTGGCGATTATTCTCAATATAAATTTGGTGATGGTAAAGGTGGTGGAATAAATGACGGAGATTATGATGTATGGGGACCTGCTTTGAACGGTCAGTTACTGCCGCAATATAATAGCCCTATTGATCCGGTTACCGGAATCAGAACTAGTACTCCTTATAAAGCTGTAGGGGTCGATAATCTTAAAAGATTTATTCAGGCAGGTTTGTTAACTACCAATAACCTAAGTTTTGCATCTGCAAACGATAAGGGAAGTATCAGAATGTCGTTGAGCAATACTTACCAAAAAGGTATTGTCCCCAACACAAAATTAACAACTTACAATTTCAATATAAATACCAGTTACAACTTAAGTGATAAATTCAAGATTGAAGGAAACTTAAACTATAACCGCCAGGCTTCACCAAATATTCCGGATGTAGTTTACGGACCCAACAGCGTTATCTATAGCGTTACCGTTTGGACAGGTGCGGATTGGAATATCAGCGATATGAAAAATTACTGGCAGCCTGGTAAAGAAGGGGTGCAATCTATTTTTGCCGAGTATCAACGTTACCATAATCCTTACTTCATGAGTTATGAATGGCTGCGTGGTCATTACAAAAATGATATCTACGGAAATATCGGCTTAACCTACAAAGCAAATAAAAATTTAGAAGCAGTTGTAAGAGGTAACATCAGTGCGAATGATGTATTGCGGGATGAAAAAATGCCGTATTCAGCCCATCCATATGGAAGAGAAGGTAACCGTGGTGATTACAGGGAAGACAGAAGATCATTGATTGATAACAATGTGGAAGGCCTGGTAAAATACAATGGTAAAACAAAAAGTGGTTTTGCATTGGACGGATTGGTTGGTGTAAATGCACGTAACTTTTCTTATAACTCTAGCTTTACCACCACTGACTACCTAAACGTTCCGGGATTGTATTCTTTTTCAAATTCATTGAACTCAGTAAGGGCCTATAGTTACAATGCGAACATGCTGGTTTTAAGTGCGTATTACTCGGTAAGTCTTGATTACAAAAAATATTTATCATTCACCACTACTGGCAGGGTTGATAAAAACTCTACACTATTGTTAAAAAACAATACCTATTTCTATCCATCTTTCTCCCTTGCTACTGCAGTTTCAGATTATGTGAAACTTCCTCAGGCAATTAGTTTTCTTAAGTTCAGAGGTAGTTTTGCTACTGCAAAATCTCCAAGTACATCTTCCTATATCGGACCCTCCGCCTATCCACTTGGTTATGGACAACCGTATGTGAGTGTTTATGGCGGACCTTCGTATTCGTTGTCTGATCCGGCTTATTCAATTCAAACGGTTTATAACAATCAAACCGGTGCCTATGCGCCAGGTAATAAGATTGATCCAAACATTAAGTCTTCTGTATTAACAAGCAGAGAAGTAGGAATGGACATTAAATTTTTGCGCAACAGGCTAGGCTTGAGTGCTACTTATTATAGTAACGTTAATGGACCAAGTATCAGAAACTTCCCTTTATCACAAACCACAGGATTGAATGCCTACACAACAAATGCCATCAAAACGAAATTGAGTGGTGCAGAGATTTCGCTTACCGGATCACCATTACAACAGAAAGATGGGTTGAGTTGGGATGTGATGGTAAACTGGTCTACCTACAAGGAAATATATAAAGAACTACCAAGTAGCTTCGAGAACTATCAGTTTCACCAGGGTGACAGGGTAGATAAATTATATGCAGGGGTTACCGCAAAAACAACAGATGGCCAGGTAATTAATAACAGCGCAGGTTATCCGGTTTATTTACAAAAAGCACAGTATGTTGGCAATGCCGATGTTAAATGGAGTTGGGCAGTTGGTAACAAATTTAGTTACAAAACATTTAGCTTATCGTTTCAGTTTGATGGAAAAGTGGGAGGTATTATTCAGGATAGGGTAATGAGGAAAGGCATCGAAGGCGGAAGTAATATTTTTACTGCCGAAGGGGCAGTAGGCGCAGCCAGAGCAATCGAAGCACAGAATATTATCTACAATCAGTCAACCGGACAGTTTGCGATCAACCCTGGATTTACAGGTACTTACATTGGAGAAGGCGTTCAGATTTCAAATGGTACAGCTATTCAGTTTGATCCCGTAACCGGTGTTATTACCAATATGAGTGCGCTCAAGTTTGCCCCCAACACTGGTAAGGCAAAATTTATACAGGACTATGTTAGTAGTTTCTTCAACGATTTTGAACATACCTCTGTTGCAAAAACTTACGCCAAATTAAGAGAGGTGGTATTTACTTATTCAGTACCGCAAAAGTATTTGGGCAAAAATGGTTTAATTACTAAAATAGATATGTCATTGGTAGGGCGCAATCTGTTGTATTTCTTTCCTTCCCGTTTTCATGACATGGATGTGGATCAGTATTCCGGCCGGGATAAATACAATGGCAATAGCCGTGAACAGAATTTGCAGACACCCACTACCCGTAGTTATGGTTTCAACGTAAACTTTGTTTTTTAATTACATTTAAAACTATCAGTTAATTCACAATTAGATCAAATGAAAAATAATATAGTAACTATCAGTTTTGCAATCGCCATCTTAATGATAGCAGGCGGTTGTAGCAAAAAATTTGAGGATTATTCCCGAAATCCAAATCAACCGGTATCTGTTCCTGCATATTTATTACTTAGGCAGATAGAAAATGATTTGGTTGTATTTCCTGCTGGAGATGAGGATAAATTTGGACAATACACCTTGTCAACCTACACTTACTATGGCACCAACGAGTATTGGACTGGCTCAGCGGGGCTTCAGTATGGTACGCTGCGCAATGTAGTTGCCATGGAGAAAGAAGCTGCCAAGGCTTCCGGTGATAACAATCCATATGCTGCCTTAGCTAAATTCTTTAAAGCTTACCTGTTTGTAAACATGACCTTGAAAGTTGGTGACCTTCCAATGTCGGAAGCTCTTAAAGGTTTGGACAATGCCACTCCGAAATATGATACACAAAAAGATATTTTCAAGCAGTCGTTGCAGTTGTTGGAAGATGCCAATACACAACTGGCTGGTTTGATCAGCAGTTCAAATACTGCTCTCTTAGGTGATTTCTATTTTCAGGAAAGAATTAGTGGTGCAAAGGATCCGCTGTCTGCATTAAAACAATGGCAAAAGGTGGTTAATACCTATAAATTGCGGGTACTGATTGAGCTAAGTAAAAAAGAAACCGATGCAGATTTAAACATCAAACAGAAATTCAATGATGTATTCAGCAATCCATCGAAGTATCCAATTATGACAGATTTATCGGATAACTGGGAGTTCGTTTATAACGCCTCTTATAATTTTTATCCCAATAATAAAAGCAATTATGGCAACGATGCCCTGCGGGTGTGTGTGGCTGCTACCTGGTTGAATACCTTGTCTGGTCTGAAGGATTTAAGAGCCATGAAAGTAGCAGATCCGGCACGTGGACTTGGCTTTGCTGACACTTCCTACAAATCTTTTGTAGGTGGGGCAAATGGAACAGATATGAGTACACTCGGTGGAGATATTGTTGCTTTTAAAATTTCACCCATTGGCCGCAAACGTTACTATGATGGATTAACCGGAGAAAATACATTCATTGTAGGATATCCTGAAATGTGTTTGAATATTGCAGAGGCCATTAATCGGGGTTGGATTACCGGAACTGCTGCCACCTGGTACAGAAAAGGTGTGGAAGCTATGTTTGCTTTTTATGGTGTAAATGATGGAGCCAATACCGTTAGTTTTTTAAAAACTACTGCTCCGGGAGATTATATCACTTATCCGATCAACTTCAGCTACAACGATTATTTTGCCCAACCTGCTGTTAGTTACGCAGGCAACAATGCAACCGGGCTCAACCAGATTCTTACGCAAAGATATCTATCACTGGCACGTAACTCAGGCTTTGAAGGTTATTATCAATGGCGCAGAACCGGTATTCCCGTGTTCTCTGTAGGACCTGGCGTTGGTAACAGTAACGTTATTCCTTTGCGTTATCAATACCCTTCTGATGAAGCGCAGACAAATACGGCCAATAATACAGCCGCCGTTCAAAGTCAATACGCAGGTAAAGATGATATCAATGCAAAAATGTGGATCATTCAATAAGTAAAGTTTAATTGGTATTTAATAAATAAGGCGAAACTCTAAAAGTTTCGCCTTATTTATTAAATGAAATATAATGACGTTTAGATAAGATAGTAGCCCTGCCCCATCGGGGCAATAGGTGGGTAGCCACAGAGCGCAAGTAGCATTCATTTACGTTCCGTTAAGAACGTTCGGTGAACCGGGTGGCAGATAGCGTTACGAAGGAACGCCTCGCCAATTGATCTATGTTTTCAACCCATATATTTTTCCTTACGGAACATGAAATACTTTAACTAAACGATATTGAAATATAATAAGTAATTGTTTGTTTAATCTGACCTTGTAATCTAAGTTGTTTAAAAAGTTATAAAATGTTAGTTTAATTGTGTTAAACATTTAATGATTTTGTTAACGATAAGTTTACTTATACTTAACATTTTGTTAACGATTCGTTAAAGAACGAAGAATATTTTTGACAAAATAAAAACCTTAAAAGTTTATGAATCAACTAACATCAAAACTGACCAGGCTATTATTTGCATCTGCAATAATGTGCCTTCCCCATTTTTTAACAGCACAAAACATTACTGTCAAAGGTAAAATTACCGATGCCAATGGCGCACCGGTTGAAAGCGCCAACATCGTTGGAAAAGCATCAAAAAAGTCAACCATGTCAAAGGCCGATGGTTCTTTTGAAATTGCTGCCCCAAAAGGAGAAAAACTGACCATTAGTTTCATTGGATTTGAGAGCCAACAGGCTTCAGCATCCGATGATTTCCTCACCATTCAGTTAGTTGCCGATAGCAAAGAAATGAATGAAGTAGTGGTAACTGCGTTGGGTATTAAGAAAGATAAAAAGCGGCTTGGATATGCGTTGCAGGAAGTAAAAGGCGACCAGTTAACAACAGCCCGTGAAACCAATGTGGTAAGCCAGTTAGCGGGTAAAGTTGCCGGCGTTACAGTAGTAGGCAGTAACTCTGGGATCGGTGGATCTGCAAGGGTATCTATACGTGGTGAACGCTCGGTTGATCTAAATAAAAACCAGCCGCTGTACGTAATTGATGGGGTGCCTGTAAGTAATGCCATCACTGGTGGTTCGGGCCGTGGAAATACAGAAGTTGATTTTGGAAATGGTGCTGGGTTTATCAACCCCGATGATATTGAAAGCATGTCGGTTTTGAAAGGACCTGCCGCTTCTGCATTGTACGGTTCAAGGGCTGCCAATGGTGTTATCTTAATTAAAACAAAAGCTGGTAAAGCTTCTAAAAAAGGACTGGGTGTAGAAATCAATAGCAACCTTACCCTTGAAAATGCATTGAAGCTTCCCGAGTACCAAACCGTTTATGGACAAGGTAACGGTAACGGAGGAGCCTTTGCTTTTGTAAATGGCGGTGGTGCCGGTCTTACTGATGGAACAGACGAAGGATGGGGCCCTGCGTTTAATGGTCAAAGCTATCCGCAGTACAATTCTCCCCGTACTTTAAACGGCGCAGCAATTCCTTTTAAAGGCGGCGATCTGAATGCACCGGCCGGCAGTATAATTACTGCTACACCCTGGGTTGCTGATAAAGATAATCTGAAAAATTTTTTACAAACCGGTTCTACGTTAACCAACAACGTGGCCCTTGTGGGTGCCAATGCCAACGGGGATTTCAGGTTAGGTTATACCAACCTTGATCAAAAAGGGATTGTTCCCAATACCGATTTAAAGCGCAATACTTTTTCTCTTTCGAGCGGTTATAATTTTACTAAAAAATTATCTGCCCGTTCATACGTTAGTTATATCAATAGCAATAGTAGCAATCGTCCTTCTATCAGCTATGGCACCGAAAGTATTATGTACCTGTTCAACTGCTGGTTACCTGCATCGGTAAAAGTAAGTGATATGCAACCGCTCTGGATGGGGGGTGAAGATGGGAAGCGCCAGTATAGCTGGAACTATAATTACCACGATAACCCATACCTTACTGTTCAGCAAAATACCAATGGGCAATTTTACGACCGGTTAATTGGAAACGTTTCCCTTAAATATGATTTTACTGATTGGTTAAATTTGCAGGTGCGTACGGCAACCGACTGGAGCAATGAACGAAGGGAGTATCGCAGGGCATTTAGTACCCAGCGTTTTCCTTTCGGCGAATACCGGGAAGTGAAAATTGTAAACGAAGAGCGCAATTCTGACTTCTTGTTTTCAGTGAACAAAAAAATCAATACCGATTTTGCATTCACCGGAAACCTGGGTGGTAACCAAATGCGTCAAACATCCCGTTTTGCAGAAGATGTAGCCGGACAGTTGAACATCGCCGGTATTTATAGTTTGAACAATAGCCGCATACCATTGGTGGTAGAGCAGAATAATGTTGGTAAAAGAATCAATAGTTTATACGGTGCGGCCGGCGTATCTTATAAAAATAAAATCTTTTTTGATATTACCGGTCGCAATGATTGGAGCAGTGCTTTAACGCTTCCGGAAGATTTGAAAGCATTTGGTAAACAAGACAATTCTTATTTCTACTCTTCCTTTGCATTGAGTGCAGTGTTGAGCGAAATGATTGTAATGCCAACTGCCATTAGTTTTGCAAAATTACGTGCCAGTTTTGCGCAAGTGGGCAATGATACTGATCCATTTACTTACACGCAAACATATAGCCGCAGTGATCCGTATGGTGCAGCACAGATTTATGGTGAAACAAGCAGGCTTAGCAACTTAAACCTTAAACCTGAAATCAGTTCCGCAATTGAAGTAGGTGCAGATATCCGGTTCTTAAAAAACAGAATTGGTTTAGACCTTACTTACTATCAAAGTAAAACCGTAAACCAGATTTTAAATATTCCGTTGTCAGGCACATCTGGCTACGATAGCCGGGTGATCAACGCAGGTCTAATCAAGAACTTTGGGATAGAAGCGATCTTGAATATCAATGGTATCAAAACCAAAGATTTCAACTGGAATACCGATATTAATTTTTCTGCCAACAGAAGTAAAGTGTTGGAATTGAGCAATGGCTTAACCAACTATGTGATTGCAAGTCGCAGAGTAACCATCGAAGCAAGGGTAGGCGAAAGAATGGGTGATATGTATGGTATCGGATTTGCAAGGATACAAAGTACAAATGCAAATGCACCTTATTATGATGCAAAAGGTGAGTTCACCGGCCAAATGGTATTTGATGCAAATGGCCGTCCGGTTCGCACTACCAACCGTATTAAGTTGGGTAACTATAACCCTGATTGGTTAATGGGAATCAGTAACCGGTTCAATTACAAAAATTTCAATTTTAGTTTCCTGTTTGATATCCGCTCCGGCGGCGAGTTGTATTCAGAAACACAAACTGTGGGACGAGAAGGTGGTATCATCGTCGAAACACTCGAAGGTCGTGCTACCGGATATGATTTAACCCAGGCGGGTAATGGAGTGATTGGTGCAGGAGTAGTTGCATCCGGTGGTGGTTTTGTAGCCAACACTAAAAAGGTAAGCGCTAGAGAATGGCATTCAGCGTACACAGGTGGTCGTGGTATTGCAGAGGGTGTTATGTATGGTGCCTCTTTTGTAAAGTTGCGTGAGTTGCAGGCGGGGTTTAATTTGCCTGTAAAATTATTGGCAAAACTTCCTTTTTCAGCTATCAATATTTCATTTGTTGGTCGTAATCTTTGGTTGAAAGACAATGTGCCACACGTTGATCCGGAAACCATGTCATATAGTGGTGGCACGGCTTTGCCAGGTATCGAGAATATGGCCATTCCGTCCACACGTAGTTTTGGTGTTAACCTGAGTCTTAAATTTTAATCGAGAATGGTCAATGGTCAATATTTAATACCCGGCGCTATTCCAATGCTGGTAGTCTTTTCACCATTAACTATTCACAATTCACGAACATCACAATTCATTTTATTAAAACATAATTTATGAAATTTATAAAAATAACTGTAGCAGTTTTTTTGGTGGCCTTTGTAGGTGGCTGTACAAAAGACTTCAGCGAAACCAATACCAATAGAAATAATCCAACCAGCGTAACACCTGATTTATTGCTTAGTGGGATTATCCGAAATATGATGAATCAGCAGGTAAACGAAGCCTGGGGCATCGGTAATTTGGTGGTACAATACAATGCCAAAATTCAGTTTGTGAATGAAGATCGTTATCTGTGGAATGAACAAAATAGCGTGTGGAATACCGTTTACAGTAACAATAGAAATCTACAGAATATTTTAGTAGCTGTAGAAGCTGATCCTAAAAGCCCTTACCTAGGTGTAAGCCTTATTTTAAAATCGTGGATGTTTTCGCTGGTGACCGATGCTTACGGAGACGCTCCTTACAAAGAAGCGGGCAAAGCAAAAACAGAAGGTTTGTATGCACCTGCATATGATACGCAGGAAGATATTTATACCGGAATTTTGGCAGATTTAAAAAAAGCCAATGAGTTGCTTGCAACAAGCAGTACAGGTTTAAGCGGTGATATATTATTTGGTGGCGGGGCATCCTCCATTATCAAATGGAGAAAACTGGCCAACTCACTTCGCTTGCGTTTGTTAATGCGCATCTCAAAAAAGAAAAATGTAAATGCAGATATGCAGACAATTGTTGGAGACCCGACCAGCAATCCGATTTTTACTGGCAACGCCGACAATGCAGAACTGAAATATTTTACGGCAGCTCCCAATCAATTTCCATTATATGGTGCAAGGGTGGGTTCATTTGATGAAATTAGGGTGAGTAAAACACTGGCCGATAGACTGACTGCTTTAAATGATACAAGACTCAATGTTTTCGGTCGTCCATCCCAGGCTTCCATTACGGCAGGTACACCTAAAATAGAAGGAATTCCCAATGGTTTGGGCGATGTTGCCGCTTTGAATTTCAATGGCGGACCACAGGGTGTTTCAAGAGTGGGCTACACTTTCGCATGTTTGGTTTGTAATGATGCAGGCCAGGCCGTACCAGACGCTTCGGCTCCCCGCGGAATATTAATGAATTATGCAGAGCTTCAGTTTATATTGGCAGAAGCCAGAGAAAAAGGTATGATTACTTCCGGATCGGCTGATAGCTATTACACCAATGGAATCAATGCCAACTTTGATTATTGGAAGGCATTGGTACCTTCTCAATATGGCCTCAATGTAAATATGCCGGCTGGTTATTTAACACAATCAGCAGTTGCCTACGATGGAACGCAGACTGATAAACTGGCAAAAATTGCCCTGCAAAAATGGATTTCGTTATATTTTAACGGCCTGGAAGCATGGTTTGACTGGAGAAGAACAGGGATGCCTGAAATTATTCCTGGTGCTTCTAATTTAAATGGAAATAAAGTTCCGGTGCGTTATATCTATCCCCTTTCTGAGCAGTCTTTAAATACAGCCAATCATCAAAAAGCAGTTACAGCCCAAGGTGGCACCGATGACCTGAATACAAAAATGTGGCTTTTAAAATAATCGTTGTGCCATTCCACATCCTTTCATCATTAAAGACGAAACTTTCATAGTTTCGTCTTCCTTTCATTTTATTTAAATTAAACTATGCAAATAAAAACCAGCTTACTCTCCCTATTTATTTTCGGTGCAGTCACTTGCCATGCACAAAAGCAGGTAACCGTTTTGCAGGTGCCGGGTATCAACCAGTTTTGCAGCATCAACGAAAAAGGCATGAGCGTTTTGCCCAGCGGCCGCCTGGTGCAGCCTGCCGGCCAATTTATTAGAATAACCAACGATCCCTTTGGAATGGCGGTTTCGCCCAATGGTAAAAAGGCAGTAACCCTGCACAATGGGGTGTTTACCATCATTGATCTGGCTACGCTAAAAGACATTCGGGTGCCGGGTTACGAAAATAAAATCAATTCGCCGCTTGCACACGAGCCATTAAGCAACAGCCCGTTTGGGAAAGATTCCGTTGCTGAAAGCACCTTAGCTACTGCCCTGCCGCAAGGT
>Ga0105047_10016889_pt1 | contig 11419 bp, 6 predicted proteins | sample MAT04_FD_78384 | JGI IMG/M metagenome (GOLD analysis project Ga0105047, IMG submission 78384) | Freshwater microbial communities from Lake Fryxell liftoff mats and glacier meltwater in Antarctica - MAT-04 (megahit assembly) | ecosystem: Environmental > Aquatic > Freshwater > Ice > Liftoff... | reverse complement strand
CCACGTATTTTCTCGTCGCGCGGCTGAGCAAGCCGGCTGGCTCGACGACGTTTGACCAGATTGACATGTGGCTCAATCCCGGCGTCGGCAGTTCCAACGCGCCGAACACGACCATGAACATCACCGCCGGCACGAGGTTGGCCAGCATCACCCATGTTTTCGTGCGGGCGGCGGCATTGGATTCCGGTGATGTTGTGCGCCTGGACGAACTCAAGCTGGCGACGAACTGGACGGACATTTTTGTTCCTGCCACCGTGGTCAATACCGTCAGTTCCTTCTCCCTGATGAAGCCGGGCAACGCCGGTCCCGTGGCCCGTTTCGATCCGCTGACCAACGGCACGGTCATCAACACTTTCGTTACCGGTACGAACCTCAACGTCCGCGCCAATACCACACCCTCGACTGACTTCGGCAGCGTGGTTTTCAATCTCACCGGCGCGACCGCGCAAGCGCTGACGGAAACCACCGAGCCGTGGGCGTTGTTTGGTGACGCAGCCGGCAGCTATAATTCCGGCCGCTTCAACAACGGCGCACACTCACTCACCGCCACGCCCTATGACACGGACGGCGTCACGGGCAGCAACGGCATCGCGCTTACGATCAATTTCAGCGTCACCAACTTCACGCCCAATGTGCCGCCCAGCGTGTCGCTCACCAACCCGGCCAATGGCACTTCCTTCAATGCGCCGGCGGCCATTTTGCTCGAGGCGAGCGCGGCGGACAGCGACGGCACCGTGACCAATGTCGTCTTTTACGCAGGCAATACGAAGCTGGCCGACGACAGCGCTGCGCCTTACAGCTTCCTTTGGACAAACGTGACAGCGGGCGCCTACTCGATAAGCGCACAGGCGACGGATAATCAGGGCGCGGTCAGCTTCTCGGTGGCGAAGGTGGTTTCAGTGCTCGACACCAACTCGGTCGGCAGCATCAGCGGCGAACTCAAGAAATGGCACAAGGTTAGCGTCACCTTTACGGGGCCGCTCACGAGCGAGACGAACGCGAACAATCCCTTCCGCAATTACCGCCTGAATGTCACCTTCACGCATCTGGCGTCCGGCAAGGCCTGCGTCGTGCCGGGCTTTTTCGCCGCGGATGGCGACGCGGCCAACACCAGCGCCGACAGTGGCGATCAATGGCGGGTTCATTTCGCGCCGGATGAAATCGGCGGGTGGAATTATGTGGCAAGTTTTCGCACCGGGACGGACGTGGCGACGAATGCGAGTCCGACCGCAGGCGCGGCTACGAGTTTCGACGGGGCGAGAGGGAGTTTCACCCTCGCGGCGACAGACAAGACCGGACGCGACCATCGCGGCAAGGGCCGGCTGCAATACGTCGGCAAGCACCATTTGCGGTTTACTGAGACGGATGAGTATTTCCTGAAGATGGGCGCGGATGCGCCGGAGAACCTGCTGAATTATGTGGATTTTGACGATCAGCCTCCGGGCGCCCAGTATCTCAAGACCTGGAGTCCGCACGCCGGCGATTACGATCCAGCCGACGCATCCGCCTACACATGGAAGGGCGGCCAGGGCACCAACCTGCTGGGCGCGATCAAATATCTGTCGGACAAGGGCATGAACGCGTTCTCCTTCATCCCGTTCAATATTGGCGGGGATGACAAGAATGTCTGCCCGCATCGGCTGAAGGCCACGAGTTCCAACCCGAATTGGAGCACCGGTGTGCATCACGACCGGTTCGACGTGTCGCGGATGGAACAGTGGGAGCGCATCTTTGCCTACGGCGACCAAAAGGGGATGTATCTGCATTTTAAGACGCTGGAGAACGAGAACCAGTTGACGATGGACGGCGGCAACCAAGGCCCGCAGCGCAGCCTCTATTATCGCGAATTGATCGCCCGCTACGGCCATCACCTCGCGCTCAATTGGAATCTGGGCGAAGAAATCAACCAAGCTTCCACGGCTCAAAAGCAGGCCTGGTCACAATACTTCTACGACAACGACCCCTATCACCATCACATGGTGATTCACAACATGAACGACCCGCATTACGACCTGCTCGGGAGCGCCTCGCATCTGACCGGCTTTTCCTTGCAAAAGGGGGTCGGCAGCAGCGTCTTCGACGCTACGCTTGATTACCTCACCCGTTCGGATGCGGCGGGTGTGCCATGGGTGGTCGCTCTTGATGAGCCGGGCGGTGCCAACGATGGCATCCAGCCCGACGTGGTTGAGCCGACGCATGACAGCAGGCGCGGCGGCGTGATCTGGGCGCATGTATTGGCTGGGGGCGCCGGCTGCGAGTCCTACTTCGGCTATACATGGGCAAGCTCCGACTTGACCTGCCAGGACTGGCGCAGCCGCGACACGTGGTGGAATCAATGCCGCTACGCGCTGGAGTTCTTCAAGAGCAACGCCATTCCGTTCCAGAACATGACCAACCGCGACAGCCTGTTCACGGGAGGGGGATCGGGCAGCCATTGCTTCGCCACGAACGGTCAGGTCTATGTGGCCTATATGCCCGCGCCCGCGACTCCCTCGCTCAATCTTAGCGGGGCCAGCGGGTCCTTGTCCTTCACCGTCCGCTGGTTCGATCCCTACAGCGGCGGTGGATTGCAAACCGGCTCGGTGGCGCAAGTGACCGGCGGCGGCACGCGCAGTCTGGGCAGTGCGCCGGCCCCCAGCACGAAAGATTGGGTCGTCTTGGTTCGCGCGGTGCCGGCGCCGTCCCGGTTGGATGTGATTCGGACCGGGAGCGCGCTGCAACTCCAGTGGTCCGGACAGGGTTTCGCCTTGGAGAGCGCAGCCCGCCTGGGTGGCACGTGGGCGGTCCTGGCCGCTCCGGCGACGAGTCCGTTTCCGATCAATCCGGTGGAGTTACAGTCCTATTACCGGTTGCGGTGGATTGAGCCGTGAAACCAAAACCCCAGTTTCGGACAGGAAACCGCGTGCCCGGAAATCTCACAAGAAAAACGCAAAACCTCATGGACCCAAAATGCAAATGCGTGCTATACAGGTTCCAGCATGAACGCCTTTAACGGTTCTTCGATCCGCTTCACGGAATCAAAGCCTCCTAACGAAGAGGTGCTCCTTCGGTGGTCACCGCGCGCCTCTTCCGAATCATATATGAACCGAGGCGGTTTCCCAGGTGATGAGTGGAACTTGCGGCGACGTTAAGGCACAGGGGTTCGGATCTTCTGCTCGAGTAGTCTTCATCCAAACAAATAGCCCAAACACAAACACACCATGAAACACACACATCAGATACATACGCCCGCTTGTCCGGGAAGCACAGCGACATTGCTCGCCGGAGTTCTGGCAGTTGGAATTCTGGCCGTGCAGGCCCAAACCCCCATCCCGGGCAACCTCAAGGCGCCCCCGGGTTCCTACAACACCGGCACCGCCGGGTTTTTGATCCGCACTCATCAGATACCGGCCACCCGGACACCGGGTGACCAGAACAGCATCGCCAACGTCGAGCGCGAGTTGAAAGGTGATTTCGGCCCTGGCATCGCAACCAATGGGCCGCTGAGCGGATATTTCACGACGGGTGCTGTTGATTTTGACGTTTCCCGCATCAGCCCGGATTTCGGCGGGATTGGTTATAATAATTATCCGTTCCCTGGCATTGATCTGGATGACCTTACACCGTCTCCCAACTACAACAACTCGAACATCGTCGCCGAGGTGATCGGCTTCCTGGAGTTGCCGGCGGGCAACACGACGTTGACGCTGCGCAGCGACGATTCGGTTCGCCTTACAATTGGGAACGGTCCCAATCCCTATGATTTCCTGGCGCTGCAACCGACGGGCGCCGCTTTTGATGGCAGCAGAGGACCGGCCAACAGTACCTTCACGATCTCGGTCTCCAGCGCAGGAGTGTACCCGATCCGCATCGTTTACGGTCAAGGCGACGGCGGCGGCACGTTGGAGTTTTCCTCGACCTTCGACTCCTTCGGCACGCCAGTGAGCGCCCTGGTGAACGATCCCTCCTGGGTGGGGCAAGGCGGCCTGATTTGCCACCCTCCCGCCAGCCTGCCAATCACGCCAACCTCCGCGTATGTGAGCTACCTAGAGCCTTATCCGGGCGCTACCGGTGTCAACCCGCTGCCGACCTTGGTGGCGGAGATCAAAGATTCTGGCACGGTAGTGAATACCAATGGGATAAAGCTGTCCGTGAACGGCATCCCGGTGGCAACGGTCACCTCAAAGAGTGGCGGCAAGACCACCATCACAGGCTCAGTGACGAATCTGCTGACCCCCAACTCCGTTCACACGGCCACGCTGGTCTATGCGGACAGCACCCCCAAGAGCGTCACGAACACCTGGAGTTTCACGGTGCAGAACTATTTCCCGGTGCCCTCCAGCTACGCCTATCCGCTGGGTTCGGGAGACGCCACGAAGCGCGGCTTTGTGGGCAAGATTCACGTTGCCCGCGCCAACCAGTCGTTCAACGCCTCCATCGGCCGGGCCAACGCGCAGTTGCGGGACGAGTTGATTGACTTTACGCTCAATCCGCCCACGGGAGCCCCGTACGTGAACCTGGTGCAAACCCCGGCCCATCCCGAGCCCAGCGACCCCAACCCGGTCAACGGGAATGGCACGTTCGTGAACCCCAACGTCATCAACTACAGCATCAGCGCCGCTGCGCCAAATGGCGTTCTGGACGCCATGAACTTCAATTCTCTCAACGGCTATCCCGATGCGCGTTATCCGGGTCTGCCCGGCTGGACGGACACCACTTACGCCACTTCGGGAAACGTGAATGCCTTTGCCTGGGAGGAGATCGCCTGGATCGAGCTTCCGCAGGGCCTGATCTCGATTGGCACCCGCGCTTTCGACGCCGTCCAGGTCGCCATCCATCGTAACGATCCACGTGACCTTTTCCGGGAAGCCCCGGTCTGGTTCGATTCCAACGGGGGACTCCAGAATCGCACGGGCCTTCTCTATGTGCAGACACCCGGGATTTATGGCTTCCGAATTGTCCAGACGCTGTTTGGGAGTGCCGATTGTCAGATCGAGTTCTTCACGGCCAACCCAAACGATGCCAATGCACGTACGCTCGTGAACGACTCCACGGTGCCCGGTGCGGCCAAAGCCTTCCAGGCCTTGACGGTGCCCAGCCGGCCGTACGTGGATTCGGTCAACCCGGGCATCGCGAGCAGCGGTGTCCCCCAGGACGCGCCGATTCTGTTGGTTCTGTTCAACCTAGGCACGAATGTGCCCGTGCTGAAAGTGGACGGGACGCCCGTGGCCTTCGCGACCGCCACCGTCGGGGACCGGACCACGCTGTCCTACACGAACGCCGCCGGTTGGGGGCGCGCCAAGGTTGTCAACGTATCGGTCGAGTATGCCGGCGCCGTTGGCGCGTGGTCCTTCCAGACGAAGACGGGACTGAAAGCCTTGGTGGTAGGCGTCAGTGCGGGCGATACGTTGATCTCGCAGCGGTTGGCTTCCAAGTTTGGCTTGGATGTATCGAACCTTCCCGAAGGCACGGTATCAGCCAATGCCAATAGGGATTACCTGATGCAATTCAAAATGATCTGGAATTCCGAGGCCGTGTCCTCGGGTAGCGCCCGGCCTTACATCAACTTTGTTCGGGACAACAACCTGCCGATCCCGGCGATCAACGTCGAGGGAGGCAACGTCTCCGATTGGCGGCTGGGCACCGGGAGCGGAAACGTGGCTGGCGGAAACGCCAACACCCATTCTGTCATCATTACCAATGCCGCCTCGCCTTTTGCGGGCGGTCTGGCCGCGGGCACAAACCGCGTGCTGAATGCGGGGACGGGCGGGACCTGGCATGCCGGCAATGGCTTCCCGGACACTGTCTTCGGACTCTGCGCGACGGATCTTGGCGGTGGCGTCATGCCTGTGTATGGCTTCAAAGCGGGCACCGAAGGCACGCAAGCCTATATTCATCCGGCGCGGCGGGTGCAGTTCGGCCTCGCCGGGCCCGGCTTGGTCGTCAACTGGAATGACAACGCCTGGAAGATGTTTGACGCCGCGATTGCCTGGGTGTTGCCTCCCAAGCTGAGCATCACGTCTGCTACCGCCGGCAACCTGACCGTCTCCTGGACCGGCGATGGCGTGCTGGAGGAAAGCGCCACCATCTTGGCGGGGAGTTGGACTGACTCACCCAATCAGGCCAATCCGCAAACGCGCGCGGCCACGGGCACGAAGTTCTTCCGCATCCGGCAGTAAGCCGGAGGTTGACGCGATGGCCCACTGCGGCCGGATGACCAATTCATCCGGCCGCAACCCGCCGGGAGATTTGTCGGGAGCGACGGAACTGGATTGAGAATAAAGGGAACATGGAAGAAGCATTGACCAAACAACCGGAGGCACCGCCCGGGGCGCAGCCGCGAAGCGGATCGTCGGAACTGGTGGAGAATACTTGGAACATCGCCGTGCTGCCCGGCGACGGCATCGGGCCGGAGGTGATGGTCGAAGGTCTCAAAGTGCTGCGAGCCGTGGAGCAAAAATTGCAGGGCATCCATTTTGCATTGAACCAGGTTTCTGCGGGCGCGGAGGAGTATTTGCGCCACGGTCAGCCGTTGCCCGAACAGTCTTTCGCCGCATGTCAGCAGGCGGACGCCATTCTGCTCGGCGCAATGGGCTTGCCCGACGTGCGCTGGCCCGATGGCAAGGAGATGACGCCACAGATTGATTTGCGTGAGCGGCTCGATCTCTACTGCGGTGTTCGGCCCATTCGCCTCTACCACGAATTGCACTCGCCGCTGAAGCGGTATCGGGCGGGGGAGATTGATTTTGTTATCGTGCGCGAGAGCACCGAGGGGCTTTTCTCGTCCCGCCTCTCCAAGTCCGCGAACAACAGCGAAGTCACCGACGTGATGCGCATCACCCGCAAAGGCACCGAGCGCATCTGCCGCGCGGCGTTTCGCATCGCGCAGAAACGCCGCCAGCAGCTCACCGCCGTGGACAAGGCGAACGTGCTGCCGTCCATGGCCTTCTTCCGCTCGATCTTCGACGAAGTGGCGCGGGAGTTTCCGGACGTGCAGACCGAGCATGTCTATGTGGACGCCGCGGCCTTGTTTCTCGTGCAAAAGCCGCAACGCTTTGACGTCATCGTCACCGAAAACATGTTCGGCGACATTCTCTCCGATCTCGCCGCGGGGCTGGTCGGCGGCATGGGCATGGCGCCGTCGGCGGATATCGGCGACCAGCACGCGGTGTTTCAGCCGTCGCACGGGTCGGCGCCGGACATTGCTGGAAAAGGAATCGCCAATCCGATTGCCACCATTCTTTCCGTGGCCCTGATGCTCGAATGGCTGAATGACGCCAAGACCCGTCGCGGCGCGGGGCTGATTCGCGCCGCCGTCGAACGAGTGCTCGGCAACCCGGCGCATCGCACCACTGATCTTGGCGGCACGCTCACCACGCGCCAGATGGGCGACCTCGTCGTCTCCCATCTCGCTTCCACGACATGAGCCGCATCGTTGATCTGACAATGCCGCTCCGGGCGGGGATGCGCGGATTTGAGATGGAGCCAAAGTTCCGCTTCGACCGCGACGGTTGGAACGCGTCCACGCTGCACCTCTATTCCCACGCCGGCACGCACATGGACGCGCAGGTGCATTTCGAGGCCGGGCCGGAAACGATTGACCAGCACACACCCGCCCGTTGCATGGGCCGCGCGTGGCTCGTGAACCTGGCAGGCATCACGCCCAAGTCGCTGATCGAAATCTCCAGCCTCGGCGACGCGGCGAAACAATTTCAGCCCGGCGACAGCCTCTTGCTCCGCACGGATTGGAGCCAACACGCCGACCACCCGGCAATTTATCGCGATGGCCTGCCGCGAATCAGCGACGGACTCGCCGATTGGTGCGTGTCCAACAAGGTCAAATTGCTCGGCGTCGAACCGCCCTCCATCGCTGACGTGAACAATCTTCCCGAGGTGACGCGTATCCATAAAATTCTCCTCGGCGGCGGCGTGACCATTGTGGAAGGACTCTGTCAGCTTGATCAACTGGCCGGCCCGAAAGTTTTCTTCGCCGCGTTGCCGCTCAAGATTGCAGCCGGCGATGGCTGCCCGTGCCGCGCATTTGCCGTCGAAGGCGGCGAGGCGGCGGACCAACTCGCCTTCCTGCTGGCATGATCCCGCGCCGCTTTCTACTGGTTTGCGGCACGTTTCTCCTCTCCGTGCTGCTCTACGTGGATCGCACCTGCATCTCGACGGCCAAGGACGCCGTGACCCGGGATCTCGATTTGAGCAACGAGCAATGGTCCTGGGTGCTGGCGTCGTTCGCTTTCGGCTACGCGCTGTTTCAAACCCCGGGCGGCGCGCTGGCGGACCGGCTCGGTGGCCGCGTGGTACTTACGGCCGTCGTCATGGCCTGGTCCATATTTACCGGCTTGACGGCGGCGGCCTGGAACTTCGTCAGCCTGCTCGTGATTCGGTTTTTGTTTGGTGCGGGCGAGGCGGGCGCATTTCCCGGCATGGCCCGGGTGGTTTACTCGTGGATTCCCGTGCGGGAACGCGGCCTTGTCAAAGGCATCAACTTCTCCGGCTCGCGCATCGGCGCGGCGCTCGCCATGCCGGGCATCGCGTGGCTCATCAATCAAATCGGGTGGCATAAGTCGTTTGTGATATTGATGGTGGTCGGTTTTGGCTGGGCATTGTTCTGGTGGTTTTGGTTTCGCGATGACCCGAGGGAGCAGCCCGGCCTTCCGCGGGAGGAACTGGATTACATTCTGCAAAACCGCCAGGATGCAAACGCCATCGCCACACCCGCGTCGCCGTTGCGTTGGCGCGCATTATTTTCCTCCGGCAACCTTTGGTTGATGATGGTGCAGTATTTTGGCAGCAACTTCACGTTCTTCTTCAGCCTCACGTGGCTCTATCCGTACGTGAAGACCAAATACAATCTCGGCGCGGTGGACGCGGGTTTCTACGCCATGATGCCGCTGCTTGGTGGCGCGGCGGGCAATATTATATCCGGCTGGCTGGTGGACCGGCTGTACGGTGCGGGCCGGACCCATCTCTCGCGCCGGCTGCCCGCCATCATCGGCTTCGCGCTCGCGGCGATCGGCATGGTGATGAGCGTCGAACAGCAAACCGCCGTGGGCGCGGTGGCCTGGCTGACGGTCGCGATCTTCGGTGCGGACATGACGTTGAGTCCGTCGTGGTCCTTCTGCATCGACATCGGCGGCAAACACGCGGGCGCGGTCAGCGGCACGATGAACATGGCGGGCAACCTCGGCTCGGCCATTACTGCGCTGGCGTTTGCTTATATGCCGGAGTCGGCACGCGGCAACGCGGCGTTTTTTTACACCGCGGCGGCGTTGAGCGGCGTGGCGATTGTCTGCTGGTTGGTCGTCAACCCGCATCGTAAAATCCAAGCCGCATGAAACCGAAACTTAAAGGCGTCTGCATCGGCGCGGGCTACTTCAGCCACTTCCAATACGAAGCGTGGTCGCGCATTCCGGAGGTGGAGATCGTCGCCTTCAGCAATCGCGATCCGGTGAAGGCCGCCGCCATCACGGAGAAGTTCGGCTTGAAAAAGTGTTACGCGGACTACCGTGAAATGTTCGACGCGGAGAAGCCGGACTTTGTGGACGTCATTACGCCACCACCGGCACACCAGACGATCTGCGCGGAGGCTTCCAAACGCGGCATTCACATTATCTGTCAGAAAGCGCTCGCGCCCACTTTCGACGAAGCCAAAGCCATTGTGGCGAATGCGGCGGCAGCGAAAGTGCGCTTCATGGTGCATGAGAACTTTCGTTTTCAACCGTGGCATCGCGAGATCAAGCGCCAGCTTCAAGCCGGGGCGATTGGTGAGTTGCACTCACTGGCCTTCCGTTCGCGCATGGGCGATGGCTGGGGCGAGAATGCCTACATCCCGCGCCAGCCGTATTTCCGCGATTACCCGCGCCTGCTAGTGTTTGAAAACGGCGTCCACTTCATTGACACCTACCGTTACCTCGCCGGGGAAATCAGCCGAGTTACCGCGTGGCATCGGCGTTTGAATCCGGTCATCAAGGGCGAGGACTGCGCGCTGCTGGTCTTTGAATTCGCCAAAGGTGCCATCGGCCAATGGGACGCGAACCGCTACAACGAAACCACCGCTCGCAATCCGCGTTACACCTTTGGAGAATTTCTCGTCGAGGGAAACGCAGGAAGCATCCGGCTTGGGGTTGATTCACGGCTCACACTGCAGCGCCTGGGGGTAGGTGAAGCTGAAATCCCCTACGAGCGCTTCGACCGGAATTTCGCCGGCGATTGCTGCTACTTCACACAGCGTCATTTCGTTGACCGGATGCTGGATGGGGAACCTTTCGAGACGCGCGGCGAGGACTATTTGCAAACGCTCACCGTGCAGGAGGCGGTGTATCGGTCGGCGGAGGAGCGGTGCCCGGTAACGGTGAGGGGTAATTGATGACTGGGGATTGATGACTGGGGATTTGGGATTGTTCTCATTATGAAAGCCGAAGAGTTTTCAGAGCGACTGTGGGATTTCTCGGCGCGCGTCGGCAAAGTGGTGGACGCCTTGCCCGATACCCGCTTGGGACGGCATGTGGCAGGGCAGTTGGTGCGCTGCGGCACCTCCTCCGCACCCAACTACGACGAAGCGCGTTCCGCTGAAAGCCGCGATGATTTCGCGCACAAGTTGGGAGTTGCCACCAAGGAGATGCGTGAGACGTTCGGCTGGCTCCGGTTCACGGTTCGGGCCAGCCTGCTTTCGGCCAAGAAGGTTGACGCCATAGCCGATGAAGCGGAGCAGTTGCTCAGGATGTTATCCAAATCCGTTCACACCGCTCGCGAACGTCGCGATGTGGGCGTCAAATCATCAATCCCCAGTCATCAATCCCTAGTCATCAATATCCCCGGTTTCCAAGGCCTCGACCATCTCGCCATCGCCGTGCCGGACACCGAGGCCGCACTCAAGACGTGGCGCGACACACTGGGCTTCCCCGTGCTCTACAGTGAAGACGTGAACGGCGGCACCGTGCGGCTCACCCATCTCGATCTCGGCAACACGCAATTGCAGCTCGTCCAGCCGCTCACGCCGGATCATCCCTTGCAAGCGTGGCTGGCGAAGAACGGGCCGGGCCTGCATCACTTCTGCCTCAAGGTGGAGGATGTGGGTGAGGCACAGGAAGATTCCCCTGTGCCGACCGCGCTGAATTTGCACCAAGGCACGCGGGGCAAACGGGCAGTGTTTTTAGCCAATGCCGCCACGCAGGGCGTGCAGGTGGAATTGACGGGCAGATAATATGAGCGGAGGCATTAACAAAGCAGAATTGTTCGGCTTGCTCCCCGCGCCGTGGCCGGAAGATTTGTTGCCGCGCATTCGAGAGGGTGTCGCTCAATCCCGGCGAAAGGTCGTGGTGCTGGATGACGATCCCACCGGGACACAAACGGTTTATGACTTACCAGTGCTGACGACGTGGCAGCCGGAGGAACTGGCGCGGGAGTTCGCGAACGACCTGCCGTGTTT
>Ga0105047_10016888_pt1 | contig 11419 bp, 8 predicted proteins | sample MAT04_FD_78384 | JGI IMG/M metagenome (GOLD analysis project Ga0105047, IMG submission 78384) | Freshwater microbial communities from Lake Fryxell liftoff mats and glacier meltwater in Antarctica - MAT-04 (megahit assembly) | ecosystem: Environmental > Aquatic > Freshwater > Ice > Liftoff... | reverse complement strand
TGCGTGGAGTTCATTTCGCCGAGACCCTTGTAGCGCTGGACGTTGGCGTCGCGCATGCCTTCGTCCTTAACCTTGGTGAGTAATTCGCGCCAAGTGGCAATGGTTTCGCTACGGCGATTCTCGCGAACGGTGACGAAGGGGCCGGCGGAATATTTAGCTACTTGTTTCGAGAGCGTCCGCAGCTTACGAAATTCGGGCTGCGCGGAAAAGTCGGTGCTGATGGCGCGTTCGGCGTTGGTGGGGTCGAAATAAACCAGCATCCACGCGGAGTGGGCTTCGTCCTCGCGCATTTCGCAACGAATCCGGGCGGCCACTAAGCCGGCCTGGACGTGTTCTAGCTTACTCTTGTCCTTGAAGTCTTCCTTGCTGTCGAGCACCAAGGTAGGGTCAGTGAGTAACTCGACGACTCGCGAATCGCGCAGGCGGCGCTCAGCGGCCTTGGCGGCCAAGCCAAGCTCGTCCAGGGTGCTCAGGAAATTGCGCAGTTCGGTGCCTTCAATGGTGACGGCTTTGTCGCCCGTGCCGACGACGACTTCGAGCGCGTCAGTCGCGCGCCGCAGAATCTCCTTGGTGAATTCTTTATCGTCCTTGAGGTACTTCTCGCTCTTGCCTTTTTTGATGCGATAGAGCGGCGGTTGCGCGACAAAGAGATGGCCCGTGGTGATCAGGATCTGCATATGCCGGAAAAAGAAAGTGAGAATCAGCGTGCGGATATGCGAGCCGTCGACGTCGGCGTCCGTCATGATGATGATCTTGCCGTAACGTAACTTAGTAACATCGAGGTCCGGACCGATGCCGCAGCCCAAGGCCGTGATCATAGCCCGAATTTCCTCGTGGCCCAGCATCTTGTCGTAGCGGGCTTTTTCGACGTTGAGGATTTTACCCTTCAAGGGCAGGATGGCTTGGTATTTACGATCGCGGCCGCTCTTGGCCGTACCGCCGGCCGACTCGCCCTCGACGAGGAAGAGCTCGCAGCGGTCAGGATTGCGCTCCTGGCAATCGGCTAACTTGCCGGGCAGGCCGCCCGAATCGAGGGCGCCCTTGCGGCGAGTGAGGTCGCGAGCCTTACGGGCCGCTTCGCGCGCGCGCAAGGCGTCAATCGACTTACTGACGATCTTCTTCATCACGCTGGGGTTCTTGTCGAAAAACTCGCCCAGCTTCTCGTTGACTAACTGAGTGACAAAGCCGGCGATGTCGCTGTTCAGTTTACCTTTGGTTTGGCCTTCGAACTGGGGCTGCGGGATCTTCACGCTGACCACTGCGGTAAGCCCTTCGCGGATATCGTCGCCCGTGAGCGATTCTTTCTCTTTGATCAGCCCGGAGGAATTGCCGTAAGCGTTAATGGTGCGGGTTAGGCCCGAACGGAAACCCGATAAGTGGCTGCCGCCGTCGACCGTGTTGATGTTATTCGCAAAACTAAACACCTGTTCCGCGTAACTATCGTTGTATTGGAGGGCGATCTCCATGCTGAGCGTACCGTTGGGAATTTCGCGCTCGCCTTCAATATAGATCGGCTTTTCGTGCAGCACTTGCTTCGAACGGTTCAAGTGTTTAATGAATTCGGCGATGCCGCCTTCGTACAAAAACTCGTCGGAGCGAATCGGATCTTGCCGCTCGTCGGTGAGGACGATCTTCAGGCCTTTGTTCAAGAAGGCCAATTGGCGCAAGCGTTGGGCCAGGGTGTCGTAATTGAACTCCGTCACTTCCATGATGGTGGAGTCCGGCTTGAAGGTGATCTTCGTGCCGGTCTTTTTCGCCCTACCCACTTCGCGCAAACGGTCTTTGGGCACGCCGCGTTCATAGTCCTGTTCCCAGGTGGCCTTTTCACGCCAGATTTCGAGGTGCAAGGTTTCGGAAAGCGCGTTCACGCAACTGACGCCCACGCCGTGCAAGCCGCCCGACACTTTGTAACTGTTGCTATCGAACTTGCCGCCCGCGTGCAGCTTCGTCATGACAACTTCGGCCGCGGACACGCCTTCTTCTTTATGAATGTCCACGGGAATGCCGCGGCCATCGTCGGAGACGGTGACCGAATTGTCCATATGAATCGTGCACTCGATCACCGTGGCGTGGCCCGCCAGGCACTCGTCCACCGAATTGTCGACAACCTCGTACACCAGGTGATGCAGGCCGGCCTCACGGGTGGAGCCAATATACATCGCCGGCCTCAGCCGAACGGCTTCTAGGCCCTCCAGGACCTTGATGCTGGTTGAGTCGTACGTATTGTCGTTTGCTGCCATGCCGAATTCCTCCGGAACTCCACTGCCAAAATTGTTGTTTGTCGGATCATCAAGCACAGGCCGCCAGAGGATGGCAACCGCAGATGCGGGATGAAAGGATAACTACATCTAAAGTATACAAAATTAGAGTGGTTGCTGTCCCGCACGAAGGCGAAGAAAGGGCGATATTCGACGCGCTTTTTTACAGTTCAGGTACTCCCCGGAGGATTAAATCCTTCACCGGGAACTGAGCGCTGCGATAAGGCCCGGCGATGGACGGCAAATAAACTTCCACCGTGATCTCTTTGGCCCCAGCGGGAATTTCACGGGGGAAGATCAGACGAAGAACAGGGTCGCTGGGAGTGGGTGGAAAGTGCCCGGTGGATTTCCATTTTTTCTTGCCAATACGGAGGACGCTCTCATCGATCATGCGCTTGGTTTCGCCGGCGTCCGCCAAGGCTTGCGGGTCTATTGGCGCGGCGACGACGATAAACTTGCCGGCATTTTCGGCGAGGTAGGCCAGATACTCCTCGCGGGCGTCGTTGATGGCCGCATAGAGATCCGGCTGCTGTTTGAAGCGGCGGCGGAGGAGTTCATCTTCGGCTTGCCGCATGGGTGCGGCGCTGGCGAGGTAGAGCACTACTTGGGGGCCCGCCAGGGTGCCGCGGCGGCTATCGAGGGCGGGTTGAGCCCAGGGTGAGTTCGAGAGGAGGTCGATGAGTTGTTGCTCGGTCCACTTGGCGGGAGGCGCTTCCCAGTAGGGAACCGCGAACAAGCATGAAAGCCAAAGGAGCACCGCCACGTCACCATTGTACGGGCTATCGTAGAAAAGATCATGAGCGAGATTATCTACTGTGGACGGCGGGCCCATCAGATTGAGAACGGGCAGTTACAAGTGGTGGTGCTGGTGGAGGGCGGGCATATCGCAGCGATCACCCACCTGAGGACGGGCATCAATCCCTTGTGGACGCCGCCGTGGGCGACGATCGAGCCTTCTCATTACGATGTAGCCAGACATCCGGAGTATGGTGTGGGCAGCGAGAGCCGCTTGCTGGCCGGCATCCATGGCCACAACCTGTGCCTGGACACTTTTGGCGCGCCATCAGAGGCCGAAACCGCGGCTGGTGCGATGGTGCATGGGGAAGCGGGTGTGATTCCGTGGGCCGTGAAGAGCGGCGTGGATACGTTATTCGCTGAGGTGGAGTCGGCGCCGCTTCGATTTACTCGCGGCTTGCGGCTGGATGGCGAGCGCCTGTACTTCGAAGAGACTTTGACTAATCTGTCTGGCGAAGATCGGCCCATCGCGTGGACGCAGCACGTTACTCTAGGCCCACCATTTCTGGAGGCCGGGCAAACGCAGTTCGCCGCGCCGACCGTGCGAGAGCAAGATCTAGAGGATGGCGTCCATCAGCATGTTACTCTTGAGCGCTTCACCAGCGAGCCGAGTGCGAGCGGCTACACCGCGCATTTATTGGACCCGGCGCGCGAAAACGCCAATTTTCTCGCTTACTCGCCAAGGTATCGGTTATTACTCGGTTATGTGTGGCGTACAACGGATTTCCCTTGGTTGGGCACGTGGGAGGAATATTTGGAACGGAAGATTCCCCCGTGGAATGGCCGTACCGAAACACGGGGCATGGAATTCGGCGTGTCACCCTTTCCTGAATCCCGGCGGCAGATGATTGACCGCGGGCGTCTTTTCGGCACGCCCACTTATCGGTGGCTATGCGCGCGCGAGACAGTTACGGTAAATTACTATGCCTTTCTGCGTACGGCGACACACTTACCGGAGCGCTAGAGGTTATACGCCTCAATGGCCGTACCGCCTAGGATGCGCGCGCGCTCACTTTCAGAAAGCTTGCTAATGGCAGCAGTAACGGTATCGAACCAACGCTTGTACGGTGAGGCCAGCAAACATACCGGCCAGTCGGAACCATACATGATCCGCTGGGGGCCGAAGGCGGCAAGGACGGTGTCGATATAGGGCGCCAGATCAGCGGGGGTCCACTTTTCCCAGTCCGCCTCGGTAACCATGCCGGAGAGTTTGCAATAGACATTAGGCCGCTTGGCTAATTCAATCAAGTTGGCTTTCCAGGGCTCGATTCGATGGGCTTTGATTTTGGGTTTCGCGATGTGGTCGACAATAAATGTCTGGTCGGGGTGTTGGTCGACGAATTCGATGGTTTGGGGTAAATGTTTTTCGAAAATCAGGATATCGTAGCGGAGTTTGAAAGGCTTCAATTCCTTAATGCCGCGGTTGAAGTCCGGACGCAACATGTAGTCATCGTCGCGTTCATCGTGCAGGACATGGCGCATGCCTTTTAATTTACTCTGGCCGGCGAAGGCCTCTATTTTCTTAGCGACATCGGGCTCTATTAGTGGCACCCAGCCGACGACGCCGCGCAAGAATTCATTGTCGGCCGCGTGCTTTAAGAGAAACCGCGTTTCTGCCAGGTTCTGGCGGGCTTGGACGGAGACCGCGCCATTGACGCCGGATTCTTTAAGGGTGTCGGCGAGATGGACAGGGAGGAAGTCGCGCTGGATGGCGGGCATCTTGTCGCTGATCCAGCCGTAGTCCTTCTTGGTGTACATCCAGAAATGATGGTGCGCGTCAATAATAGCGGTAGGCGGAGGAACGGCGGCGGCGATGGGCAGGGCCGCGGGCTTCGGGGCTTCACCGCAATCGGTGAGGGTGAGCGCGCCGGCGACGGTGAGGAAGGAGCGTCGATGCATCAGGCTGCCATTGTATAACTACTCCCAGGGGCGGTCTTTGCGATAGGTGGCATGGGCGGCCAAGGGTAAGTCGGTTTGGAAGTATTTGCGATAGGCGGCGATCCAATCGGCGGCGATGTCGTGTTGGGCGGTGGGCAGGTCGATCTGGCCAGCGCAGACGAGGCGGCGCAACTGATTTTCGAGGGCGTCCTTGACGCCGGCATTCCACACGCCACCGGCATAGGGCTGCGGCCAGAGGTTGCGCACATCGGTGGCGCCGCCCAAATCCGGGGCGATCAGGTAATCCACTTCATATCGGCGCGGGGTGGGGCGGAGGCCGTAGTTGTGGAACACCTGGCCGGCCAAAGCAACGGGGACGATGCGGAGTTCGTCTTGATCCGGAACGGCGCATACCTGCTCACGGGAGAGAGCGAGAGCCGCGCCCGGGGTTAAGCGTGAGTCAGGCTTCACGGACGGTTCGGGGTTGCGCGGGAGCCACCAGAGGCCGGCGAGCACCAAGGCAGCGGCAATGGTGGGAAAAGCCCAAAGAGGTGGCCGGTGCGGCGCTGGGGCGGGGGCCGCTAGGCGAGCCCGGAGCCGCTGCTCCGAGTGCCCGGCCGATGGAATTTTCGGGTCAAGTTCAGCTTGACGAGCCTGGACAAAATCGTTCAATTGTGCAACGAGGATGCACTGGCGGGAAGCGCATTTCGAGCAATGGGCCAAGTGTAGTTCGAGTTCAGCAGAATGCTCTGGCGGCAGTTCCTGGTCGGCTAATTGGAGGAGTTCGGCATCGGTGAGGTGCGCCATAGGTCAAAGCGCCTCCGCTTGAGTGAGCTTGTGCAGCGAGCGGCTGAGGATAGCGGCCACGGAGCCCAGCGAAACGCCCAGCACTTCGGCGATCTCGCGGTAGCGGAGGCCCTCGGCCCGCAGGTGCAGACAGTGGGCATGCTGGTCTGGCAAGCAATCCACGATTGCCAATAGCCGCCGTTGACGCTGGCTGGCGGTGGCCGATTGTTCCGGGTTCGGCGCAGGGCAGGCCGCGCTTTCATCGAGATGGACGTAAGGTCGCCGCGCGCTGCGCAAACGTTCGCGAAGCCCGAGATTGTGCCCTACGCGAAAGATCCAACCGCGGAGATTCTCTCGCGGCTTTCCTTGCCGCAGATGGCGGAATAGAGCCAAAAAGACCTCCTGTACGACCTCTTCGCCCACCGCCACCGGCACACCCAGCGAGAGCAAATACCGCAGTAGCGGCAGACGATGCGTGGCGAACAGGACAGAGACTTCCTCCTCCAAGGTGGCCGCGGCGAGCGATGGTTCTACTGGAAGATTCCTCGTCATAGGGATTTGTTCAGCAAACTTTCAATTTACAGGCAAAATCCCTGAACGGGAAGCCGGTGCAAGGAATATTAAGGTATGGTTTCGATTTTTGTTTGTTGGCTGACGCTTGCGGTCCAAGCGCCGGCGGGAGAGATTCGGCTGACGGTGCAGGACTCCAGCGGCGTCCCTACCCGTGCGGTAGCGCAACTGAATGGGGCTCGCTACGAAACCGATGCCCAAGGCCAGCGCGCGTTTCGCAATCTCGCATACGGCCGCTACCAGGTGCGGGTGAGCCAAGATGGCTTTGCGCCGGAGGAGTTCGTGGTGACGGTGGATTCGCCGACGCCGGTGTTGCGCACAGTGAAGCTGACGATCGGGACGGCTGCGACGTCCATCACCGTCGTGGGCACCACACCGCTATCCGGAATAGGCGTGGCACCAGGTCAGTTGCCGGTAACGGTGCAGTCGGCTGCGGCGCTGGACTTGGAACGCACCGGAGCGACGAATCTGAGTGACTTTCTGAACCGGCGTTTGAATGGCGTCTTTGTCAATGAAATTCAGGGCAATCCCTTTCAGCCCGATGTCAATTATCGAGGGTACACCGCTTCGCCCTTACTCGGCACGCCGCAAGGGCTATCGGTGTATCTGGATGGCGTCCGAATGAATGAGCCCTTCGGCGACGTAGTGAGTTGGGATTTAATTCCGCGGGTGGCGATTGCCGAAGTGACGTTAATGCCGGGGTCGAATCCCTTGTTCGGACTCAACACCCTGGGCGGGGCGCTGGCGGTGGATACCAAGAGCGGCCGAACGCATCCGGGGACCTCGCTACAAATAAGCGGTGGCAGTTTCGGACGGCGCGTGACCGAGCTAGAGCATGGGGGAGCGAACGCGAAAGGCCTGGACTGGTATTTGGCCGGTAACTTATTTTTCGAAGATGGCTGGCGGCAGGCTTCGCCCTCGAACGTCCGGCAAGTCTTTAGCCGGCTGGGCTGGAAGGGCGAGCGAACGACGCTGGGCATTAGTACGAGTTATGCGAGTAACTTACTAAATGGAAACGGCCTGCAAGAACTGCGACTGTTACAACGAGACTATCGCAGCGCCTATACGTTGCACGATGCCACTAGCCACCGTGCGCCCTGGGTGAACTTAACGGGAAGGCATAGTGTGACGGACAAGCTCTCGGTCTATGGCAAGGTCTATTTTCGCTCCGTCGATACGAGAACGTTTAACGGGGATATCAATGAGGAGTCGCTGGACCAGTCGGTGTATCAGCCGAACGCCGCGGAGCGAGTGGCTTTGGCGGCGGCAGGCTTTACCGGCGTGCCCACCAGCGGCGCTACCGCGGCCAATACGCCCTTTCCCTTTTTACGCTGTTTGGGGAATGTACTACTGCGGGATGAGCCGGCGGAGAAGTGCAATGGCCTGATCAACCGGGGGCAATCGAATCAGAAAAACTATGGGGCGACTGGGCAATTAAGTTGGTTGGGCGCGCTGGCCGGCTATCGGCACCAGATTACGGCCGGCGCGGCCTGGGATGCCAGTAGTCTCGGGTTCCGCCAGACTTCGGAACTGGGTTACCTGAACCCCAACCGCACGGTGACGGGTACGGGAGCTTTTGGCGACGGCGTGACCGGAGGCGACGTGGATGGCGAACCTTACGATGTGCGCGTCATCCTGGATGGGCGTATCCAGACGGGCAGCCTATATCTGACGGACACCATGTCGTTCGGGGCGTTGACCCTTACCGCTTCGGGGCGCTTCAACCGCACGGTGGTGAATAACTTCGACCGAATTCTGCCCTCGGGACCTGGCTCTTTGAGTGGGCGGCATCATTTTGCGCGGTTCAATCCCGCGGTGGGCGGTGCGTATCAATTAGGTTCCGGTGTGACTACTTACTTTAACTACAGTGAGGGGAGCCGCGCACCCACGGCGATTGAGTTGGGTTGCGCCGACCCGGAAAACCCTTGTAAGTTGCCGAACGCGATGGCTGGAGATCCGCCGTTATTTCAGGTGGTGACCCGGACGTTCGAAGCTGGACTGCGCGGCGGCGGAGCGGAACGCAGGGTGCGATGGAACCTGGGTTGGTTCCACGCGGACAATCGCAACGACATTCTCTTTATCGCGTCACCGCAAAGCGGTTACGGGTATTTCAAGAACTTCGGTCGCACGCAACGGAAGGGTGTGGAAGGCGGAGTAACCGGAAAGGTGCATCAGCGGGTTACGCTCGGCGCTAATTACACTTTTCTGAATGCTTCGTTCGAGAGCCAGGAGCAAGTTCTGGGGGAGAGCAATAGTAGCAACGACGGGGCTGCCAGGGGCCTGGATGGGCTGATCAACGTCAGGCCGGGCAACCGGATTCCCCTCTCGCCCCAGCACACGGGTAAAGCATTTGCCCAGGTGCAGGCGACGAAGCGCCTCTCCGCGGATTTGGACTTTATCGCCGTTTCGAGCGCCTACGCACGGGGTAACGAAAATAACCTGCACCAGGCCGATGGCACTTACTACGTGGGGCCTGGGCGGTCGGCGGGTTACGGCGTCCTGAATGGCGGGGCCAGGTTCGCTTGGCACCGTCGCGTAGAACTCTTTCTACAGGCGACCAACTTACTCAATCTGCGCTATTACTCGGCAGCGCAACTGGGCCCGGCAGGATTTACTCCACAAGGTAATTTCGTAGCGCGGCCGTTTCCCGCCGTAAGCGGTGATTTCCCGTTGGTGCGCTCCACGTTTTTTGCTCCGGGCGCGCCGCGAGCCGCGTGGGCGGGGATGCGCTTCCGGTTTTAGCCTTAATCCAGGCGCTTCGTCTCCACCGATCCTTTCGCTTCCCAGGCGGCAAGCACTCCGCCGTCGGGCAGGGCGAGCAGCGTCACAAAGGCCCCGGTAGGTGTAAGTTCCGTGGGTGCCGTTGCCTTGGGCGTGAGTAACTGGAGCGAGGCTTCGTGGCTCCACGCGAGGTAAGTGCCACGCTTGCTACGGGCGAGGCTCACGTCCTTGCCGGAGCCGACATTTTGCTCAGCTTGGCCAGGTTCGGCAACGAAGATCTCGCCGTCGCGACGCCAAGCGGTAAAGACCTTGCCCTTTTCGACAGCGAGCGCGCCGCCATCCATGGGGCAGGCATTTAACTTCCAGGTTCCCTGGCCAAGCTTCTGGGCCGGGGCAAAGCGTTGGCCGTCGCTGGAGGCGGTGAAGTAGATGTCTCGCGAACCGTCGAGGGCGTTGCGCCACATCGCGAATAACCGGCCGCTTTCGTCAAAAGTTAGGGTGGGGTGGCAGCATTGGCAGATGGTGCCGTCGGGCGATTCGTAGATCTGCACATTCTTTTGCCAGTTCAGGCCGCCGTCGGTGGAGCGCGCGCCGTAGAGGCGAGTGCCTTTATGGCGCAGGTCCAGCCAGGCGGCGAAGAGCGAGCCATCGGGGCTGGCGGCCATGGCATGGAGGCCTTCGCGCGCGGAGGTGGGGATGTCGTTCACGGTGCCGCCGCGCTTCCAGGTGAGGCCGCGATCGGTGGAGCGCCAGGTAATCAGATTGCCGCTATCGGGATGCGGCGTTGGCCCCTTAATCTCGCCCACCATGGCGGTGATCACCAGGGCATTTTTGAGAATGGCGAGCCGAGGGCCACGATGGCGGCCGAGCATGAGCGCGCCAACTTCCGCCACCTTCACCGGCGGGGCGAAGGTGCGGCCCTGGTCAGGCGTCGGCGCGAAGTAAATGGCGGAGCCTCCCCCAAAGACCATCGCGACCTGCCCGTGGCCGGCGGCCAACTGCGGTTGACGATAGGGCACCGCCACATCGGTGGGCTCGATACGGACCGCGAGTAGCATCAGAATCGGAAGGAGCATAAGGACCTGCTTTCTTAAAAACGAAACTGTAATGCCAATTGTATGCCGCGCGGATCTTGCACGGCGGTAACTTGCCCTAAGTTGGCCGCCAATAGAGCTGACGAGGCATAGATCTCTCCTCAAAAAATAGGCGGCAGGGCGACTTGTAGCTTAGGTGAGGAGAGTGGGCGGGCCACGCTTTTGACGTGAGCGGTGGAAGGAAATGCGGACGCGGGCTTCCGTCTGACGAACGGCGGTAGCAAGACCAACCAAGCCAGCGGCAACAGCAGCGACGGGTCCAGCGGCGAGAGCCTTCGCCGAGGCTGGCACGGCGGTCACCTGACCGTACGCGGAACAGACCCCGGTTCGCCAAGCCAGGGTAGAGGCAGACTTCGCCTTCATCCCGCAGCCATGCTTGCCATCGCGACGGCAGCAAGGCGGTAGCTTCGCCTCCCCACTGGCGGACCAAGCGGGATCACCCTACAACATCTGTTAGACTTTCGCCGGAGGCATTTTGTGACAATCCATCGCCCGTCGCGCCGCGAGATCTTCGAAAGCTGCATCACCCGAGGACTCTTACTCTCCGCCATCCCCCTCTCGCAACCCCAGTTGCTATCGGCTTGGCAGGAAGGCGAAGCCAAGGCTACCCTGCCCACGCCCAAGGACGTGCTCGGGCCGTTTTTCAAAAAAGGCGCCCCCAATCAGCGGGTGCTGCATACGCCGGGTTCGCCGGGCTTTCCGCTTCGCGTCACCGGCAAGGTGACCAATACCCGCGGCGAGAAAGTGCCCGGCGCGAAGATCGAAATCTGGCAGGCGGACCATGTCGGCATCTATGACCTTGAAGGCTTCCGCTATCGGGCCGGGTTGATTACGACCGAGACCTCTGACTATGCCTTGGAGACGATCCTGCCCGGCCACTACGACGACCGGCCCGCGCAGCACATTCACTACTTGATTTCCGCCCCCGGCCATCGCACTTTGGTGACGCAGGCGTACTTCGCCACGGACCCGTTCTTCGAAGGCAACCCCGATAAGACCTATACCAAAATGGCCAAAAACCGAGACTTGGTGCGCACCGTCACCTTGATCGAAGCCCCTGGCACGCCTCGCGCGGCCATTACCTTCGACATCTGCTTGGAGAAGGTCTAGATGGCCATCGACCGCAAGATTCCCAGTGATTCAGAAGTACGGGAGGTCGCCTTCACCTCCGATGGCGCGGCCTTGGCCGGCGCCTGCCAGGATCGCAAGGTGCGCGTGTGGGATCTGGCCAAGGGCACCGTCCGGCAGACTTTGGAACTCGAGAAAGGTGACCGCGTCGGCGCCCTGCCCACCGGCAGCGACGTGCTCGCCACCCTT
>Ga0105047_10016887_pt1 | contig 11420 bp, 11 predicted proteins | sample MAT04_FD_78384 | JGI IMG/M metagenome (GOLD analysis project Ga0105047, IMG submission 78384) | Freshwater microbial communities from Lake Fryxell liftoff mats and glacier meltwater in Antarctica - MAT-04 (megahit assembly) | ecosystem: Environmental > Aquatic > Freshwater > Ice > Liftoff... | reverse complement strand
TTTATTATCTATTTAGAAGAAGTCGAATTCCTGCAGTTGCAGTCTCGCTACGCACCAAACTCTTTCCTAGCAACACCATCTAAAAGATTTGCATCGGAGGGGATAATCGTCGCAATCCCGTACTTTTCAAATATCGCCTGAGCAATTGCACTACACGCGCGGGCGCCATGCATCCATTTTGGATCATCACTCATCAAAGATTCCAATAACTTTCTAAAAAACGCGGTGGCGTATGTTTTGATAACAATTCTCGGGTATTCCTCTTTTATTTCCGAAATTACTTGAAATAGCTCTTCTTTGTGTTCTTCAGAAATTCCTACATTTTGGTCGTATGCAGTTTTAAAGTGAATTGACCGAGTAAAAAGCAATGATGGCTTGTTTCCTTTCAGTTCATATATTTTTAAGCTCGATGATCCTACGTCTACAAGTATCTTAGTTTTGTGCTTGTTTCTAAACCACAATACCCAGGTAAAAGGAATATAAACTAGTATCCAAAACCAGAGATTTTCGTATAAATTCTCTTGAATTATCATTATGAGGAGTAAAAAAGCCGAGAGGAAAATAAAATATTTTTACCAAGTCGTAAAGCATGCTATTGATCCTAGTTTTGACCTGTGCCGGATATTCTTTATCTGTCACCATTCGATGAGTCCACTTCCAATATATGAACAGGACAAAAGATACTGAGATGATTTGAAACAATTTTTCTAATTTCAGAATCAAATGAACAACATCCCAAACATTCCGAACTCAATGGCGATCCGGCAATGCGGGCAAAATGTGTAGGTTGTGCAAATGCTGAAATTGCATGCGATTGTAGTATTTAATCGGTAATTTTTGATAGGACATCTACAAAAGTATCTATTTCTTCTTCAGTATTATAAATATGCATACTAACTCTTACAGAGTCATTTAATGGGTTACCCCCACCTGTGCAATGCGTTCCGGAACGAACAAATATCCTCTGCTCATTTAAGACAAATCCGACTTCCTGAGACGAAAGTCCAGTAATATTAAAAGCAATAGTTCCGTAGCCAACAGCACATTTGCAAAAGGCGATACCGGGAAGAAACTCGATCTTTTGGATAGTACGCAGCTTGGCAAGAAGATATTGACTAAGTGTCGTTAATCTTTGATCAATCTCATCTATAGAAATATTATTTATAAAATCAATAGCCGTGCCAAGCGCGATAATTCCGGCAAGATTTCCCGTACCTCCTTCAAGAAGAAATGGAAGTTTTTTATAAAATACCTCTGTCGTATTTCTATCTGTAGTCACACCTCCGCCTACAATAAAGGGATGAATTTGATCATGGATACGCTCATCGATCCAAAGTACCCCTACACCAGTAGATGCAAACATTTTATGGCCAGAAAAACTAAGAAAATCCACACCTAGTTTTTGCGCATCAACAGGAATATGTCCTATGCTTTGTGCTACATCGAGAGAAATAAGAATATCTTTGCCAATCTTCGCGCGCAAATATTCAACATCGGTCTTCACTCCATATACATTGTGAATATGAGTAACAGCAATAAGACGAGTCTTGTTAGTAATTTTTGAAGTTATATCTTCAATATTTGCATCCCCTGCGGAGGTATTTTTAAACAGTACTATTTTTATTGTTACTCCTAAATTTGTCAAAGTATTTTGAAGATGCATCCATGGTAAAGTGCTCGAATCGTGATCATCAAGACAAACCATTATCTCGTCTCCATTCTTAAGATTGTGTAAACCCCAAGAATTAGCCACAGTATTTAAGCTTGCAGTAGCTCCTGAAGTAAAAATAACTTCTTGAACAGAATGAGCATTAATAAATTTTTTTACTTTTTCTCGTACTTCTTCAACTTCTTTGGTTACCTGATTAGCAATAATGTAACTTCCTCGGCCTGCATTAGCGCAATATTTTGTAAAATAATTGTTCATAGCATCAATGACAATTTGAGGCTTCTGAGACGTAGAAGCATTATCAAAATATATAGTGTTCTTATTTTCACGAAAAAATGGGAAGTTGTCTCTTATGTCCTTCATATGCTTGCTCGATTCGTTTCAATTTTTTCTAGAGCAAGACCTGCATCCCTCCAGCCCACAATGCCTGATTCTAACGTATACGCATCATATCCCTTATTTTTAAGATACATTGCAAATCGTTTTGATTGTTCTCCCACTGGACATATAAACAGAATTGTCTGGCCCTTAGAAAATGGCATCGCTCCATCGATCATTTTAGTCAATTGCTCTTGAGGAATGTTAAGTGAATTTGCGATATGAGATGTTCTAAATGCTAAATTAGAGCGAATATCTATGATAATTGGCTTATGTATTGTGACCCACGCCTCAGCAGAGCCTATTTTTATTGATGGAACATCTTTCCAATCACTCTCTTTTAATTGTGACAGGCTGTCTGCCCTTACCTTTTCTCCGAAAAGTTCAGGTTTTCGCTCTTTTATATATGAGATATAATATTCGAATCTGTCACAAACAATAAATACAGCTGTTTTCTTCTCTTTAAGTGTGTCATCGATTGTTTTAAGATATTGAATCGTGCCTTCATAGGATGCACCACTAGTTGGGCCAGCAAGTATTCCACACTTTCGGATAAGAGTAAGCATAGCGTCAATAGCTGTTATAGAGTGGATCTCTTCAATAGCCGCATAAAAATCTTTCTCAAATAAACCTACCTCCCACATTTCAGTTATAGTACGAATACCGGGAATATAATCATCTACCGAGGAAACTATACCGACGCTCACTAAATCAGGATTATTTCTCTTGATATATTGAGCTGTGCCTCGAGTCGATCCAGTGGTGCCCAAACCACCAAAGAAATAATCAACACGACCGAGATCATCGACAATTTCTTTACCTGTTGTTTCAAAATGAATTTCAATATTTTTTTCGTTTGTATACTGTGTAGTATAGTAGTACTTATCTTTTTCTTGCCTGACTATAGTATCTATGTGTGTCAAAGGGTCATTTGGATCTGTCGGGTCAGGGCACTCACTTTTGCCTGGCATTTGCTCTATGTCGGCACCCATTATTTGCAATATACTTTTCACTTCTTGAACTTTAATCCGATTCGTTATTGTTTTAAACGGTATGCCATAAACCGAAGCTATTGCCTGTAAAGCTTTTGCGGTATTACCACTTGATGATTCAAGTATTATTTGTTTTTTATCGATTATACTTTGAAGATCGTCTTTAATCATTGCCCATCCAATCCTATCCTTCAATGAACCAAAAGGATTATAGAATTCGAGTTTTGCATACAGTTCGATGTTCTTTAATCCATGCACTGCAGGATCGATTTTTAGTAATGGCGTGTTTCCGATTAATTCGGTTATGTGTTGATATTTCATATTTGTTCATCCAAAAGATACGGATTATACTGGCTATCTTCAAACCAATGGAAATGGTTATCTCGTTTTATTACGACAATCTTTTTTGCAATTTTTTGTTGAATCGTAGCTGATTCTGTGAAATCCATATTGTATGCAGCGGTGTTAATAAAAATTACCAAGTCTCCATCCTCGGGAAGCCGTTTAATAAATGTTTTATGTTTGTATATAAAATCACTTTCCAGACAAAGATTACCAACAAAATACACACCAAATTCTTTTTCGTTTATATCTTCTCTCTTATAGACGATTATGGGGTCAAGCATCATTTCCTGATCAGTCGAGGCGAGGTTTGATCTATTCATATCAAGACCAACTAGCCACTCTCCTTGTGGAGATTTTTTTACAAAATTAACTTTTGCAACTGTAATTCCAACCTGGTCTAGCAAGGATCGTCCTGGCTCTATAACAAGCTTAAGCATTAAATCGCTTATCATTTGAGCAGCTATAGTATTATCTTGAGAAGGTAATTTAACAGATAAAATTTCGTCCAGATACTTAGCACCTGCAGTTTTAGTAAAATATTCATAGAAATTGCTATTGCCACGGACACGATTTTCTTCATTATAAAAACCAAAATTTGCGTTATGCCATGTTATGGGTGAAATGGTTCCCAGAGCAGCTTGTTGAAGTGCGTCTATAAAACTATTCCATTCCTTTTCTTCAGCAATATAGTTTATCTTAAACCCCCCACCAATATTGACAAATGTTGAAGTAAGTCCATTATTCTGGAAGGTTTCATAAAGCTGAATAAGATTTTCAAGCGCAATAGACTTTTCTTTTGGAGTATTACTATCTAAATGAAAAGAAAAACCTTTGAAATTAAAAATATCTTTGTGGAAAGTGAGAAAATCGATTACATTTTTTTGTTCAGATAATCCAATACCAAAACGCGAGTCCTTGGAAATGACTTTAGTGTCTTGAGAAGAAAAACCACTAAATCTTATTAGTATTGAAACGGGGTTTTTAGGGTGTAATTTATTAAAGAAGTTAACAATCTGTTTGAGCTCAGACATATTGTCAATTTGGATAATACATTGATGTTGTAAAGCCAAAATAAGTAATTCTGAACTTTTAGGCCCAGTTACTTCTATCTCGTCGCCGGAAAAACCACTATTCAATGCGTCGTGCAATTCTTTCGCTGATGCTACATCGATAAAAATATTCTCACTTTTTGCCTGTTTAACCAACGAAAGTGACTTGTTTGCTTTGTGAGCATAGTAAATTTTTCCATCGAGATTATATTTCTTGAATATATCTTGAAAGGACTTAATATTTTTTGACAAAATTTCTGGAAAAATAATATTAAGAGGAGTTCCAAAACCGTTGGTTAATGTTCTAATAAGTGCTTTGTTGTCTACAAAATCACGAACCAAGGCATCGACTTTAGGAGTGAGTTTAATCATAATTACTTTATTGGATAGTGGAAATCAACATCGATTTGCGAAGTTATATCCCCAAACGCATTAATAATATAATCTTGGGCAACATATCTTTTGTGCAGTTCTTGGAGCAATTGTAGTTTCTTTTCATATTGCGCTCCTTTTTTCTCAATAAGGTGTACTATTTTCTTGAATAAATCTAGCTCTTCTTTTGAAAGCAATGAAAGATCTAAGGATAAATTCCGCTGTCTTGCTTGTTTTATCTCTTTTTTAAGTGTGAAGCCTCCAAGCAACCTCTGTCCAACTTTTTCTTGTAAGTACATAAAGTCTGAATCATCTTCAATCTTGTTCCCAACTACATAGAGATTTTCATCAACACCAGCATCTTTTGCCAGTTTTATATATTGTTCATAGACCGATGCTCCTTCAGAAGTGGGTTCTATAACTAAAACTATAGCATCAAATTGTGCGTGCAGAGTATTTGAAAAAGCGTCTGTTCCAGCCACCATATCAGCAACAATCCATTCGTCATTATCTACAAAAGAGTGTGAAAGGATATTCTCAAAAATTGCAAGATTAGTGTGATAGCAAGCAGTACCAATCTCATTGCTTTCATATGTGCCTACGTACATATAATAACTACTATTACCAAACTTAGTTGCAAAATTTTTGAGTATGAAATCATTTTCATTTATCGATAGTAAATTTGAACCTTTGCCTGGAGGAGTAGTTTTAACAATTTGAGTGTAGTCTTTAATCTTTTGATTATTGCCCTTTAAATGTTTTCTAATTGCAGCAACATTTGAATTTTCAGACAGAGCAAGGTTTGGATTACGGTCTATATTCAAAAGTCCAGAAATATGCATATTAATATCTGCATCGATAGCTAAAACCTTTTTATTATTTTTAAGTAAGTATTGAATAAATAGGGAAGTTGTTGTGCTTTTCCCTGATCCACCTTTTCCAACAAATGCAATTTTCATTTTTCCCCCATGCGTGAAGTTAACTACTTAGCCATTTTACGCAACTAAGTTGCTTTTGTCAATGCCACTAGGTTGCAAAATTTTTGTAGAATTAACGACCACTGTATACAAACGCAACTTAGTTGATAAATTTAGAATAATTGTATATAATACGCTCATGGTTACAGAAACTCAAATAAAAGAATATCTCAAAGACAAAGGATTCAAGGCCACAAAACACCGTAACGCCTTGTTGCAGATTATGTTTAGCAATAAAAAACCATTGTCAGTCCCTGAAATACTTGACCTATTTGAAGATCTAAAACTCTCACCCAATAAAACAACCATATATCGAGAGATAGAATTTTTGATCCAAGAAAAAATTCTTGTTGAAGTAATTATAGGTGGAGATAAAAAGAGATATGAATTAGCCAGTCTCGAGCATCATCATCATTTAATCTGTAATAATTGCGAATCAATCAGTGATATTAAAGTAAACACAGATCTTAACACAATACAAAAACAATTAGAAAAAGAAAATAATTTTAAAATAAAAAGCCATACCCTTGAATTTTATGGGTTGTGCAGTAATTGTCATTAAATAGTATTGGTAAAAACTCCACAAGCAAATATCCAACCAACCAAATATAATGGACACGATGGAAGCAAGGTTTCAAGATTTCTTCACCCTTTTTCTTGGTCTAATTATCGAAGCATTCCCCTTTATTGTTCTCGGTGTATTAGTTTCTGTACTGATCGCTCTATTCTTCAAAGAAGAGTGGATTATAAAAATATTACCCAAGAACAAACTACTTGAAGAAAAATGTGAAGTTTTTCACTTAGCAGCCATAAAGGTTCTAACCCAGCATCTTGGTGAGTTCACTGAGCTAAGCATATCTCTAGTTTTTGACCCAAAATTATGGAATGTATATAACATTAGAAATTACTTCCTCCAAACACTGGCAACTACATACTTCAAAACAGCTGATGATAAAGAGGTAAACACTTTTGTATCAATAGTGGATCAGCAGAAACTAAAAGATGACAAAAAAACAATGTATTTAAAGCAAAGTATGCTTGTCTCAATACCTGATGATCGTCGCACTCAAGTAGTTGTCGAAAAACTCAATGCCATATCTGAAGCTATCAAAGTTAAACCTAAGATCGCCAAACCATTTACAGTTTCTACGTGGTCTGGTATCAGGCCAGACATAAAAGTCGAAGAATTAAAGACAAAGAGTGAGAGCGAACTACTTCAGATTATGTCCGATTCATCTACTGGGAAGAGAGCAGCTTCATATAATATTGCCCCAGTATTTGCACAATTAATCGACCAAAAACCAGAAATACTACCTGGGTTACTAGAAAGTATGAAGGGTAAGAATATTGCGGCTGACTTTGCTGGAGAAATGGTTGATGCATATTGCAAAAAACTTCCAGAAGAGATTGTCAAAGTTGCCGATTTAATACCATTACTAAATGACGATGATGCGTGGGCAAGGATAGAACTTGCTCGGTATTTCAATGAAATTTGTAGAAAGAAAGAAATTCAAGAGTATGTGAAGGATGTAAGAGAAAAGATTCGTGCTGAGCTCATAACACTAACCAAAGATAAAAATCCTGAATCTGACGGAACGATTACATCAAATAATCCAAGACCAGACGATGCAATCACCAGAGGTATAAATTCTGTTAGAGGAATTGCAACTGAAGCCCTTGTTGCATATTCCCATTATTTCTCGGATGACAAAGTCGCTTTAGATCGATTGAGAGAACTAGCAGATGACCCCACCATGGCAGTAAAAGCGACACTAATATATTATCTCCGATATTTAATTGGTAAAAATTTCCCTTTATGTGAGGAAATAATCGGTAAGTTTAAAAATAGGAGAGACGCTGAAATAGACTTTGCGTTAGTTCATTTTTTCTCACAACTGGATTGCGAGAAATTCCTCAAATATCAGGATTTTATAAAACTACTTTTTAATAACACAAATGATCAAATTAACGAAGATCTTGGTGAACTAATTGGATACCGTTTTATTAATGGATGCGATGTTCAGGTCTTACTTGATGAAATTGTTGGCAATCGTAAAGGTACAAAACATACTATGCGGTCACTTGCGTTTGTGCTTGAATCACAAATGGGTAATCTAATCGGTCATCCAAGTGATATAAAAGTTGCAAGTTATTTGAAAAAGTTACTTGGTCCTCAAAACGAAATTGAGGTTGCAGAACGAGCCGCTTTTGTATTCCATAGAACAGAAACCAAGCCTGAGCATTTTGAATTCATGGACAAAAACGGTTTAACAACAGAGCTTATACTCAATAAGTATAACCTTCCAGCACAATCCCATTTAGTCGATTATTTGCAATCATGTGTTGAAAAAGATGTTTCAATAGAGAGATGTGTCGAACTACTTCATCAACAGGTTACAACAGCAGATTCAATCCTGAGCGATCATTTAATCGTCAGAAAAATTGCAGAAATTATTGCAAAGTTAATAAAAACAGATTTGCCAGCTAAGACATATGATCTGTTGATTGAAGTCTTCAACGCTGGTTTGGAACGAGGATGGGATGAGTTTTATACAATATATTTTGACTTAAACAAGAAATGATTTACTTACTAGGTATAGACCACCAAGTCCAGCACCAAAAACAAACCCGAGATTCGGTGGTTTTTGCTTTTTACTTGAGTGAAAAGATAAAGGAGTTAAATATCAAGCTCATAGGAGAGGAATGGTTTCAAGACTTGTTGAAAGAAAACGGTGTTGCTACAACCGATACTCAAGATGTCGCCCAAAGAAATCAAGTGGAGCACAGATTTTGTGATCCAAACAGAAATGAAAGATCCGTTATTGGCTGGAGATCAAAAAGCGATGATAGTGTAAGAGAGAAATTTTGGCTAGAAAAAATCAAAGATGTGACAGACCAAAATGTCATATTTGTTTGTGGAGCCGATCATCTAAGTAGCTTTAGTAAATTATTAACTGATACTAGATACATTTGCGAGATTCTTCCTACAAGATTTGATATTGTTACTTATTTTAAAAGTGAGAATAGGGATTCATGAAAAATCAAAAAATATTAACGAGCAACAAGCTACTACTTAAAGAGGTTGGTACGATAATGGCGGATGAAGTTGTAGATGCTATCGCAACCTCCATTCCAGGAATTAATATCGCCTACAAGCTTTCTAAAGCATATCTGGGACGAGGAATGAAGTTACGTCAACAACGAGTGTTGGAGTGGGTAGAATTTGTCAGAGATAATCTTGGAGAATTCAGCAAACAACTATTCGATAACGAACAATTTCAGGATTGTTTTGTTCTCTTAACTGAGGGGTATGTTAGAGAACGAACTAAATATAAACGCAGACTACACCAACAAATATTACTTGGGATTACAAAGATTAGTCCAGATGAACTTGAAGCGTATCAACTTGAGAGGATGATAGCTGTGACTAATCAGATTTCTCTTGAGGCGTTGAATGTTATGTCATTTATTAAGTCTGAACTGTTAGAGAAAATTGATAAAGATATTGAGGATCAGTTAACAGTCTTTAAAGATCGAGAAGGAGTCGAAGGTATTAGACTTGAAAATATAACTAGAAACAGAATCATCGTGTCAGATTATGTCAGTAAATGGGTATATGAAAGATACAACAGTAATAGTGAAATTGTTAAGAAGGAATATAACTTAACGAATGAAACGTCAAAAGAAGTAAGAAATGAAATCTCCTACAAAGAACACTTGAAGGAGATTGAGTTAATGGGTCCACTGCCAGAATTAGGTAACTTAGGTTTGTTAATTAGGAAAAATGGAACTCCTACTTTTGGTGGATCTGTGGGTTCTGGATACTCAATATCTGAATTTGGTTATGAGTACATGAAATATTTAGACCAAGAAGAAAAATATGAGATCATACATAGTTGAAAAACTGAATAAATTTCTTAACGATCGAACACAAATTAACGAAGAATTTGAAATTGTTTATATTATGGTCGAATTAAGAAAACTTTTAGATCAAGAAAGAGATCAAATCTGAACTTTTGTTTTAAATTCTTGTAATGTCATGATTTATTGTTAATGGCTGATAATTCTGTCACGTAGCGGTTCTCTAAATCAGAGATTTCCCTCTCGAACCCAGCCTTATAATGAAAATTATATGCAACAAGGATCGAGTAATAGAAGTCAAAAGCAATAACTAGACTTTCTTCCACCCAGTTCTCACTTTGACCAATTTCAAACACAATTCCACCTTGAGATTGTTTTACATATTCGTTTACACTTCTTGTAGCGTTGTGGTCAAGTTGACACTGTAATCGATAGACCGTTTTATACGCATCAATCCTGCCAACTTCTTGGGCCATATCGTGTAATGATTTATCTGACCATCCTCTTTCCGAGTAGTTGTTCTTTTCTTGAGAAAGTTTTGCCTGCTCTTTAACTTCTTGTAAGGTAGTGTCATTGGGTCGGGGGTTATTAGTTCTTTCTTGAATTTTATTCATTACTTCAGGTTTCCCCAAGGCATAGGTAAACATCTTTTTTCTAAGGATCCAATCGTACTGAAAGTATCGATATGCACGACCATCTTTCTTATCAGCTTTGATATAAAGAAGATTAATAAGTAAATCAAATAGCGACCTTGCCAATATTGATGCGTCCTCACCATAACCTTGCTTACCTAAAAGAAGTATGGCTCCATGAGTTTTATACCCCTTTCCTATTGCGAATGCCGTGAACATATCCCGAGGGCCAACCATTTTCTGCTCTTTATCAAGCATTTTATCCGCCAAGTTTCTTAATTCTTGATTAAAAGAGAGCAGCGCTTTGTATTTGGACTTTATGTCGTTTTTCACCTTAAACTTTTGGATTGCCTCCTCGCCGATCATCCACTGGGTACCAATCTTATTTGCTTCCAGTTTTCCTGATAAAACAAGCTTCCGAACGTATGATTCGTCATTAACTCCTAAGAGATTAGCTGTTTGCTTGGTAGTGAAGTAGTTCATAATTTACAGTATACACGCTAGCGAGTACACGTCAAGATGTCACTATTGAGACAATCCCTTTTTATAGTGTCTCGTTTGTCTCATTTGTCTCGTTTAGCCTGAAGATGATACGCTCGGAAAAACAGTGGTTATAAACGAAGTTTGCAAGCTTTGCTTATGGGACTAAACGGTTCCAGACCCGTATGGGTCACAATTTCATCATGGTTGCGCGCGACCCGTAGGCCTGCGCTGAAAAGCCCGAGCTGGCGGCTAAACGCCATATTTTTATTCAAAATATTCATACTGCAAAACCACTCTCAAAACACGGATATGGTAGCTACGGTTCCAAATTTTACTCATCAGTACATCGTCGATACTCACATAGCGGAGTGCGAAGAAAGGAGTCCACTACAGAGGGAGGCATGGCATTGTTAATGAAAAAGTATTATATTTATACATAGGTATATGAAAAAAATAATTATTTTGTCATTATTTAGTTTTCTATTTTTATTAGTCGGAGTCTATCCGGTTTTTGCTTCAACCGCCCCCTCTGCACCCACAGCTCTCACCCCAACTCCTGGCAATACACAAGTCGGCCTCACCTGGACTGCACCAGCAGACGGCGGGTCCGCAATTACCGACTACAAAGTTGAGTATCAAGCATCCAATGGAGTTATTTATGT
>Ga0105047_10016886_pt1 | contig 11420 bp, 10 predicted proteins | sample MAT04_FD_78384 | JGI IMG/M metagenome (GOLD analysis project Ga0105047, IMG submission 78384) | Freshwater microbial communities from Lake Fryxell liftoff mats and glacier meltwater in Antarctica - MAT-04 (megahit assembly) | ecosystem: Environmental > Aquatic > Freshwater > Ice > Liftoff... | reverse complement strand
CTGCTCAATCGACACCACTTCACCGAGCACAAGGTCGACCAGGCGTGGATCCTCGATCGCGGCAAGCGCATCGAGAGCAAGCGCATCGACGACGCGCTCGCGTTCGTGAACGACCGCGGCATGACGTTTCACTACGGTGAGCCGGGCGCAGAGGACTTCGATGTGAACGCCACGCGCGAGCAGCTGCGCGACTATCTCGTGGTGCTCGACATGATCGCGGAGTTCGAGGCGGACTGCCTCGGCTGGCAATACCAGCTCGGTCTCATTCCGCTGCGCCCGCCTTCGGATCTCGCAGAGGGTCTGTTCAACTCCGCTTGTCGGCCCGAGTCGAATGGCACGCCAATCGCCACCGCCACCGAGGCCGATCAGGGCAACGCCGTGCCGATGGAGATGCTCAAGCGCTTGTTGCAGAACAAGGGCCTTCACGAAGCGGTGATGTTCCACGATGTGCGCTGGGGTGCGGAGCACGACGGTCGCTTTCTGTGGGTGTTGCTCAACTCGGGCAGCTGCGGCGCGTACGCCTTCAATCACGATCCGAGCACGCTGAAGGGCGCACACTCCTATCGTCAGCCATCGCTCTATTTCCCGACGCCGGGCGGCACGGTCGCCGGTGAGTCGCTGCCTGGCGCGATGACCTGGGCGCGCGCGTACATACGCTCTGGCAAGCTGTGGATGGATATCGGCAAGGGCGAAGTGGTGAAGCTGCCGCCGGAAGTGCGTGATTCTTGGTGGGAAGGTACGACGCGTCAGTGGCCGTTCATGGCGGCTGATATGGGCATTGGGCGCGATACGCTGATGGCGCACTACCTGTCGAATCACGTCGCGGTCGCGTACGGCGATGTGTTCGAGGAGATGGTCGCGCTCTCGCAGGAGCTCGGCTTCAGCGTGCGCGTGCTGCGCGAGAAGAGCTGACGTGCCGCGCCTCTATCTCGGCGTCGACGTCGGCACCAGCAGCGCGCGCGCCGCGCTGTTCGACGGGCTCGGTGTGCGCCACGGCATGGGCAGCGCGGCATTCCCGATCTGGAGGCCCGCCGAGGACTTCGTCGAGCAGAGCTCCGACGCCATCTGGAATGCCGTGTGCGACGCCGTGCACGCCGCGCTGCGTGAGGCGCGCGCGAGCGCTGAGGACGTCGTCGGTATCGGCTTCGACGCGACCTGCTCGCTCGTCGCGCTCGACGCCAACGATCGGCCGGTCAGCGTCAGCCCCGACGGGCACGACGAGCAGAACGTGATCGTGTGGATGGACCACCGCGCCATCGCGCAGACGGATCGCATCAACGCAACGCGCGACACCGCCGCGTCGAAGCAGGCGCTGCGCTACGTCGGCGGCACGATGTCACCGGAGATGGAGCCACCGAAGCTGCTCTGGCTGAAGGAGAACCTGCCGGTCAGCTGGGCGCGTGCCGCGCGCTTCTTCGATCTGCCGGATTTCCTCGTCTATCGCGCGACCGGCAGCGAGGTGCGCTCGCTCTGCACGACGGTCTGCAAGTGGACGTACATCGGCCGCGAAGATCGCTGGGACGACGCGTTCTTTCGCGGCATCGGGCTCGCCGAGCTGGTCGACGATGGCTATGCGCGCATCGGCAAGACGGTGCGTCCGATGGGCGAGCGCGCCGGCACGCTGAGCGCGAACTCCGCGCTCGAGCTCGGGCTGCGCGAGGGAATCGCTGTCGGCGTCGCGATCATCGACGCACACGCGGGCGGCCTTGGTCTGCTCGGCGCGGCGGAGGGCTCGCTCGTCGAGAACCTCGAGCATCGGCTCGCGCTGATCGGCGGCACATCGAGCTGCCACATGGCCGTCAGCGTCGAGCCGCGCTTCATCGAAGGCATCTGGGGCCCGTATTGGTCGGCGATGGTGCCGGGCTTCTGGCTGACGGAAGGCGGCCAGTCGGCGACTGGCGCGCTCATCGATCACACTATCGAATCCCATGCACGCGCGCGCGAGCTCCACGCCGAGGCAACGGCCAACGGCACCACCGTCTACGCGCTGCTCAATCACCGACTCGAACTGCTCGCCGGGTCTGCGCCGGTGCCTGCCGCGCTGACCCGCGAGCTGCACGTCTATCCCGATTTTCATGGCAACCGCAGCCCGCTCGCCGATCCATCACTGCGCGGCATGATCAGCGGCCTGCGCCTCACCGATTCACTCGACTCGCTCGCGCTCCTCTACCTCGCGACGGTGCAAGCGATCGCGCACGGGACGCGGCAGATCATCGACGCGATGAACACGGCCGGATATCGCATCGACACGCTCGTGGCCTGCGGCGGCGATACCAAAAACCCGCTGTTCGTCCGCGAGCACGCAGACGCGACTGGCTGCCAGATCGTCTTGCCGCGCGAGCCGGAGGCCGTCTTGCTCGGCGCTGCGATGCTCGGCGCGGTGGCGAGCGGTGACGAGCGCACGCTGCTCGACGCGATGTCGACGATGAATGGCGCGCAGACCGTCGTCGCGCCGGGCAGCAGCGAGGTGCGCGCGTATCACGATCAGAAGCACCGCACGCACCTGCGCATGCACGACGATCAGCTGGCCTATCGCGCGCTGATGGGCAGCTGAAGGCGTGCTCATCGCGACCTCGCGCTCGGCGACGATCCCGCTCGCACTACAGACGCTGCCGTCGCGCGCTCTCGGCAGAGGCGATGTGCGCGTCGCGGTGAAGGCGATCGGCGTGAACCCAGTCGACTGGAAGATGCGCGAGGGTGGGCCGCTGCGCTTCGCCCACTTCTTTCTCGGACCGCGCGGTCCGCTCGTCGTCGGCGTCGACTTCGCGGGTGAGGTCGTCGAGATCGGTCGCGACGTCACCGAGCTCGCCGTCGGCGCGCGCGTCGTCGGCGGCACCGACTTCTCGCGGAAGCAGCTCGGCAGCTACGCCGACGAGGTCGTGGTGCGTCCCGATCAGTGCGCCGTCTTGCCAGATTCGGTCAGCTTCGAGGACGCGGCGTGCCTTCCGGTCGCAGCGGTGACGCCGTGGATCTCGCTGACCGAGCACAGCCAGATCGGCGCGGGCTCGAAGGTGCTCGTGCTCGGCGCGTCGGGCGGCGTTGGCCTGTTCGCGTTAGCGCTCGCACGCAAGCTCGGCGCCGCTGCGTACGGCGTGTGCTCCACGCGCAACGCCGCGCTGGTCGAGAGTCACGGCGCCGTCGCCATCGACTACACGCGCGGCGATGCGCTCGTCGCGGCGCGCGCGCACGGGCCGTTCGACCTCGTCGTCCACATGGTCGGCACCGCCACCTATCCGCTGCGCGCGTGCCGCCAGCTGCTCAGTCCGCGCGGCATCGTCGACCTCGCCGTCGTGCGCGCGTCGGACGTCTGGCCGATCGCGTTTGCGCGTCAGGTCACGACGGTGCTCGGCCGCCCCACGCGCGCGCGCCTCACGCCGCTGGTCGACGCGCTCAGTAAGCGCGAGCTCGAGCCGATCATCGAGCAGCGTTTTCCGCTCGCCGAGGCTGAGCGCGCGCATCAGCTGTCGCGCGCCGGCAAGGTCGTCGGCAAGCTGCTGCTGATCCCGTAGAGCACCGATACGTCAGGAGTGCGCTCGGAACTCCATCGCGGCGCAGTGCTCTACGGGGCGCAGTGCGCGCCTACGGATCGATCGCGTCCGCGGCGCTCCGCGGCACGAACGCGAGCCCGCCGCCGTCCGTGCGATAAAGCGCGCCGCCGGGCAGCTCGATGCACCAGAGCACGGGCGCCGGGCGAATGTCGAAGCCGTCGTCGTCGTCTTGGTGCAACTCGCGCGACTCGACCCGGATCCAGCGCGGCGTCGGCGATTCGTCCGCGAGCCGTCGCTGCGCGTCGGCGATCGACCATCGCCGCTCGCGATCCAACGCGTCGCAGACGCGGACGTCTTTCGAGCCGAGCGCGACCGCGTGCCCCGCAGCCTCGATCGCATCCGCGAGCGACTCGCTGGTGAACAGCACCTGCTTCCCCTGACCTTCGGTGACGTTGAACGTGGCCATGCAATTTCTCCTGCCCCCCTCCTAGCGAGTTCTGCGCGTCCCGTCGCCGCAAGAAGTCTTGCCCCACGTGAATCACTGCGGCGCGTGTCCTCGCACGCGGAGAAGGCCGGCAACCGTGAAGAGGACCTCACTGCGGCAGCGGCTTGATCTCCGGCTGCGTCGGCTGACCGAGCACAGGCGCCGGCTCTTGAGGCGCAGCTTGGGGCACGACGACATAGCCCGCCGTCGGCGTCCCGCGCGCCAGCTCGCCACGAATCGCGTGATCGAGCCGATCGATCCAGTGGTTGTAGCGCCGGTGGATCCGATCACCGCTGAAGCGCAGGCTCGGGCTCGCCGCGACGAAGTGGATCGCATAACCGCCGTCGCCGCAGTCGACTCGCACCGTGGCGAAGTGCTCACTGGTGCGCGTGGTCGCGATGAAGTGCCCGTCCGCGGCGTCGTCGATGTTCCAGCCCTTCGCCAACAGCGCGTTGTAGACGAGCTGCTGCACCTGCGCGCGCGCGAGCGGCGCGCCGTTCGCGCTGACCGCCGACGCTTGCTCGATCTGCAAGACCGGCGCGAGAGATCCGCCGCAGCCGACGAAGAGCCCGATTGCAGCGGTCAGAACGAGCGTTCGAAGAGACATGCCGGCGACGTTGCCACGCCGTCGTCGCGCTGCCAACCACCGACGCTTGGAGATCCGCGCTCGAGCGAGACCGTGAGATCGTGCCGCTTCCGCGGGGCGCGCCGCTCGTCCATCATCCACGCACCCCTGTTCATGGAGGCGCTCGTGGCTCAGAAGAAAATCAACTGCATCACCTCCAGAGTCCTGCGCTTCACGGTGACCGGCGCGCTCGTCGTCGCGCCGCTCGGCGCGTGCGGTGCCAGCAGCAGCGAGACGCCAACCACTTCCGCGCCGTCCATCGAGCTCTCGAACCCCGGCCCTGGCCACCACCTCGGAACGCCGCCGAGCGACGAGCAGCCCGAGACGATCGAGCCCGAGACGATCGAGCCCGAGACGATCGAACCGGAGCCCCCGAGGATCCGAACGACCCAGTCACCAACACCGGCCCCTCGGTGATTCGCACCAACTCTGGGCCAAGCAACTGAGCTTCCAAGGTCCATCGTCGTACGCGCGGACTGAAGGTCGGTGTCGCGGGTCACGGTCCTAGCGGCCCCGGCATCGCAGCAAGGACCACGATGAGCGTCGCCGTATCGAGCACTGCGCCTGTCGAATCGACCAGCCAGAGCGTGTGCTCCTCCACGCCGGCTGAGCCGTTCGGACCGCGGTAACCGTAGGCTGACGGGTGGCGCTGCACTTCGAAGACTAGACGTGCCCCCGCTTGCGTATCGACGAAGCGATCGACGCTCAGGGTAGCCACCCCCGATGCGACGGAGATCGGGGAGAAGAAGAGCGTTCCCGTGCTGGGATCGGCCCCCTGCAGCCACACCTCGCCGGGGTCTGCGCCGCTCGCCGGCACGGTGAGCGTGAACGACGCGCGGCTCAGAGCGGTCTCGGGATAGCCAGTGAAGATCAGCGCGTCGTGGTGCTCGTCGCAGGCGCCGAACCGTGCCGTCGCCACGTCCGCGCAGCCGTCGCCATCGCTGTCCGCCGAGCAGCGGGCGTCGACGGATTCGTCGCGATCGAGCAATCCGTCGTCGTCCTGATCGAGGTCTGCGTAGTCCGGCCATTCGTCGGAGTCGCACGAGGAGGGCTGAAAACGGGCCGTCGTGCACGGCGGGAGCGATGGTGCCTCCGCTGCGTCGTCCGTGCCGTCGCCATCGGTATCGCTATCTCGCCAGGCGGGGATTCCATCCACGTCGATGTCGTCGACTCCCTCCACCCAGTCGGACAGCCCATCGGAGTCTGCATCGGGAGCGAAACATACCGACCCAGTGGGAGTCACTTCGACGAGCTCGGGATTCCCGCCGACGGCGAGACCCGGAACGCGTATCGGCACCGCGGAACTCGGCCCCGCCGTGGGCCCGAGCACACCGGCGATGTTGTCGCCCCAGCAGAGCACGGCGCCGTCATCGGCCAGTGCGCAGCCGTGAGTCCGTGACCCGCTCACCTCTGCGAGACGCTGCTCGATTGGCAAGGGAAGCCAGCGCTCACGCGCACGGCAAACGACGCGGCCATCGCGTAGCAAGTGACAGGGCTCGCCCCCTCCGCCGGTACCCACGCGCGCGACGTTCGTCAGCGAATCGTCCGGCACTGCCGGGTCCTCGCACGTGCGCGTTCCACTTGCATCGATCCAACACCGTCCGTCGAGCGCAGCGGCACCCGACGCAATCGTTGCAGTACGCGGATTCCTCGCCGTGCCCGCCAGGCAGATGACCTCACCGCCGACGGTGAGCACACACTCTGCGCGGTCGTCGTAGTCGACGAGGTCCGTACGGCTACGTAGGCTTTCGTCGAGCGCATCACCGAACGCGCAGCGGATCCCTGCGTCGCTCACACCGCACACGCGCGCCTCACCGACCACGAGCGCGCGCGACGCGTCGAGCCCGGCCATGCGCTGCGGTGTGTCGCCCCAGACGCGGCCACCCCAACGACGGCCCCAGCACCACACACCTCCCGCGGCATCGGCTGCGCAGAACGCGCCACCACCACCGGCCAGCGTCACGATACCGACGAGGCTGGGCACGCGCACCGGCGTCGCGGAGTCCGCGCGCGCCGGGAGCCCGAGCTGCCCATCTTGCCCAGCGCCCCAGCAGGCCACGCCCCCGTCGTCGAGCACCACGCAGGCCGAGCCAGGAATGAACGCAACTCGGTGGCGTAGGAAGATCGCCGTCGCGCCCTCGTCGCCGCTGCACGCCGCGAGGCTGCACGCCGCGAGGCTGCACGCCACCATCAGCGCGGCGATATCGACACCGAATCTCAGAGCATGCGGCATGGGTCTCACCGGGACTGAGGGTATCCCGATTCGCCGTCCGTGAAGTCAATCAGTCGAAGGGCCTGCGCACGCACCACTTTCCGTTGCGTCACCGGGAGTCCGAGGGGGTCGTAGTACCGGAGACCGTCGAGCGATCGGCGGGAACGAGCGACGTGCAGAAGAACGCGTCTGGAGGGAAGGGCCTCTGCTTCGATCGCGCTGTTGGAACTGGAACGTGCGAGGGAATGGCCGCCAAGAGCGGACCTTAGGGCCCGCGTATGAATAACCTGGCCATCCGACGCTGATGCACTCCCGCCCGCGGCGTTGCTCCTCACTCGAATACCGTGAGTATTCTCGGTCGTCGCGCCTTGCGGGCGGGGCGCCTCCGCGCCGGATGACGATCCGGCTATTCATACGCGGACCTAACAACCCCGAGCTGCATTCGCAACACGGCCCCGAAGTGCTCGCGCTCGGCGACGAGAAGATCGCGCTCGCGCAGATCTTCGCGCGGCGCGTCGTTCCTGCTCTTCGATAGCGGCGCGCTGCGACCCGTCGTCGACGCGTCGATGCCGATGTCCGCCGTGACGGAGGCACATCGGCGGATGGAACTGAACGAGACTTTCGGTAAGCTCGTCCTGACGTGGTGAAGCGGCGTACGACGACGACGGTGGTCTCGATGGGGGCGTGTGTGGCGGCGCTCTGCGGCATCGCGCTCGCGGTGTCGGCGCAAGACCCGCCGGCCCTCTCGCTGCGACCGCGCGTCGCGAGGCAGTCGCTGCCGAACGGGCGTACTTACCGCTTGCACACGTTTCGCGTGTCGCTCGCGCGAGCCCGCCTCGAGGTGGTTGATCTGCGCATGTCGCGCGCGCTCGACGACGTGTTGCGCTCGCGCGGCGCGTCACTGGTGGTCAACGGTGGCTTCTTCGGCATGCGCGGCGAGCCGCAAGGGATGGTCGTCAGCGGCGGCCGCTTGGTGTCGCCGTTCATGTCGCGCATCGGTGGCGGCATCGTGGCTGCGAAAGAGGGCGTCGCGCGGCTGCATGATGCAGAGGCACCGCCTTCCACGAGTGATACGGAGTTCGCGATGCAGTGTCGTCCGCGGCTCGTCGTCGACGGCGCGGTCAACATCCGCAGCGATGACGGCAATCGCGCCGATCGCACCGCGCTCTGTCTCCGCGACGGCGGCCGCACGCTCGATGTGGTGGTCGCGCGCACCGAGGACTCCGCGGGGCGCGACGGACCGACACTGTTTCGCTTCGCGCGCTCGCTCGCGCGTCTCGGCTGCGAGCAAGCGCTGAATCTCGACGGCGGCCCGAGCACCGGCGCCGCGTGGCGCGATGGTCGCCACGTGCGCTTCTTGCCGCCGCGCAGCCCGGTAAGGCACGCGGTGGCGATCTGGCTCAGCGACGCAGCGCTCGGCGCGCAGCGGTGATTCTCCCGCACGCTGCGGCGCGTCGCGCGTGAAGCGTCCAAAGCGCTGGTCGAGCGGCTGACTCGTCGGCATTCTTCACACTTCTTCGAAGCGCGCGGCGTTGCATGCCCCGGCTGGAGCCCTACGATGGCGCTCGTGGCTAGCCCGACCGAGAGCGCAGCAGACCTGGCGACGCATCGTGTGTCGGCGGATGCCGACGTCGCGCGCACGCTCGGCGTCGCCAAGGGCGGCGCGGCAAAGCGCTGGATCGGCCGCATCGTCGGCGGGCTGATTGTGTTCGCGCTCGTCGGCGGGCTGGCGGTGTTGATACGCAACGCGACCAAGCCGACCATCACGCGCTACGAGACGTCGCAGGTCCGTCGCGGCGACATCTCCGTCGTCGTCACCGCGACCGGCACCGTGCAAGCGGTCAACACGGTGCAGGTCGGCACCGAGGTCTCCGGCCGCGTCGCGGCGGTTCACGTCGACTTCAACGAGGCGGTCACGCTCGGGCAGATCCTCGTCGAGATCGATCCAGAGCAGCTCGAGGCGCGCGTCCGCGAGGCGCGCGCGCAGGGCTCCGTCGCGCGTGCGGCGGTGCAGCAGGCGGCTGCGGCGCTCACCGACGCGCAGACGACGCTGACGCGCGTCGAGCAGCTGCGCAGCCGGCAGATCGTCTCGCAAGCAGACCTCGACACCGCGCGTGCGGCGGTCGCGCGCGCCGAGGCTGGCGTCGCGAGCTCGCGCGCGCAGTCACAGGTCGCGGCGGCCGGCCTCGCGAACGCGACGACGCAGCTCGGCAAGAGCGTGATCCGCTCGCCGATCAACGGCGTCGTGCTGGCGCGCAACGTCGAGCCCGGGCAGACGGTCAACGGCCAGTTTCAGACGGCGCAGCTGCTCACGCTCGCCGAAGATCTCACGCGAATGGAGCTGCGCGTCGACATCGACGAGGCGGACATCGGCCGTGTGCGCGAGAGTCAGCTGGCGACGTTCACCGTCTCCGCGTATCCGGGCCGCCACTTCGACTCACGCGTCGTCGAGCTGCGCAACGCGCCGCGCACCGTGCAGAACGTCGTCACCTACGAGGCCGTGCTCGCGTTCGACAATCGTGAGCGGCTGCTTCGTCCGGGGATGACCGCGACGGTGAGCGTGATCTCCGATCGCCGCGCGGATGTCCTCACCGTGCCGAACGCGGCGCTGCGCTTCATCCCGCCTGGCCCCGAGGCGGAGGAACAGCGCAAGCGGCTCGGACAGACACGCCACGTATGGATCGAGCGCGCGCCGGGCAAGCTCGCGCCGATCGCGCTGGTCACCGGCGTCACCGATGGGCGCGTCACCGAGGTGCTGAGCGGATCGCTGCGTCCTGGCATGGCGCTCGTCATCGACGAAAAGCGCGAGGAGTAGCCCGTGCCGAGCGAGTCAGCGTCGCGAGCTTCGGTGCGCGAGGGCGCCACACGTACGAGCGCGCCGCTCATCGAGCTGCGCGGCGTGACGAAGATCTACGGCAAGGGCGAGGCCGAAGTGCGCGCGCTCGCCGGCATCGATCTCGTCGTCGAAGATGGCGAGTTCGTCGCCGTCATGGGCGCGAGCGGCAGCGGCAAGAGCACCTGCATGAACGTGCTTGGCTGCCTCGACGCGCCGACCGGCGGTGAACATCGCTTTCGCGGCGTCGAGGTCGGCGCGCTCTCGCAAGACCAGCGCGCGCTGCTGCGTCGGCACTACCTCGGCTTCGTGTTCCAAGGGTTCAACTTGCTCGCGCGGACGACGGCCCTCGAGAACGTCGAGCTCCCGCTGCTCTATCGCGGCGTCTCCGCGCGCGACCGGCGCCAGCGTGCGCTCGCCGCGCTCGCACAGGTCGGCCTCGCCGGGCGGGAGACGCACGCGCCGAGCGAGCTCTCTGGCGGTCAGCAGCAGCGCGTCGCCATCGCGCGCGCGATCGTCTCCGATCCGGCGGTGCTGCTCGCCGACGAGCCGACCGGCAACCTCGACTCGGCGCGAACTGCCGAGCTCATGCGACTGCTCGTCGACCTCAACCGCGAGCGACACATCACCATCGTGATGGTGACGCACGACCCGTCGGTCGCCGCGTACGCCTCGCGCATCATCACGTTCCGAGACGGACTCGTGCTCACCGACGTGCGGCAGGAGCAAGCAGCATGAGCTCGTCCGTGGAGCAAGCAGCATGAGCTCGTCCGTGGAGCAAGCAGCATGAGCCCGTCGATGTTGTGGAACACGCTGCTGATGAGCCTGCGCGAGATCCGCCGCAACACGATGCGCAGCGTGCTCACGACGCTCGGCGTGATCATCGGCGTCGCCGCCGTCATCGCGATGGTGCACCTCGGCGAGGGCGCGACGCGGCGCATCACCAACGACATCTCGAGCCTCGGCCGCAACCTGCTGTTCGTCTTCCCGGGCAGCGGACGCCGCACCGCGACGGTCACCAGCGCGCCGCCGTTCGACCTCGACGATGCGCGCGCGATCGCCGAAGAGGTCGCCGGTGTCGCTGGCGCCGCACCAAGCGCCGGCGGCGCCGCGCTCGCCGTCTACGGCAACAAGAATTGGCGCACCGGCATCACCGGCACGACCAACGACTACTTTCGCGTGCGCGAGTGGGCGCTCGACTCGGGGCGCACCTTCCTCGAGTCCGAAGAGCTCGCCGGGACGGCGGTCTGCGTGCTCGGCGCGACCCCGCGCAAGGAGCTGTTCGGCACGACCGACCCGCTCGGCGCCACGATCCGCGTCGGCGCGATCTCGTGCGAGGTGATCGGCGTATTGCACGAGAAGGGCCGCTCGACGTTCGGCGACGATCAGGACGACTTCATCGCCGTGCCGATCGCGATGTTCCAGCGGCGCATCGCTGGCAACCAAGACGTCGGCGTGATCTTCGTCTCCGCCGTGTCCGCCAGCGCGACGACCGAGGCGCAGCGCGGCATCGACGCGCTTTTGCGCCAGCGGCGTCGCATCGCAGATGGCGACGACAGCGACTTCCTCGTGCGCGACACCAAGGAGATCACCGAGCTCGCGTCGAAGGCGACCGGCGTCCTCACCGCGCTGCTCGGCGCGATCGCCAGCGTCTCGCTGCTCGTCGGCGGGATCGGCATCATGAACATCATGCTGGTGAGCGTCACCGAGCGCACCCGCGAGATCGGCATTCGCTTGGCGATCGGCGCGCGCGGACGCGAAGTGCTGCTGCAGTTCCT
>Ga0105047_10016885_pt1 | contig 11420 bp, 5 predicted proteins | sample MAT04_FD_78384 | JGI IMG/M metagenome (GOLD analysis project Ga0105047, IMG submission 78384) | Freshwater microbial communities from Lake Fryxell liftoff mats and glacier meltwater in Antarctica - MAT-04 (megahit assembly) | ecosystem: Environmental > Aquatic > Freshwater > Ice > Liftoff... | reverse complement strand
GGGCCCGGCAGCAGGTGCTCGTCCGGGCCGTGCTGCTTGCAGCCATTGTAGCTGTGCGGCACCCAGACCAGCGGCACATGCAGGTGGTCCACGAAGACATCGCCCGGCAGCCCGCCCGAAGAATTGGGGATGACCTGCACGGCCTTACCAAGCGAACGCTCCATGCTGTCGCGCGCCCACTGCACCCAGGGATGATCGGGCGAGGTGCGCGAGGCGGGCATGCGGACCGAGGCATTCTCGATCGCCACCTGCTCCAGCCCGTGCGTGTCGAGGTGGCTGCGCAGCGCCGCCTCGAACGTGTCCGTGTCGCTATCCACCGTGTAGCGGATCTGGCAATGCGCGCGAGCATCGGGCGCCACGGCGTTGACCGGATTTTCCGGTCGGCCGCTCACCATGGCCAGGATGATCAGGCTGTTCCAGCCATAGATCTTCTCCGCCGCCGTCAGGCCGGGCTCACCCCAGCCTTCGTCGATCGTCGCCGCCTCGCCGCCGCCGCCGACTTCACAGCCGGCCAGCACTCCGCGCACAGCGGCCGGCACGCCGTTGCGGGGCAGCCAGTCGCGCACGAGGATCTTGCCATTGCGGTCCATCATGGTGGCGATCGCATGCGCCAGCACCACCGCCGGGTCGGTGGTGAGCCCGCCCCAATGGCCCGAATGCACCCCGCCCTCACGCAGCTTCACCACCAGGTCGAAATGGAAGGTGCCGCGCGTGCCGGTCGCGATGGTCGGCACTTCCGGCATCACGCGCGGGCCATCGCTCGCGATCAGCGCATCGGCCGCCAGGAGTTCGGCGTTCTGGGCCACGAATTCGCGCAAGCCGCGGCTGCCACGCTCCTCGGCCATCTCCAGCACGAGCTTCACGTTGAACCCGAGCTTGCCACCGCGTGCCGCGAGCACCGCCTCCAGCGCCATCAGATTGATGACGTGCTGGCCCTTGTTGTCGGCCGTGCCGCGCCCGTACCACTTGCCGTCCTGCTCGGTCAGAGCCCAGGGGACGAGGCCCTCGGTCCATTGCTCGTCGAGCCCGCGCACGGTGTCGCCATGGCCGTAGAGCAGGATCGTGGGGCGGCCGGGGTCCTCGATGCGCGCCGCGGTGAGGATGGGCCCGAAGCCCTCCAGCGGGTTCGGATGGATGGCGACGGTGAAGCCCAGTTGCTCCACCCAGGGGCGGATCGCCTCGTCCAGATACTGATGCAAGGCGGGGTCGAAAGCCGGGTCCTGCGCTGTCGAGGGGATGGCGACGAATTGGGCAAGGCGCGTCCGCAGCGCGCCATCGTCGAACATCGCGGCAGCGCGCAACAGGGCCATGGCCCGGCCCGATGTGTCATGGGTCATCACTGGCTCTGCTTTCCTGCATGGATTGTCGCGGCGCGCGGGCGCTCTGTCGTGCCGCATGTCTTGGGGGATGCTCTAGACCATGATCCGCGCCGAAAGAAGCGCGGCGCATGGTCTAGTCTTCTGAATTTCCGCGTGATTCACGCTGTTCGGTGATTCCACCTCAAGCGATCACGCTCTAGCCAGCCGGCCGTGGGGCGTCCACGCATCAGGGCGGATGATCTGCGCGCCACCGCAACCATGCCGCGATCTCTGGCAGGCGCGCGGGTTCGAGCGTCGGCCCCATCAGGCGCAGGGCCAGTTCCGGCGCGCCCGCGGGAACTGGCAGCGTCACGCGCAGGTCCAGCGTGTCACGCGGCAGGTCCACCCAGCCGAACACGCCGAGCACCATCCCGGCCTCCCCCTCCAGCATCGCCGCGCCCAGCGTGATCCGCCCGCCAGTCAGGGTCAGCGCGGCGCTGCCGCGTTCAATGGGAGTGGCGCCATTGCCGAAGGCCATGACCAGCGCCGCCTCCGCGGCATCCGTGTCGGCCCAGCCCAGCGCCGCCATGGCGGCCGCGGCGTCGAAGCCCTGCACTACCCCGTCCCGGAGCGCGAGACTCCCAGTGCCGGCCAGCGTCGCGACCAGCTCCGCCGGCGTATCGCCCGTGGCGGTCAGCCGGAACTCGCCCGAGAGCCGACCGGCACCGATATCGACCGGCCGCCCGATCAGCGGTGCGGCGAGGACGATATCGGCGAAGCCACCCTCGGCCGTGATCCGCAGCTCGGCCCCCCGCTCAACGCGGACAGCGCCTTGGAGGGTTCCGCCAGCCAGGCTGCCGCGCAGCTCCTCGACGCGAAGCGCCTGCCCATCGGCCTTCAGTGTCGCACTCGCCTGCTCGATTGCCGGCAGCCCCACCGCTTCGACGCGGTCGGCCCGAAGGGTGAGGTCGAGATTGAGCGAAGGCCATTCCAGTCCAACGAGGCCCCGCCAATCCGGCAGCGGGAGGCGCTCCATATGGAGGCGGCCGCTCAACGTGCCCCGCCCATTGGACGCAATGTAGGCAAGCTGGCCGCGCCCGCGCAGGCCGCCCGCCACCACCTCCAGGCTTTCCGCCGTCCAGGCGCCCGGCCGGGCGGCCACGCTCGCGATGAGCGAGAAGGAACCCTCGCCGATCCAGTCCGGCGGATCGCGCTGCAGCAGGCTGGCGAGCAGGCGGGTGGCGCCGGGGTGGCGCGCCGTCATCGTGCCCTGGAGGCGCTGCTGCGACTGGTCGAGCGTCGCCTGCGCTTCGAGCCGTGCCTCGCCGAGGTCGGCTTCGAGGCGGAGCGCCAGCGCCTCCAGCGGGCCACCGCCCGAGACACGCAGCCGCAGTGGCAATCCCGCAAGCGCTGGCCGGTCCACGCCGAGCGCCCCGAGCAGCGGGCCGGCCACGCCTTCCGCTTCCAGCGCAAGGTCGCTGACGCGCGTGCCTGCCAGGGTGCCGGCGAGCGCCACGTCCATGCCAAGGTGCCGCCCCGCGAGCCGTCGGAGAACGATGCGCCCGCCGTCGACCGCGCCGTCGATCGCGAGGCGCTCCCACACGGCACCGCCGGTGACGAGGCGCGCGAAGCCCAGGCGGATGTGCAGGTCGGCGTCGGCGCTCACCCCGCGCAGAAGGGCCAGTATTTCGGGGACGGCCATCGCGGTTTCGAAGGTGTCGATCTCGATGCCGAGGGCCAGGCTCGGCCGCGCCGCCTGCCGCCAGACGAAACCGCCCGTGGCGCGGCTGGCACCGAACCTCCCGTTCAGCTCCGTCACCGCGAATAGGGCGCCCTCCCACGAGAGCAGCAGGCGACCCTCAGATGGCCCGGGCGGCAGGGGGAAACGAGCCGGCCAGGCAAGGCTCTCGGCTAGAGCGCTGGGCGTGGCCGAGCGCCAGCGCACCGCAAGGTCGAGCCGTGGGGCGGTGCCGGCGCCAGAGATCTCCAGCAGCGTGCCGCCTGGCGCCTCGGCCGAGAACTCGTTCAGCGTCAGGCGCTCACCCTGCAAGGCGGCGACGGCCTTGAGCCGCGCGAGGCGCAGCGGCCCGAAGCTCGCGAGCTCGGCCGAGAGATCGAGGGAGACCGGCACGGCCTGGGCGCCCGCGCCGCGCAGCGCCGCGAGCCAGGGTTCCAACTCCAGGCGCGGGGCCACCAACGTCAGGTCGAAGCGCGGGCTCGGGGTGAGCCGAAGGGCGGCCGAACCGCGCACATCCTGCTCGCCGGACTTCAGGACGAGGTCGCTCGCCACCAGCATTTCGGCGCCGGCCACGAGCTCGGCTGTCGCATGGAAAGCGCCTGGCGGTGCGGGAATGAACACCGAGAGGTCCGGGCCGGACGCCTGCAGACGCCCTTCAAAACCGCCCTCTGCCAGCACTACGCCGCGAGCCTCGACGGTTGCGCCGGCATGGGTCGCGGTGAAGTCGAGCGACGCGATGCCGTCATCGCCCACACGGCCCAGCGTGGTTTGGAAACGCACCTGCCGGCCACGCCAGGCGAGACTGCCCTCAGCCGTCAGAGCCTCCGAAATGCCGCCCGCGGTGAGACGCGCGGAGACCCCCTCCACCACCGCGCCCCCGATCGAGATCCGGCTTTCCTCGATGCGGGCGTCGAGCGCCGTCAGCCAGGGCGGCGGCGCCAGCCCCGGCAGCGAGCTGGGCGGCCATGGCAAGCGGATATCGGCACCGACCAGCGCCACTTCACGGACGTCGAGGCGGCCGAGCAGCAGGCTCCACAGGTCGAGGCGCAGGCGCAGCGCGCGCGCAGACATGCGGATTTCGTCCGCCGCCTCGCCGATCACGATGCGCGACGCTTCGAGCCGCGGTTGCGGCAGCAGGACCAGCGCGACCCGCCCCTCCAGCGCCACGGGCCGGCCGAGCCGTTCGGAGGCGATCTGCGCCAGGGCGTTGCGGTGGCGGTCCCAGTCGAGCCAGCGCGGCAGGGCGTAGGCGGCGCCCGCGGCGAGCGCGAGAAGGGCCGCGATCAGCGCAAGGAGGAGCGGGCGCTTCAAGCCGCTCCCCAGCCGCCGCCGCCCGGAGTTTCGACGACCAGCATGTCGCCCACGTCCAGATCCGCCTTCCCGGCATTGCCGGGGATCGGCGTGATGCTGCCATCCGCCCGCTCCACCCATTGCCGGCCGGGCGCGCCATTGGCTCCGCCATGCAGGCCGTGCGGCGGGACGTTGCGGCGGGAGGCGACGACGTCGGCCTGCAGCGGCCGCAGGAAGCGGATGCGCCGGCGCGAGCCGTCGCCGCCATGCCATCGGCCCGCCCCGCCCGAGCCGCGCCGGATGGCGAATTCCTCAAGCCGCACCGGGTAGCGCATCTCCAGGATCTCGGGATCGGTCATGCGGGTGTTGGTCATGTGCGTCTGCACGGCCGAGGTGCCGTGAAAGCCGGGCCCTGCCCCCGTGCCGCCGCAGGTCGTCTCGTAATACTGGTAGGTAGCGTCGCCAAAGAGGGTGTTGTTCATCGTGGCCTGCGCGCTGGCACAGGCGTCGAGGGCGGCCAGCAGCGCGTTGCAGGTCATCTGGCTGACTTCGGTATTGCCCGCCACCACGGCACGCCCGGGCGTCGGCGAGAGGAAGGACGCGGGCGGCACGATGATCTCGATGGGCTTGAGGCAGCCATCATTCAGCGGAATGTCCTCGCCCACCAGGGAGCGGAAGCAGTAGAGCACGACCGCGCGGCAGACGGCGGCGGGCGCGTTGAAATTGTCCGGCCGCTCGGGGCCGGTGCCGGTGAAGTCGATCACGGCGCGGCGATTGGCGCGGTCCACGCGGACGGCCACGACAAGCGGCGTGCCGTCATCCGTGGTGGTGGCAAAGCTGCCATCCTTCAGTGTGGCAAGCACGCGGCGCACGCTTTCCTCCGCATTGTCCATCACGTGGCCCATGTAGGCGCTGACCGTGGGCAGGCCGAATTCGCGCACCGCGCGGCGGAGTTCCTGGACGCCCATCTCGTTGGCGGCGATCTGCGCCTTGATGTCGGCCACGTTCACGTCGGGGCTGCGGGCCGGCCATGTGGCGCCGGAGAGCAGCGCGCGGAACTCCGGCTCGCGGAAATGCCCGGCATCGACCAGCAGGAAATCGTCGATGACGACGCCCTCCTCCTCCAGCGTCGAGGAACCTGGCGGTGTGGAGCCCGGCGTGAGGCCGCCGATATCGGCATGGTGCCCTCGGCTGCCCACGAAGAACAGGATGTCGCGGCCATTCGCTTCATCGAAGACGGGCGTGATGACCGTGACGTCGGGCAGGTGCGTGCCGCCATTGTAGGGGTTGTTCAGCGCCACCACGTCGCCCGGCTTGAGTGTCGCAGCGCGCGAGCGGATGACGGTGCGCACGCTCTCGCCCATCGCGCCCAGATGCACCGGCACATGCGGCGCATTGGCGATGAGTTGGCCTTCCGCATCGAAGATGGCGCAGGAGAAGTCCAGCCGCTCCTTGATGTTCACGCTGAGCGAGGTGTTCTGCAGCACCACGCCCGTCTGCTCGGCGATGGACATGAAGAGGCTGTTGAACAGCTCCAGCATCACCGGGTCCACACGGCCCGCCTGGGCAGCGCGCGCGGCCGCCCGCGCCTCGATGCGATGGAGGATGAGGTGGTTCAGCGCCGTCACGCGCGCTTCCCAGCCGGGCTCGACCACGGTGGTTGCGATGGCCTCGCGGATCAGCGCGGGGCCGCGGATGGCGTCGCCCGCGCGCAGCGCCTCGCGGTCATGCACGGGTGCGTCATGCTTCGCCCCTTGGGCGAAGAGCGTCACGCGGTCGAGCAGAGGGATCGCCTCGCCCTGCGTGCGATCGGCCAGGCGCTGCTCCTCCACCGCCTCGCCGGGCATGGTGATCTCGGCCAGGGCCGCTTCGACGATCACCTCGCGTTCCGGCGTCGCGAAGCCGAAGCGCGCGCGATGTGCCTCGGTGAACTCGCGGAGCACGTCGGCATGGTTTCCGGCCGCGACGGGCAGGAAGGCGTCCGTGCCGGCATAGCGCAGGTGCAGGCGGTGGGCCGCAGCCAGACGCGCGCCATCGGCGCCCTGGCGGATGAGTTCGGCCCGGCCGGCGGCTTCCAGCTCGTCCAGCTTCGCCTCCAGCGCGTCCATGCCGGCGGGCGAGAGCGGCCGTTCGATGGCCGCCTCGCGGATCACGGACTGATCGGCCAAACCCATCCCGTAGGCGCTGAGCACGCCGGCGAAGGGGTGAATGAACACCGTCTCCATGCCGAGTTCGTCGGCGACCAGGCAGGCGTGCTGGCCGCCCGCCCCGCCGAAGCAGGTCAGGGCGTATTTCGCCACGTCATAGCCGCGTTGGAGCGACACCTGCTTGATCGCATGCGCCATGTTCGAGACGGCGATGCGCAGGAACCCTTCCGCCACCTCGGCTGGGGTCGGCGTGGTGCCGGTAGCGGCCGCGATCTCGGCAGCCAGCAACGCGAACTTTTTGTGGACGATGGCGGCGTCGAGCGGCTCGTCGCCACCCGGGCCAAAGATCGCCGGGAAATGCGCGGGCTGGATCTTGCCCACCATGACGTTCGCGTCCGTTACGGTCAGCGGGCCGCCGCGGCGGTAGCAGGCGGGGCCGGGCACCGCGCCCGCGCTCTCGGGGCCGACGCGATAGCGCGCACCATCGAACTTCAGGATGGAGCCGCCGCCGGCGGCCACCGTGTTGATCGCCATCATCGGCGCACGCATCCGCACGCCGGCCACTACGGTCTCGAAGGCGCGCTCATACTGGCCGGCATAGAGCGCCACGTCGGTCGAGGTCCCGCCCATGTCGAAGCCGATGATCCGGTCGAAGCCGGCCATGGCGGCGGTGCGCGCCGCCCCCACGATGCCGCCCGCCGGGCCCGACAGGATGGCGTCCTTGCCCTGGAAGGAATTCGCCTCGGCAAGGCCGCCGCTCGACTGCATGAAGTAGAGCTTGATGGATTGCTCGCCGGACGATCGGACGGGACCGCCCAGTTCCTCCGCCACCTGGGCCACGTAGCGCCGCAGGATCGGCGAGAGGTAGGCATCCACCACCGCCGTATCCCCGCGCGGCACGATGCGCGGCAGCGGGCTCGCCTGGTGCGAGAGGCTGATCTGGGTGAAGCCCTCCTCCGCCGCGATTTCGCCGACGCGCAGCTCATGCGCCGGATGCGCCCAGGCATGCATCAGCACCACGGCAACCGCGCGGATGCCATCGGCAAAGGCCGCCTGCAGCGCCGCCCGCGCCGCGGCTTCATCGAGCGGCGCGATCTCGGTTCCGTCCACCGTGACGCGCCCGCCGATCTCGGCCACGCGCTCATGCAGCAGTTCGGGCAGCTTTACGTTGAGGTCGAAGAGGCGCGGCCGGGCCTGGTTGCCGATCCTGAGCATGTCGGCGAAGCCCACCGGCACCAGCAGCAGCACGCGTTCGCCCTTGCGCTCCAGCAGCGCGTTGGTGGCGACGGTCGTGCCCATCTTCACCGCCTCGACAACGCCTTCCGGCAGAGGCGCGCCGGGGGCGAGGCCCAGCACCTGGCGGATGCCCGCAACGGCCGCATCCCGATACCGCTCGGGATTCTCGGACAGGAGCTTGGTGGTGGAAAGCGTGCCGTCCGGGTGCCGGGCCACGATGTCGGTGAAAGTGCCGCCGCGATCCACCCAGAACTGCCACTTGTCCAAGCTCATGCGCGCCGCTCCTGATACCGCTTTCGCTTTGGAGGCGCGGGGCGTGGCGCGCAAGGGGGTCGGCGTGTTAGCAGCCTCTTCTGGCGAAGGGATTTGCATTGGGCTTTTGGGGAAAGATCATCGGGGGCATCGCGGGCTTCGCCACGGGCGGCCCGATCGGCGCGCTCATGGGCGCCGTTGCGGGCCATGCGGCCGACAGCGGCGGCAAGGTCATGCCCAATGCCGCCAACCTCGCTTCCATGCTGGGCTCGCGGGAGCAGTTGTTCGCGATCTCGGTGGTCGTCCTCTCGGCCAAGCTCGCCAAGTGTGACGGCCCCGTCGTGCGCGCCGAGATCGATGCCTTCAAGCGCATGTTCCGCATCCCGCCGCAGAACATGAAGGACGTGGCCGAGCTTTTCGACCTGGCGCGCGGGAGCGCCGACGAGTTTGAGCCCTTCGCCGACAAGCTGGGGGAGGCCTTCGCCGACAACAAGGCGATGCTGGAGGACGTGCTGGGCGCGCTGTTCCAAATCGCCCGCGCCGATGGCCCGTTGACCCGCGGCGAAGTCCGCTTCCTGCAACGCGTCCAGACCGGCTTTCGCCTCGAATCGCGCGAGTGGGAGCGTGCCCGCGACGGCCATGCCCGGCCCGGCGCCGCAACAGACGCCACGCCGGGGATCGACGCCTATACCGTCCTCGGCCTTCCCGCGAACGCGAGCGACGAGCAGGTCCGCGCCACCTGGCGCAAGCTGATGCGCGAGAACCACCCCGACGCCCTGGCATCACGCGGGGTGCCCAAGGAGTTCATCGACCGGGCGACGAACAAGGTGGCCGAGATCAACAACGCCTGGGACCGCATCAAGCGCGAGCGCAAGATGTGATCCGACGAGGCGGCGGCACGGAAACCTTCTCGCCCTCTCCGTACGGGACTGCTAGAATCGGGCGCAAGGAACCGGACGGAACGCCGCCATGCCCGATAGCGCCACGCTAGCCCCGCACCAAATCGATCGGCCCGCCGAGCACGTTGATGTGCTGATCGTCGGCGCCGGCATCTCGGGCGTGGGCGGCGCCTACCATCTGGCCACGCAGCGCCCCGGCACGCGCTTCCTGGTGCTGGAGAGCCAGCACAGTTTCGGCGGCACCTGGCTGACGCACAAATATCCCGGCATCCGCTCGGACAGCGACCTCTACACCTTCGGCTACCGCTTCAAGCCCTGGGTCGGGCCGCCCATCGCCAGCGCCGAGGAGATTTTGCGCTACATGGGCGAGGTCATCGAGGATACCGGCCTCGCCCCCCATATCCGCTACAACCACATCATCCACAGCGCAGCGTGGGACAGCACGGCGAAGCTCTGGACGCTCGAGGCCACCGACACCGCCACCGGGGAGCGCCGCCACTTCACCACGAACTTCCTCTGGATGTGCCAGGGCTATTACCGCCACGCCGAGGGCTACACGCCCGAATGGCCCGGCATGGCTGATTTCCAGGGCCGCATCGTCCATCCCCAGAATTGGCCCGCCGACCTCGATTATGCCGGAAAGCGCGTGATCGTGATCGGTTCCGGCGCCACGGCAGCGACCGTCGTGCCCGCCATGGCCGGCAAGGCCGCGCATGTGACGATGCTGCAGCGCTCACCCACCTGGTTCCGCATCGGGCGCAACGGCATCGACATCGCCGACCAGCTACGCGAACTCAACGTGGACGAGACCTGGGTGCACGAGATCGTCCGCCGCAAAATCCTGCTGGAACAGTCGAAATTCACCGCCCGCAGCTTCCGGGAGCCCGACAAGGTGGCCGCCGAACTGCTGGACGAGGTGAAGCGCATCGTTGGACCCGACTATGATGTCGGCACACATTTCACGCCTCGCTACCGCCCCTGGCACCAGCGCCTGGCCTATGTGCCGGATGGCGACCTGTTCCAGTCCGTCGCCGACGGCCAGGCCAGCGTCGTCACCGACGAGATCGAGCGCTTCACCGCGAACGGCATCCTCACCAGTTCGGGTAAGGAACTGGCGGCGGACATCATCGTCACCGCGACGGGTTTCCACTTGAACGTCCTGGGCGACATCGCCTTCGAGGTGGACGGCAAGCCGCTCGACTTCCATGAAACCGTCACCTACCGCGGCATGATGTTCACCGGCCTGCCGAACATGGTCTGGGTCTTCGGGTACTTCCGGGCGAGTTGGACGCTGCGCGCCGACCTCGTCGCCGATTTCGTCTGCCGACTGCTGGGCGAGATGCAGGAGCGAGGCACGAAGCAGGTGGAGGTCGCGCTGCGGCCGGAGGACCACAACATGCCCCTCCTCCCCTGGATCGACCCGGCGAACTTCAATCCAGGCTACCTGATGCGCGGCATGCACCTGCTGCCCCGGCGCGGCGACAAGCCCGAATGGCAACACAACCAGGACTATTGGAGCGAGAAGGACCAGTTCCCTGCGATCGACCTGAAGGATGCGGCATTCGTCTACCGTTGATGACGCTGCGGATCACGGAGCGCCCCTCGCCCAACCACGAGCCACGGCCCGATGGCGAGGCTATCGACACGCTCATCCTTCACTATACCGGCATGCGGAGCGGCGCCGAGGCCATCGCCCGCCTGCGCGACCCGGCGGACATCGTCTCCTCGCACTACGTGGTGGAGGAGGACGGCCAGGTCTTCCGCCTGGTGCCCGAGGCGCTGAAGGCCCGCCATGCCGGCGTCTCCCACTGGCGGGGGCGTGAGGCGCTGAACGCCACCTCCATTGGCATCGAGATCGTCAATCCCGGCCATGAATGGGGATACCGGCACTTCCCGGCGATGCAGATGGCAGCCGTCGCGGATCTCTGCCTGGAGATCCTGGGCCGGCATCCCATCCCGGCCCGCAACGTGGTCGGCCACAGCGACGTGTCGCCCGACCGCAAGCAGGACCCGGGCGAGCTCTTCGACTGGGAGGGGCTGGCCGCCAACGGTATCGGCCTCTGGCCCCAGCAGGACGGCGCAACGGATGGCGACGCGCTCGAACTCCTCGGCCGCATCGGCTACCGGACCGACCTGCCCTTGCCGGTTCTCGTCACCGCCTTCCAGCGCCACTGGCGGCAGGAGCAGGTGGACGGCATCGCCGATGCGGAGACCTTGGCCCGGATGCAGGGCCTGATTCGCCTCATGGCGGCTTGACCCGGCGCGCCGGTGGGGCGCAAACAACCTCCGATACCGGATGGCTGGACGGCCGCTGGACCCGCGAGAGATCGCGGGACTGGAGGAAAGTCCGGGCTCCACGGAAATACGGTGCCGGTTAAGGACCGGCGAGCGCAAGCTCAGGGAAAGTGCCACAGAGAACAGACCGCCGGATCGGTTTGGCCTTCGGGCTTGGCCCAAACGGCAAGGGTGAAACGGTGGGGTAAGAGCCCACCGCGCTTCCAGCAATGGCGGCGGCACGGCAAACCCCACCGGGAGCAAGGCCGAATAGGGAGGGCAGTTG
>Ga0105047_10016882_pt1 | contig 11421 bp, 6 predicted proteins | sample MAT04_FD_78384 | JGI IMG/M metagenome (GOLD analysis project Ga0105047, IMG submission 78384) | Freshwater microbial communities from Lake Fryxell liftoff mats and glacier meltwater in Antarctica - MAT-04 (megahit assembly) | ecosystem: Environmental > Aquatic > Freshwater > Ice > Liftoff... | reverse complement strand
TTGGCTTCCGAACTGGCATTGCCGCGGCGCACGCGGTGAATAGCCAGACTTTCGAGCACCTCACGCTGCGGGGGCAGCGCGAGGTCGGCTTCAAGAACGAAGGGCAGACGATCAGCATCCGCAGACTCACCAGCGAGAACAGCGTGCCGTCCGTCTCGACTTATGGCACACTCTGCCTCCTTGAGGCCAAGTTGATTGGGCAGGGAGCGGCAGCCCAAGCGCCGGCCGTGGTGAACTTTAATGGTGGAAGAATATTTCTCCGCGACATCACCACGACCGGCTACCAGCGCGCGCTCGCGGACATGAAGACCCCGGACTTCGCGGCCGCCTCCCGCATCCAAGGAACCGACAAACCGGGGAGCGAAGGGCCGGACATCTCGGAGTATTGCTCGGAACCAGCCACCAGTCCCTTCCCCTCAGCGCGCGGGTCACTGCGGCTGCCAATCAAGGAGACACCGGAAACGCCGTGGGACGATCCCAAGACTTGGGCGAACGTGGACAGGTTTGGCGCTGATCCCACGGGCGAGGCTGACTCAGCGGCGGCGGTTCAAAAAGCGATGGATTCCGGCGCGACCACCGTCTTCCTGCCCGGCAGCTACAACTTGCGTTCGACCGTGATCATCCGTGGCAACGTCCGCCGCGTCCTGGGTCTGGGTGGGATGATCAATTATGGCAAGGGCCTGCGCCCTGACTTGCGCCTGGCCGAGGGGAACGCGCCGGTAGTGTTCCTGGAACATTTTGCAAACATCCACGGAGGTTTGGAAATCGCTGCGCGACGCACGCTGGTCCTGCGCAGTGTGCAGGACTGCGACCTCGCGAACACCCCGGCTGCTGAGGGCAGCGAGCTTTTTATGGAAGACGTGGTTACTCACGACCTGCGGTTGCGCAAACAGCGGCTGTGGGCGCGGCAACTCAACATCGAGAACGAGGGCACGCATCTCACCAATGACGCCGGCGAGCTTTGGATTCTCGGTTACAAGACAGAGCGGGGCGGCACGTTGCTGGATACCCGCGGCGGCGGACGCAGCGAAGTGCTGGGCGGTTTCAGCTATACCACCACGGCGGGCAAGCTCGCGCCGATGTTTGTGAATGATAGTTCCTCGGTCTTCGCCTATTTCGCTGAAGTCTGCTTCAGCGACAACCCTTTCGCGGTGCTCGTCCGTGAGACTCGCCGTGGCGAGACGCGCTCGGTTGCGCGAGGCAGTGGGTCAACCTTGCCCTACCTGGGCTACGAGTCAAAGCGGTGAACCAGGCAGGGGAGCCACACTCGACCGCGCTTGGTTACCAACGGGTGACGCGCAGGCGGAGATAGCGCGTCGCGTTCGCGGACACGGGTGCGGTGGCCCGCCAAGTATGCACCTGAAGATTGCCCAACGCATCGCAGGCGATTTCCTCGCAGTGACCGGAGCCGGAGAACCAATTCGATAAGTCGGGGCTGGTCTGAACCTCGGTCTGCACATCCGCGGCGGTGGGATCTTGCGTGAAGGTGTAATGCAGTTCGCCGCCTACGATGGTGGCAAACGGCCGGGTGTTGGTGTCGGCGCTCTTGGGGGCGAGGCCGAGGACGTATTCCATCAAGTTGGCCAGTCCGTCGCCCTCGGGATCGGCCAGGTCACCTGAGATCGTGGGCTGAAGCAATTCGGCGGCGGTGAAACGGGATCTCCGCCAAGCATCAATAGGCCGGTCTCGCAAAGTGATCGCGGCATTGCTCAAGGTGGTCAGCCCATAAGCCGCGGCAGGCTGGAGTGTGAGTGCCACCGTCTCATCGCCCTCCACCAGGGTGTCGGGCAGCGGCTTGATGAAAAGGTTGGTCCTGATGGCTCCGGCCGCCAGAGTCAGCGTGCCGGTCAAGGCGACGTAGTCCGCGCCGTTGCTGGCGGTGCCGCGGACTGAGTATTGGATGGCCACGGGTGCGCTGGTGTCACCGCTGCGCACAAAGGCGAAGCGCGCGGTGTTGGTCAGCCACTCGCCTGCGATCCCGTCCGCGGCGACCAACTCAATAGCGGGCTTCGGCGGCGGGAGCGCATTGGTGCCCACGGGGAGGAATCGCACCGCATCCGCGATGACATATTGTCCGCTCGCTGTGCCGTCGTTGCGGATGATGACGCCCTGGCCGGCCCCGGCGGTAAAGTTGGTGGTGAGGAGTTTATACCAGCCGGCGCTGCTGTTCCGCTGGTTCACCAGCACGCGATTGGTGCCCGCGGCGTGGATAACATCGTACGGCACGTTGGCCGCCCGGTTGGCGCTTTCCACCCACCAGGCATAGACCTCGTAAGTGCCGTTGGTGGGGAACACGGGTGTATAGCGGACCCAACTTGCCCCCTTGTTGCCAGCGTTGTCATGAAAGTAGTCGGCGTTCCAGCCGCCGGCATTGGCGCCATTGACCCAGGCGCCGCCGCGCGTCACTGCGGGGTCGTCTTCATCGAGAATGATGCCGTTGGTGGTATAGCCGGCACTCTCCCAAGTTAGAAGCTGTCCGTCGGCGCGCAGGCGGGCCGCGAGTTCCGGGTAACTGACCTGCTGCACGGAAGTGGCTTTCTCCAAGGCGAGCGCCGCAGCGTTCGCAGCACTCTGACTCAGCATCATGAAAACCGGCTCCATACGGATTGAGCCAAACGCAACATGGCTCGCAGAGAGGGCGAAGGTGCATAGCAAGTTCTCACATTCACCCGCGCGCGGGATGATGGACCGATAGCTCACCGCGTACGGGAACGGCACACTGCCCCCGATGCTGCCTTCCCACCGCGTGAAGCCGCCAACAGCGACGCGCTGCAGGCCGTGCGAGTCAATTACGTAACTTGCCATTGAGATAGGATCGGCCGCGGCGCGGCGGCCATCCGCGTTGTGTTGGAGCATCACATAGTCGCTGACCATGCGGCGGGCCTCGCGGACGTAGATCTGGAAGGGCCAGCCACCCGTGTCCGTGAACTCATCCTTGGCCAGACCCCACGACTGCATGTTGGTTCGCACATTGAGCGGCACGCGCGGGCTCGTGGCGAGGAGCGTGAACATGCCGCGGATGTAGTCCTCATGCTGCTGTCGGATGATTGCCCGCCCGCCATGCGTGTTGGTCGCCCACGTGTAACTCCCACCCACCCAGTCGGTGGAAAGTTCGTCACGCGCATTGATGTCTGTCTTGCCGTTGGGGATGATCGTCTGGATGTCCATGAGTTGCGCCAGCGTCACTGCGCCATCCCGGGCGAGCCGGGCCTCGACGTAGCGGGCGAACAACTCGAAGTCCGCCGCGGAGTAATTGGCCGGCGGTGCGATGGGCAGCTTGTTGGTGGCGTTCTGAGTCAGGCACAGGCGGAAGTTGTAGGCTTGCACCCGTTGATCGCCCTGCCCGACCGTGCCAGCGCTGTCGCTCTGGACGTACTTGAGCAGCCCGCTGGCCGGGTTGCCAGGAGACACGTAAGGATCATAGTTGTAAGTGCCGCCGAGCGAGCGGATGCCCGCCAGTGACTCGGCGTAAGTATTGGTTCCTTCCCGCCCGTAGGTATAGGTCACGCCAGCGGCCGCCATCAAGTCCCCCTCGTAGGTCGTGTCTAGGAACATCTTTCCCCGATACACCGAACCATCCTCCATCGTGACGGCCGTGATGCGCTGGCCGTCGCGGTTGACGGCCGCAAGCAGCTTGTTGGTTTGCACGGGGACACCCGCCTCGCTCAGCATCTGCCAGAAGACACTTTCTGCGACGCGCGGCTCGAAGAAGTACACCGCGCTGGTGCTGCCGTAGCGCTGACCCACCCGGAGGTAAAACTCCCGCGCCACCCCGCCAATGGACGCGGTGTTGCCTCGGTCGGTGACGCCCAGGCCGCTGGCGGACAGGCCGCCCACGTGGCCGGTTTGTGCCAGCAGCACCACGCTTTTGCCCAGGCGCGCGGCGGAAACGGCAGCGACCACGCCGCCCGAAGTGCCGCCATACACGATCAAATCCGCCTCCACTGGACAGGCAGCGTGGAGCGGCAAACAAGCGGTCAATGCCAGCAGTGGCAGGGCAGCCCGGCACCGGCGTAGAAGCGAGCGAAACATGGCGGCAAGGGTTCCACAGCGACCCCGGCGTGGCAACTTCGGTCGAGGCTCCTTGCTGCGGCGAAGCGCTCGCGGAGTTGCATCCATGCGGTTGTGGAGCGCGCCTGCCTCAGCCGCAGCCGCGGGAGACGAAGGCCGGGCCAGCACCTCTCCCCGGGTGCCCAGGGCCACCAACCCGTGAACGCAAACGCGCCGGCAGACGCCGCGGCAAAACCCTGCGCCACCGGTTGGCGAACGCGGCTGCGGCTGGGTCGTCCACGCTCCGACCGCGTGGATTGCGCTGCGGTTGGTTGAACTGGCCCGGCTGGTCCGCGCGCCGGCAGCCGCAAAAAACCCGTTTCCTCATGGCAGTCCGGTGCTAGACTCACCGCCGCACTATGCGACAACCCTGTTTGCCCTTCGTCTTTGCCCTGGCCCTGCTGGCCGGCCTCGCCTCCGCGGCGGCCCAGCAGGTGGACAATGGCATCCGCGCCATCGTCAACGCCAAGGTCATCACCCAATATCAGGTGGCGATGAACGCCAAGCCGGCGGTGGACCTCCTCCGCCGCAAGTACGCCGGGACGCCCGAACTGCGCCAGCGGATCGAGGACGCCTACACGAATTCCCTCCGGCAACTCATTGATCGCGAGATGATCGTCAACGACTTCCAGGCTTCCGGCTTCAAGCTCCCGGACCCGATCGTGGACGAATACGTTCGCAGCCGCTGGAAGGAACAGTTCGGCGACCGCACTGAATTCATCAAGACGCTCCAGGCGCAAGGCATGAGTTTCGAGAAATACAAGGAGGACGCCCGCGAGCGGATCATCGTCGGCGCGCTCGAGGAGAAGAACGTCGGCAAGGCCACCATCGTTTCGCCGTTGAAGCTTGAACGCTACTACCAGCAGCGGAAGGAGGAGTTCAAGCTGCCGGACCAGATCAAACTCCGCGTCATCGTGCTCGACAGCAGTTCGGCACCCACGACCGAAGACCGGGTCAAGCTGGCGGAGGAAATCCGCTCCCAGATTCTGGGTGGCACCACCTTCGCCGAGATGGCCGCGGTGTATTCCACCGGCTCCCAGCGCAGCCAGGGCGGCGACTGGGGCCTGGTGAAGCAGTCCACGCTGCGGGAAGATTTCGCGGGCTTCGTCTTTGACCTCCCGACCAACCAGGTCAGTTCCGTCTTCAAGGCGCAGAACGGCGAATGTTACCTCTTCCTCGTCGAAGAGAAGCTGCCGGCGCATTACCAACCTCTGGCCGACACCGAGGTGCGCGACAAGCTCGAGAAAGAGCTGCTGCTCGAAGAGCGCAAGCGCCTCCAGGACGGCTATATCAAGAAGCTCCAGGAAAAAACCTTCGTGGTTCGCTACTGACCTCGCCGGGCGCACTTGAGTCGCGCCCACCACCATGACTCGCTCCCTCGGCATCTGCCTCGGCGACCCCTCCGGCATCGGTCCGGAGGTGACGCTCAAAGCCGTCGCCGCCGAGCCGCCCGGCCCCGGCTTCAGCTACCAACTCATCGGCAGTCGCGCCTTGCTCGTCCACACGGAAAACCAACTCCGCACCGGCGTCCGCCTGACCCCCGCGGACGATGCGCCGCAGCCCGGCGAGATTTCCGTGAGCGACCGCTTCGGCGCGGCGTTTGAGGCGCCGCCAGCGCCCGGTTCGTCCGTCGCTGCCCGCGCGGCCATCGGCTGGTTGCAAGCGGGCGCGGAGGCTTGCCTGCGCGGACAACTCGCCGGCATCGTCACCGCGCCGGTCAACAAGCACGCCATCGTCGAGGCAGGGATTCCTTTCATCGGTCAGACCGAGTTCCTCTCCGAGCTCGCCGGTGTCCAGCGCACCGCGATGATGCTCCTGGGCACCGACCCGCAGGGCCGCTGGTTGCGCGTCGCGCTCGCCACCACCCATCTCGCGTTGCGGAAAGTGCCGGATGCGATCACCCGGCCGAAAGTGCGGCAAGCCATCGAACTCGCCGCCGAAGCCTGCGCCCGCCTGCGCCTGCCCCGGGCGCGCATCGCGGTCTGCGGGCTGAATCCTCACGCCGGCGAGGGCGGCGAATTCGGCGACGAAGAAACCCGCATCATCGCCCCGGCCATCGCGGCGGCCCGCGCCCAGGGCCTCGATGCCGTCGGGCCATTGAGCGGCGACACGGTGTTCCACTTCGCTGTGCGCGGCGATTTCGATGCCGTGGTGGCGATGTATCACGATCAGGGACTGGCCCCGCTCAAGCTTGCCGCCTTCGATACCGGCGTGAACTGGACGCTCGGCCTGCCCTTCATCCGCACCTCGCCCGACCACGGCACCGCCTATGATCTCGCCGGCCAAGGCCGCGCCAATCCCTCGAGCATGATCGCCGCCCTGCGCCTCGCCAAACAACTGGCGGGGGCCTGACCGCGCCGCCAACAACTGCCAACCGCCATGAACCGCGTCCTGCTTTCCAGCGCCCTGCTGCCCGCCCTCCTGCTCACCGCCTGCCGCAGCAAGCACACCAGCGAGACCAGCGAACTGCCCCAGGAAATGCGCCAGCAAATGAGCGAGCAGCGCGCGCAGCTCAAAGCCTCCGGCGCCACCGCCGCCCAGCTTCGCGAATACGACCGGGCGATGGAGCAAACGGAAGCAGCCATGCGCCAGATGGAAAAACAGATGCGCGAGCTCGAGCGGAAGCTCGACTGAAGCCGTGCCGACGTCGTGGGATAGGCGTCGCGCCTGTCTCTGACCTCCTCTGCCACCGGCTCTACTCCGCGTTCGCGAGCTGTGGGAGACAGCCACCCCTCAGCGCCACTGCCATTTAGTTAAGCCGTCCGCCGGGGCGCTTGCGCCTGCTCTTGCCCTTGATCGTGAATTTCTTCGGTGCGTTGCGATTAAGATTAAGAGCAGGATCAAGAGCAAGCGTCCGGCAACCTCGGCCCCCTTCCCGTTTAACTAAATGGCAGTGCCCCTCAGCGCCCGCGACGTTGGCCGCGCGCCGTCGTCAATGCGGTGAGGCCCAGCACCAGCAGTGCAGCGGCGGTCGGCTCCGGCACCAACTGGCCGCGCAGGTAGGGCTCCAACGCGGCATCGCGCGGGAAGGGATAAGCCGGTTGCCCGACCGCCTGATTGTTGCTGGAGATGAAGCGTTGGAAACCCGCCTCCCCGCCGTCCGGCGCGAAGATCGTCACGCCGTAATTGGCGCGGCTGCCGCTCATCCATTCCTGCACCAATGCCGTGATGTTCCAGTCCACTCAGACGCTCGCGGTGCCGGTGACTTGGGCGCTGGCTGCGACCGCGCTGCTGCTCTCTGGCTGGGTGCTCCAACCGACATTCGGGTTCGACGTCTCGGTGATGGCGTGGGTGTTGAGCGTCATGTCATCGCCGCTGAACGCCTCGAAGCGGTAGAGACCCAGATAGGCCGAGGTCACCGGACCGGCGATGCCCGAAAGATCGAACTGGATGAGCACGCGCTGCTGGAACTGATCCTGATTGGCCTGCCTGACACCCCAGCCATCGTGGGCGAAATCATCCTGCTCCGTCACCGAGGTGTCTTTCGGGCCCGTCGGGCCGGGCTGCAGGAAGAAGGACTGTGCCACGGCGTGGCGGTCGGCGGCGGCAAAGAGAAAGGCAAGGCCGAGCGCGGCGAAACGAATTTGGAACGGGGCGATGGTTTTCATGGCGTGGGGTGAATCGTTGGCTTCCCGGCGAACCGCACGGAATTCAACAAGAACCCGGCTAAAGCCAATGCGTTCGCGCGGGCCGTGCTTGTGGGACAGGGGCGTCGCGCCGGTCTCCATCTGAAGTTGTGTCGTGCAGGATTCGTGAGGCCTTAATACAGGGGATGAAATTGGAGACAGGCGCGACGCCTGTCCCACGCAGTTCACTTCGCCGGCACTACGTCCAGTTCGGCAATGGTCGTCCAGGCGCGGCCTTGGGCTTCGCTGAGCGCGACGAACTTGAGATAGCGTCCGGTGGCGGGCGATTTCAGCGCGATAGTCTGGGCTTCTTCGTTGTCGCGCAGGCGGCCCTTGGCGGCGACTTCGCCCCATTCCTGGCCATCCGGGCTGACGTAGATTTCGTAGTCGCGGACGCGGCCGTTGCCGGAATCGCCGCGGCCCGTGCAAACGACCTCGCCGATCTTCGTCGGGGCGCCGAGGTCGAGGATGAGCCAGTGCGGGTGCTTCGGCTCATTGCTGCTCCAGCGCGTGTGCCAGAACGTGCCTGGGTCGCCATCCACGGCGTTCGCGGGTTCGCCTTCGCCAGGCTCGAAGCTGCTGGCGGAAACGACCTTCAGCGCCAGCCGCTTGGCCTGCGTGGCGATGGGCAGTTCGCCGACGAACGGCAACGCGCCGTCCTTCGTCGCGCTGAAGCGCAGCGTGCCGCCGTCGGGGAATTCAAACGGGCCGGTGTATGGCGTCTCCGCGCCGCCGTTGAGTGCGTAGGAAATCTTCGCGCCCTCAGTCGCGGTCGTGAGCGAAACACGGCCCTGCTGGTCGCGCTCGGCGAGGAGTGGCTTCACCCGGGCGGGGAAGGCGTCGCAGGCGCGGGCGGCAAGGTATTGCTCGCGGGACATCGTGCTGGGCGGCAGTGGGCGAAACACACAGGAGAAAACCGTCGGATCGCTGTGAATCACGTATTGCGCCAGCGGCTGCGGCCCGCACCCAGCCGAGCCGACGCCCAGCGTCTTGGCACTCAAGCAGAGCACCGTGGCGGAAGAGGCGGGCAATTCGTGCGGGTGCTTCACGGATTGCAGTTCCTCGTCGGTGTAGGGGAGGGCCGAGAAAGACATGGTGCCGCCGTCGGCGGTGAGGAGCCAGCTTGGTCCATCCGCAGTCAGCGCCAGCCAGCGCGCGTCCTCGTGATTGCCACACTCCATTGTGGCGACGTAGGGCGTGAACAACTCGCGGGTCGTCGCCAGGTAAGTGCCGAGGTCCGAGCCGCGCTTGCGGTCGGGATAGTTCTCCAGCGGGCCGCGGCCGTAGTAAGTCACCTCAGCCCACTTCGGGTCGAGCATCAGCCGCACGCCGAGACGCGGCAGCACCACGCGCTGTTTGCTCTGCGGCAGGACCGACATATCGAGCGCCACCGTGCCATCGCTGAAGATCGAGTAAGTCGTCGTCTGCGCGAAGGCGAAGCCATTTTTCCCGACGGACTGGCCAGCGACGCGAAGCTGGACCGCGCCCTGCGGCGTCTGGCTGGCTTCGACGCGCGTCACCTCGAATCGTAACTGGTCCAGGCCACGGCTCTTCCAGCCGCCGGAGGCCCAGTGGTCATCATTCAAGTGCGGCGCGCGGTAGGCATAGAGCCGCGGGCCGCCGCCGGGCTGGAGCAACGAACTCCCCAGCGCCTGCCAGTCGGTGATGACTCCGCTGGCCTTGTCGAGTGTCAGGCGGAAGCCGCGACCGCTGGCCACGACCTGTGAGGCGGAGTTTTCCAGCTTCACCGGAGCGACCTCAGTGCTAGGCAGGTCAGCGTTGGCCGGCAATTTCGGCAACTGAAACTGTTCGCTGGCGACGACATGGCCGGACGGTCCCCAGACTTCATCCTTGAGCAAGGCGCAGAACACGGTGAGCAAATACTCCCGGCCAGGCTGCAACGTGAACTTCTCCCGAAGCGGCAAGGTCAGCGTCGCACTCTTGCCGGGCGCGAGGTCCAACCGGTCCACGTCCGCCTTCGCCACCTGCAAGCCATCTTCCAACAGCGTCCAGCTTGGTTGGAACTTCTTCAAATTCGTGAACGCATACCGGTTCTTCACCCGGATTTTCCCCGCCGCGAGGTCTTCGGCTTCGAAGCTGACCCACTGGTAGGCTTTCTTCGCCTCGGGGTATTTCGGGTTCACGTTGCGCTCGGCGGAGACGACGCCTTTGAGGATGAACACGCCGTCGTTGGGCTGGTCGCCGAAGTCGCCGCCGTACGCGAGGAAGGGCTGGGCCGGGTTGCGCGTGTTCCAGATGGCCTGGTCCTGCCACTCCCAGATCGCGCCGCCCATGAGGTTCGGGTAGCGGTCGAAGACGTCGTTGTAGTCGCAGATGCTGCCCATCGAGTTGTTCATGGCGTGGGCGTACTCGCAGAGATACATCGGCTTCTTGCGCGTGGATTTGCCGATGCTCGCGACCCAGTCCGGGCCTGCATACATGGTGCTGTCAATGTCGCACGGATTATCCGGGCCAGTGCCAAAACGCTCGTAGTGCGTGGGCCGCGACGGGTCGAGTGCCTTGATGGCCCGCAGCGCGGCATGGAAGTTCTCGCCCGGCCCGGCCTCGTTGCCGAGCGACCAGATGACGACCGAGGGATGGTTCTTGAAGTGCTCGACGTTGGCGACGTTGCGCGCGACGTGCGCCGCCTCCCACGCCTTCGGGTGCGAGAGCGAGTCGCGACCGTAGCCGTAGCCGTGCGACTCGATGTTCGCCTCGGCGACGAGGTAGATGCCGTATTCGTCACACAACTCATACCAGCGCGGGTCGTCGGGGTAATGGCAGGTGCGGACGTGGTTGGCGTTCATCTGCTTGAGGAGTTTGAGGTCGCGGATCATGCGCTCCTCGGAAACGTAGTGGCCGGTGTCGGGCCAATTCTCGTGGCGATTGGCGCCTTTCAACTTCACCGGCACGCCATTGATCATGAAGACGGCATCCTTGATCTCGAGCTTGCGGAAGCCGACGCGGGTGGAAAGAAACTCGGAGGCTCTGGAAACCTCGCTGGGGGCGCCGACGTTTGGCGTGAGCACCAGCGTGGTCGGATGCAGGCTCGGTGTCTCGGCGGTCCACTTGGCCGGGTTCGGCACGTTCAGCTTCAGTGTCAGTTCCTTCTCCTCGCCCGGCTCGAGGCGTTCGACGCCTTTGGTGGCGCTGATGGGCGGGTTGGTGTTGCCGGCCGGCGGATAGAGGTTGAGCGAGACGAACTGCGACGGCTGGAGTTGGTCAGTCAGGTTTTTCACCTTCACCACGACTTCCAGCGTGGCGTCCTTGTAACCGGCGTCGAGGTCCGTTTTCACAAAGAAATCCCGAATATGTACCGCCGGCGCAGCCCAGAGCGTGACGTTGCGAAAGATCCCGCTGAGCCGCCACATGTCCTGACATTCGAGGTAGCTGCCCGCGCTGTACCGCCAGACTTCGACCGCCAGCACGTTCGTCTGGCCGGGCGGCTTCACGAATTTCGTGAGGTCGAACTCCGCCGGAATGCGGCTGTCCGTGCTGAAGCCGACGCGCTGGCTGTTGACCCAGAGGAAGAACGCCGAATCCACGCCGTCGAAGGTGATGAAGACGCGCTGCCCCGCCCAGTCCGTCGGCACCACGAACTCGCGGCGGTAGGAGCCGACGGGATTGCGTTCCTTGAAGGCGGGCCAGTCGGTGGGCGGTTCACCCATGACGCGCGGCCAGTCGCGCTGGAAAGTGTAGCGCTGGTTCGAGTAGATCGGCGTGTCGTAGCCGTGCATCTGCCAGT
>Ga0105047_10016881_pt1 | contig 11421 bp, 6 predicted proteins | sample MAT04_FD_78384 | JGI IMG/M metagenome (GOLD analysis project Ga0105047, IMG submission 78384) | Freshwater microbial communities from Lake Fryxell liftoff mats and glacier meltwater in Antarctica - MAT-04 (megahit assembly) | ecosystem: Environmental > Aquatic > Freshwater > Ice > Liftoff... | reverse complement strand
GCCGGAATCGAACCGGCATGGCCGCAATGGCCAAAGGATTTTAAGTCCTTCGTGTCTACCTATTTCACCATTCGGGCAGCTGAAAAAAAACCTCCATGTCAGTAACAGGAGGTCTTAACAAGCAGAGCGAAAGACGAGACTCGAACTCGCGACCCCGACCTTGGCAAGGTCGTGCTCTACCAACTGAGCTACTTTCGCAATTTTATTCGTTTTGGGTGTGCAAATATACACACATTTTTTATATTCAAAAATTTACCTAGTATTTTTTCAGCAAATTTTTAATCTCATTTAGTTTCATCAGGGCCTCAACAGGGGTTAAGGTGTTAATATTCAAATTCATGATGTCATCACGAATTCGCTCCAGCAAGGGGTCATCGAGCTGAAAAAAACTTAACTGTATATCATCTGCTTTTTTCTCACTTTTTACCGAACTGATGCTAGTATCCTGTTCATCAGTTACATGCTTGGTTTCAAGTTGTGCGAGAATATTGGTAGCTCTTTGCAGAACACTGCCCGGCATTCCGGCCATTCGTGCCACATGAATCCCGAAACTATGCTCACTTCCGCCTGGAGTAAGCTTACGCAGAAAGATCACTTTCTTGCCGATTTCTTTTACAGCCACATGGTAATTCCGGATTCGGGGCTTGGTCGAAGCCATTTCGTTCAGTTCATGGTAATGCGTGGCAAAAAGTACTTTGGCCCGGTACAGCGGATGATCATGCAGGTATTCTGCAATCGCACGGGCAATTGAAATGCCATCATACGTGCTGGTTCCACGCCCGATTTCGTCGAGCAATATCAGGCTTCGGTTCGAAATATTATTCAGGATACTGGCTGTTTCATTCATTTCGACCATGAAAGTCGATTCGCCTGAAGTAATATTATCCGAAGCCCCTACACGGGTAAAAATTTTATCCACCATACCAATGCTTGCCGAATCAGCAGGCACAAAGCTACCAATCTGTGCCATAAGCACAATTAAAGCTGTTTGACGCAGCAAAGCCGATTTACCCGACATGTTGGGCCCGGTAAGAATGATTATTTGTTGTGAGTCATTATCGAGTAACACATCATTAGCAATATACTCTTCGCCGGTTGGCAGGTGTTTTTCGATTACCGGATGTCTGCCGTTTTTAATTTCCAGAGTAAATGAATCGTTCAACTTTGGTTTTACATAGCGGTTCGCTTTTGCTGAACGGGCAAAGGATAAAAGGCAGTCGAGCCGGGCCACCAGTTGAGCATTAAGTTGCACAGGCTGCACATATTCAGCTAAGTGGAGTACCAGTTCATTGTAAAGCCGGTTTTCAATATCAAATATTTTCTCTTCTGCACCCAGAATTTTCTGTTCATATTCTTTTAACTCTTCGGTAATGTAACGCTCGGCATTTACCAGGGTTTGCTTTCGCATCCATTCGGGTGGAACCTTGTCCTTATGCGAATTGGTGACTTCGAGGTAGTAACCGAAAACATTATTAAAACTGACTTTTAGCGATGTAATTCCGGTACGTTCAATTTCACGCTGCTGTAGCCTTACAAGATAATCTTTTCCTGAATATGCAAGTCCCCGGAGTTCATCCAGTTCGTCAGAAACACCTGAAGCAATCACCTGTCCTTTCGAGATCATGGTAGGCGGATCATCCTGTATGGTTTGCCCTATTTTGTCAGCAATCAGTTCGCAGGGATTAATTTGTTCCCCAAGGTGATTCAGCACTTCCTGGGTTGCATTCATACATGCTGATTTTATTGGAGTAAGTGCCTGAAGGGCTCTTCTGATCTGCAGCACTTCACGGGGATTTACTCTTGCCACTGCAACTTTCGAAATCAAACGTTCGAGGTCGCCGATGGTTTTTATCTGCTGTTCTATTATTTCTGTAAAAGGTTCATTTTGCAGGTAATATTCAACAATTCCATGGCGCTCAGTTACCGGTAGCCTGTCTTTCAGCGGAAGCAAAATCCAGCGTCTCAGAAGCCTCGAACCCATAGGTGAAATAGTATTGTCGATGGTCGAAAGCAATGTATTGGCATTATCATTGGGCGATTGAAGCAGTTCGAGGTTACGAACGGTAAACTTATCGAGCCATACATAATGATCCTCCTCAATTCGTGCAATTTTGCAAATATGCTGTACTTTATCATGCTGGGTTTCCGAAAGATAATACAATGCAATTCCAGCCGCAATCACACCGTTCTCCAGTTCGCTTATACCAAAACCCTTGAGCGATGTGGTGCCAAATTGTTTGAGAAGCAGCTCTTTAGCAAAGTCCAGGGTAAAAACCCACTCGTCGAAGTAGGAAAAATAGAATTTATCGCCGAATGTTTCGATAAACTGCTGTCTTTTGTTTTTTTGCACTATAACTTCAGTTGGCCTGAACGTCTGCAACAATTTTTCTATATACTCGTTCGACCCTTGTGCGACAAGGAATTCCCCGGTTGAAATATCCAGAAATGCTATTCCTGAAACCTTTGGTAAAAGGTGTACACAGGCCAGGAAATTATTTTCCTTGTTTTCGAGGATTTTATCGTTATACGAAACTCCCGGGGTTACCAACTCAGTAACACCTCTTTTAACAATTGTTTTGGTAAGTTTAGGGTCTTCAAGCTGATCGCAAATGGCCACCCTGAATCCTGCACGAACCAATTTTGGAAGGTATGTATCAAGCGAATGATGCGGGAAACCTGCAAGTTCAATATATGCAGCTGAACCATTTGCCCGGCGCGTAAGGATTATACCCAGAATTTCCGATGTTTTAATTGCATCTGCTCCGAAAGTCTCATAAAAATCGCCCACCCTGAACAACAACAATGCATCAGGGTATTTTGCCTTGATGGTATTGTATTGTTTCATTAGCGGTGTTACCACAACTTCTTCCTGTTCTTTCCTTTTTGCCACGTGAAAATGCTTATTAGTATGGCAAATATAGGATTATCTGTTTGTTTTTTGTATCATTCGGTCGAAGTATTAATAAATATTGAGTGATGGTTCCCGGAAATAAAAGTTATTTTTGCCTTATATTTTTAGGATATGCGTAAACTTAATATGGAGGAACTGAACAGGGTTAGTGTCGAAAAATTCAATGAATTAAGCAAACTTCCTGTAATTTGTATTCTTGATAATGTAAGAAGCCAACACAATATTGGTTCTATCTTCCGTACTTCGGATGCTTTCAGAGTCCGGGAATTGTATTTATGCGGCATAACAGCCACCCCACCGAACCGCGAAATTAACAAATCGGCTCTTGGTGCTACCGAGTCGGTAAAGTGGCAATATTTTTCTGATACTTGCGCTGCAATTAAAAGTTTAAAAAGTAAAGGATTCCAAATAGTAGCAGTTGAGCAAGCCTCTGGCAGCATATTACTTGAAGATTATAATCCGGAAATAAATGACCAAATTGCTTTGGTATTTGGTAATGAAGTTTCAGGTGTTAGTGACGAAGTAATGGAATTAGCTGATGCCTGCATCGAAATTCCGCAGTTCGGGACAAAGCACTCTTTTAATGTATCAGTAACTACAGCAATTGTGTTATACCATTTTCATATAGCACTTAAAAAAAAATATTTATTGTAGGGAATAATGCAGATAGTTTTTTACTATCTTTGTTTAAATTATAATTCCTTTCTAATTAATATCCTGATATTATGAAACTACCTTTACGTCGGATGGTGCTTGCCATTGTGTTTTTATTTGCCATTCATTTGTTTCCTTCCAAAGCTCTGGCACAAGAGAAGGATTCGTCATCAACTTTTAAATCCTACCTTTACCTTGTTCCGAATATTGGGGTCAGCCAGTATTTTGGCGACTTTAACAAGGCTGATTACAATAACAAATCTAAAAAACTAAGTTATGGAGTTGTTTTGGGGTATCAGTTTAGTCCAATATTTGGAGTACGTGGCCAGTTTTTGAAAACAAACTTATATAGTGAAAGGCCGGATAAAAATGCTTCATTCACATCTGACTTATGGGATGCTGGATTAAATTTAACAGTGAATATAAATGAGATTTTTGCCGATTATAATGATAAAAGATTACTGAATTTCTATCTCTTCGGCGGAGCTGGTTTAGCATCATTCAAGTCGAAACTTAAGGATTTGACTACTGATGCCGTTTTATCGGAGCACACCGAAAGGCAAAATGAATTTTTTGTCCCTGTCGGAGGAGGTGCTTTGATCAGGTTGAACCATACTTTTTCAGTTAATCTTGAGTATAGCGATCGCATCATATTCAATGATATTTCTCTTGATTTTAAAGAGGCTGTTGCACCACGTGATCATTATGGATATGCCTCTGCCGGATTATTTATCCGATTTGGAGCTAAAGATTCAGATAAAGACGGAATAAAAGATAAAAAAGATCGTTGCCCCGAAATCCCAGGCAAGGTTGACCTTCAGGGCTGTCCGGATAAAGATAATGATGGCATAGCAGATATTGATGATGGTTGTCCTGATGCTGCAGGGAAGCCTGAGTTTAAAGGTTGCCCCGACACGGATGGTGATGGCATAATTGACAGGGAGGATGCCTGTCCGACTGTTGCCGGTAAGAAAGAATTAAAAGGATGTCCCGACACGGATGGTGATGGCGTTATTGACAGTGAGGATTTATGGCCAACGGTATTCGGATTGGCTGAATTTGCTGGCGTTCCTGATCCTGATGGCGATGGTGTTCCCAGCAACATTGATGATTGTCCGGATGTGAAAGGCCTGCCTCAGTTGAAAGGATGCCCGGACTCAGATGGCGACGGAGTTGCTGATAAAGATGACAAATGCCCTGATGTATTTGGAGTTGCGACTAATTCAGGATGCCCTGCTGAAAAAGCATTCGAATTCTTTAAGGTTGTATATTTCAATTTTGACAAATCAGTCGTTACAAAGCAGAATTTGAAAGACATTGATGAATTGGCAGAGATATTAAAAGAACACGATAAGGTTAAAGTCAAAATTGAAGGACATGCCGATGCGACTGGTTCCGATAGCTACAATATGAAGTTATCAGAGAAACGTGCAGAATACGTTATAAATTATCTTGTAAATAAAGGTATTGACAAAGCTGTTTTGGTTAAAGCTTTTTACGGTGAAACCAAACCAGTAGCAGGTAACGATACCACTGAAGGAAGAGCTAAAAATCGCAGGGTTGAGATAAATACAATTAAATAAATCCCATATAAATTAATATTTGAAGAGGCTGGCCCGATGTCCAGCCTCTTTTTTTTTATGCATTGCATGCAGGTTTGATCCGGATAGTATGGTGAAAATTGCACCTTATAGGTAAATGCGATTGATATACTTCAATGACCATCAGAAAATAGATTTCATTAAAATGTTGCAAGATTATTATTTTTTAAGATATTTTTATATTTTTGCGGATCGTCATAGTAATGAAAATCAATTAATTCAGTGAACATGAACAGATACCTCTACCATTTTTCAATAATTGTACTTGCAGTTATTGTTATCCAAGTTAATGCCAGCAATGCGTTTGCTCAGGATACAACCAAGGTTAAAACTTTTAACGGCTATCTGTATCTGGTGCCGAATATTGGTGTCAGCCAGTATTTTGGAGATTTTAACGAGGATAATCTGTGGAATAAAAACCAAAAATTAGGTTACGGAGGAATTCTTGGTTATCAGCTTAGCCCTTTATTTGGCATCCGTAGTCAGTTTTTAAAAACCAGTCTGTTTAGCGAAAGACAAGATAAAAATGCTGAATTCAATTCCGATTTGTGGGATGCTGCTTTGAATCTGACCTTAAATATTAATGAAATCTTTGCTGATTATAATGAGAAAAGATTCCTCAACCTGTATCTTTTTAGCGGTGCAGGAATATCTTCTTTCAAATCAGAAATTTCTGATATGACTACAGGTTCTATAAATGAACAACATACAGTAAGACAAAATGAATTCTTTCTTCCAGTGGGTGGGGGAGCCACATTTCGCCTGAGTTACACATTTTCTGCAAATCTTGAGTATGGCGATCATATAATCTTTGATGATAACGCACTGGATTTCACTACTTCGGTTAAACCACATGATCATTATAGTTATCTTTCACTAGGTTTATTGATAAAATTCGGTTCAAAAGATAAAGACAAGGATGGCATTAAAGATAAGAATGATCTGTGTCCCGAAATACCAGGCAAGGTAGAATTAGCAGGTTGCCCGGATAAAGACAATGACGGAATTGCGGATAAAGATGATGCATGTCCGGATGTGGCAGGAAAACCGGAGTTTAAGGGATGTCCTGATAAAGATGGTGATGGAATAATTGACACCGAAGATTCATGTCCTGAGGTTTACGGCAAGAAAGAACTTAAAGGTTGTCCTGATGCAGATGGCGATGGTGTGCCTGATAAGGACGATTTATGGCCTGAAGTATTCGGACTGGTAATTTATGCCGGTGTTCCTGATCAGGATGGTGATGGTGTGCCTGGTAATAAAGATGATTGCCCTGAGGTAAAAGGCCTGGCTCAGTTTAACGGCTGCCCGGATACTGATGGAGACGGAATACCTGACAATAAAGACAATTGTCCTGAAGTTGCCGGAGTAGCTGCAAATAATGGCTGCCCCGCCGTGATCATGGGTTCAGTAAAGGAAAAAATAGTATATTTCGATACAGATGCCAGTATCGTGCTTGCAAAGAATATAATTGATCTGAATGATATAGCTGCATATATGAACGAAAATCCAGATGCTGTGATCTCAGTTGCCGGGCATGCCGATATACGCGAATCAGAAGAATATAATATGCGCCTGTCTGAGAGACGCGCTGATTATGTGATTAATTACCTGATAAAGAAAGGAATGAAGAACGCGAAAATTGATAAATCTTTCTACGGCAGGAGCAAACCTGTAGCTGATAATTCTACTGTTGAAGGCCGTGCTTTAAACCGCAGAGTTGAAATAAAAATCACGAAATAAAAACCACAAAAGTTATGGGCAAGAATCTGCTTATTTGACTCTGGTCAAAAAAAACAAAACGCTGGTTACTTTTTGTCAGGCTGTGTTCCCAAAATTATGGGACTCAGCCTTTCTTTTTGCTTTAAGATTCTCTTTTATTCTGAATTGAGACCATAACCTGGTCGAGTAATAGTGTTGCCTCTGAAGGTGGTGTTTCGTAGCTAGTGTCAGTAAGAAAACTCATCATTTTGTTTAAGCATGCTCATTTTCTTAAATTTTAGGTTTGGTATACAAAACTCAGTCTTCAGTGCGCGAGGACTTTCCCCTACGGGGACTGAGGGGTGCGCGTGGGCAGAACTCATTTTTAACTCGTTTTCTTACTGACACTAGCTACCTGAATGCCATTTTACTCATATAAAATACATTCCGCTTATTATTTTCCAGGTAGTTGTTGCGTATGGATTCATAACCTGTTGCGATAAAAAAGTTATCATACCAATGTTCAATTGTACCCAGGTACTCATCAAGGTGCTGGTCGGTGCCACGAACGGGTGCGAGCGTAGTGTATGAAGTATTTTCAACAATACTATTTCCTTTTATAGTCTTAAATGCAACTTTATTATTTGCATTATAATACAGTGTTGTTTCTTCATTTTCAAACAGACAGTTTAATTTCCGGTTCAGGTACTTGGTGAGGATATCGCGCATCTCCATGCCATTATTCCATGTCATCAAGCCACCGCTGTCAAATGCAGCTACAAAAGCATGTGAATAACGGAATCCGTCAAATACCTGGTACGAAGTTGGGAATGCCCTTCCATAATAATCATACGACATTTGTGTATTAGTATGGTATTCAGGAGAGTATGCTTCCGATGTCAAAATAAACTGGCCGCTATTTATGTAAATGTCGTGTTTCAGAAGTCGGAGATTCAGTGTTTTGTCATTCTCTTCATCTTCGTGCGTATTGGTTTGATCACTTTCTTCAGCCTTATCATTCTTTTTCTCAGGCTTTACTTTCATCCTTAAAGCATTTACATTCGTAATATACTTATAGACGTTGTTAAAATTGCTGAAATTGTAATATTTGGTAGTGCCTGCAATACCGTTTTTGATCAAAGCTGTAAAATAACCATCTGAAACAGGGGTTTTGTCTTCATTGGCATCGTAGTTCGATTGTCTCAGGTAGTAAGGCGAATAATAATTGTAGTAATAGCTGTTGTAATAATTATCGTAATAATCGTATTGTCTTCGTGTAGTGGATACGTTATACCCATAAGTGCCTGCAACAAGTCCATCCCCTTCACCCATCGGAATGTACTGTGCCGAATTAAAATTTCTGCGTTCAACCTGTTCGGAAAAATCGAAAGTCTTTTCAAGTGTACCGGGCGAATTATACTGGTTTACATATAAATGGTTTCTTGACGAAGCGTACTGAATTTTATATGTAGCAAATATTGTTTTATTTGTTGTATCAATCGCAATGTCAAGCAATAACGCATCCTTCTCCGTAGTGATTTCGTAGGTTCTTTTTTCACCTGTTACAAGCGAAAATCCAATAATTCCGGGTTGGCCTTTCCTGCTGTTAAATCCAATAAAAGCATAATTATTCGAAACTTCAAAGTCAACCACTTCAGCTTTATCAGGTATTATCCCTTTATGCTCGGTAATTATCTGAAGACGTGGTATGATCATAAAAACCAGTATGTTGCCGTCTTTATTTCTTTTGGTATCATGAAAAAGCAGGTAAATGGCATCGGTAGTGGAAAGACTTTTTAAATAGGTAACATCCTCATGGAGCGGAACCTGCTTGCGCCATTCTTCTTTCAGCTTGTCGTTAACCATCATAAACGACCAGCTTATACTATCCCGCCCGGTTTCATTTATGGTTGGATAAAAAATACAAACTCCGTTTTTACCTGCTGTTACATAGTTAAAGGGATCGCTTCCGGCAGGAGCCTGGATTTCAAGTCGCAGCGGATTACCGCTCTGTGCCAATAAGGCAGGGGCAAACGATATCAGGAACGCAACAGCAAGTAGTTTTTTCATTGGTCGGTTTTCAATCTTCAAAAATAAGAACAATTTTAAGGCACTATTATTTTATTCGCCCGATAAAAAAATAAAGGCTGCCAGGTTCCTGACAGCCTTTACTGAAAATCACGTTTAAAACAACTATCTGACAAGCAGTTTGTGAACTTCTTTCAGGTTGTTGGTTGTATTTGTTATTGTTACAAAATAGAGACCGGCATTTAGCCCGCTGGTTTCCACTTTCATTGTTTTAGAAGTTGCTTTAATGGATTTTACAACTGAACCCTGTGCGGTGGCGATGCTGATCATAAAGTCTCCGTTTTCAGGCATTTTGGCATTAAACCAGCCGGTACTTGGATTTGGATACACTTGCGTGCTATAGTTTGCAGCATTTGCTTCTCCGATTCCTTCTAGCTGACTTCCGGTAACGGTTACTTCATCTATTTCCCAGGTACGCGATTCGGTTGTATTGCTGGTATATTTAAACGCGATGTGTACATTTGGGACATCCGATAACCCAAGGTTTATATACCCTGATGGAGTCCAGGCCCATCCACCTGGTGAAAATACGGCAGAAGTAGAAATGTCATTCCATGTTCCTGAAGTAGTAGGATCTCCGCTTACATAATCAGTAGAAACCAGCACAGCCAAAGGATTTCCTGCATAGTTGTAAGCTGAGTAAAAATGAAGTTTGGTATTGGATTTAAAAGTGAAGTTGATTGAAGGTGATATAAACCAATCTTCATTATCGAAACTTGCACCACCTTCGAATCCGCTCATTTTTGCGCATCCTGATCCGTTCAGGCCGTGCGTAAGATCCGAAGTCCATATCTGTGTACCGGTTACGCTGAATTCAGTCCACGGCGAAAGATCGGTGTTGAAATTAGCTGTCGAAAGTACGTGTTGGGTTACAGCAAAAGCTGAAGGAGTTATGCCGTCAGTTTTATAATCAACCAATGTACCACCGTTTGTATAAGGGAATATCTTAAGGTAGTAAGTTGTTGCTTCCGCCAATCCTGAGAACAGGTAAGCTTGTTGCCCGAAAAGTACATTTTTAGCTCCGTTACCATCTGTAAAATTCATATCGTCAGCTTCGAAGGTTCCATCGACTGGTGCGGGTATTGTTGCGTTGGTAGAAATTTTAACAAGGTATCCGGCAGGCAATTGAGCCCCCGTAGCATCAGTCCAACTTGAATTAATACTTATTCCGGCTGAAGATGCGGCAAATACCGTAGGATAGTTGGTAGGTTCCGGATCAGCAGTAACAGTTCCTGTGGTTACGGTAATTCCAAGATTATCGATAGTGCAAATACCATCACTGCCCGCGTCGTTCACATCCGACCAGCGTATCCATAGGGTTGATCCAGCCGTCCAGCTTATCCCAACAATATTTGCACTCATTGCTGTTTGGTTTTCAGCCAGATTGCCATCCAAAGGTTCGGCAGCAATTGATGATATGATCTTTTCAACCAGGTCGAAACTGGTAACCGGGGTCCAGGTTCCTGTAGAAAGATCGGTTGCATCGAGGCTATATTCGAATGCAGTAGTTTCAGTAACCGTGTTATTTGAGCCAGTACGCCACTGTTCCATTAACCCTGTCAATGCAATTGTTGTAATCCCTGAGCCGGTGCTATTCAAAAATGAAGCACCAAACCGGGGAACTGTGCTTCCTGAACCTAACGAACCGAATGAACGGTCGGTAGCTGCTGTTGTTCCAACATTGTAGATTCCTCCTGCATTTGAAGACCCATCGGTTACTAACATCACAAGCTGATCGCCAACGGCACCGGTACCCGCCCACCGTATTGCATTCCAGCCGGTAAGAAAGGTGGTTCCGGTTGATCCCATACCATCAAAGTTTTCTGAATATGCCAGCTGACCTGCTGTGAAAGTATATGCCTGTGCATTAACTTTCATATTCCATCCAAAAAGGATGATAATTGTAAAAAGTGTAAATGTTTGTTTCATGATTCTGATTATTAGTGTTATATGAAAAGAAGAACCGGCAAATTGAAGTTAATCCCTATCGGATCAACATTTTTGCCAGTTCTTCCGCTTGATATTAATCGCTTTTTATTTCAGTATTACTTTTATTACTTTAACATTCTGTGAATTCCTGTCAGTCAAACGCATCAGGTATAATCCTTTTGGTTGCCCTGCAATATCAATCGAAATGATTTCTTCTGCTGATACAATCGAATTTACCTGTTTGCCATTTGCTGAGAAAATTGAGATATCCTGGGTTACCCTGGAGGGATTGGTAATAAATAATTTTCCGTTAGTTGGATTCGGGTAAACAGAAAATGCAGAGGGAAGAGTAGTTATGCCATCAACACCGACACTAATATAATCGGATTTTGTGAGAGTATTGTTTCCGTAAGCATTAGTTGCTTTCAGGGAAACAGAATAAACGCCATAGCTGTTGTATTTTATTAAAGGGTTTTGTTCGGTTGAAGAAGCAGGTGTCCCACCATTAAATGTCCATTCCCAGGCAGTTGGATTGTT
>Ga0105047_10016880_pt1 | contig 11421 bp, 4 predicted proteins | sample MAT04_FD_78384 | JGI IMG/M metagenome (GOLD analysis project Ga0105047, IMG submission 78384) | Freshwater microbial communities from Lake Fryxell liftoff mats and glacier meltwater in Antarctica - MAT-04 (megahit assembly) | ecosystem: Environmental > Aquatic > Freshwater > Ice > Liftoff... | reverse complement strand
TATGCGGTCTCCAGCATGAAGCCGGAGGCCACGCTCGTCGCGGTGCAGATTTTGCAGCGCGGCGGAAATGCGTTCGATGCGGCCGTGGCGGCCCAAGCGGTTTTATCGCTGGTCGATGCATCGAACAATGGCGTGGGCAGCGATGCCCTGTTGTTGGTGTGGGACGCGAAAAGCGGCCAACCTTTCTCGATTAACGCGGAAGGCCCGGCTCCAAAGCTCGCGACGATCGACTGGTATAAAAAGAACCAAGGCGGGAAACTGCCGGATAGTGATGGTTTGCTCTGCGGCACGGTGCCCGGAGTGGTCGACGCCTGGTACGCGTTATTGGATCGCTGGGGCACGATGTCGTTTGCCGAGGTCCTCGCTCCCGCCATCACGATGGCCGACCAGGGTTTTCCCCTGGGGGAACGGCTGGCGAGTGCGATCAGCGGCTCCAAGAAACTGGCCAAGTATCCGAGCAGCGCACGGGTTTATTTTCCCGGCGGCAGGAAATGGAAAGGGGGCGATCTTTTCACGAACAGGGACTTGGCCCGCACTCTTCAGCGGATCGTCGACGCTGAAAAAAAAGCTTCCAGCCAGGGTCGCCACGCAGCTCTCAAAGCGGGCCGTGATCGTTTCTATAAAGGAGATATCGCGCAAGAGATGGGCACATTTTCCGAACAGAACGGCGGGCTTTTTCGTTACGAGGATTTTGCCACGTATGAGGTGCTGATCGAAAAACCGGTCTCGGTTTCGTACCGCGGTTATGACGTCCTGAAAAATCCCTCGGCCGGACAAGGCCCCGCCGAACTCCTGGCGCTGAATATCCTGGAGAACTACGATCTCAAAAAGATGGGGCACAACAGCACGGAATATATCCACGCGAGTGTAGAGGCGGTGAAACTGGCCTTCGCGGATCGTGAGTATATGGGCGACGAGGTATATATTAAAATCCCGTGGGACCGGCTGCTCTCCAAAGACTATTCCCGGGAACGGCTGAAGCTCATCGACCCCAACAAAGCCTCGCTCGAATTCCGACCCGGAGACGTCGGCATCAAACATCCGATGGATGTCATCTTTGCGGGGGAGGATCGCGAGGGGGGCGACACGTCTTATGTGTGTGTCGTCGACAAGGACCGCAACGTGGTCTCGTTCACGCCGAGTCTCCACAACGGATTCGGCACGAATGTCGTGATGGGCGAACTGGGTTTCACCCTTAATTGCCGCGGCGATTATTATTCGCTCGTGCCTGGGCACCCGAATGCGCTCGAGCCCGGCAAGCGTCCGCGCAGCACCTTACAGTCGAGTCTGATCCTGAAGGACGGACGCCCGATTTTGGTCACCGGCAGTCCGGGCGGTGACGACCAATGTTTTCGCACGCTGCAGACATTTCTCAATGTCGCGGAATTTGGCATGAACGTGCAGCAGGCGATCGAAGCACCCCGCTGGGGCACGCGCAGTTTCCCCATGTCGTACTGGCCGCACAAAATGTACGCCGGTGAAGTGTCCGTGGAAGATCGCGTGGCCGAGCCCGTGAGAAAGGCGCTCGTCCTAAAAGGTCACAAGCTGCTGGTCAAAGGCGGCTGGTCGCTCGGCATGAACGCGGCCATCGCGATCGATCCCCAATCCGGCGTGCTCAGCGCCGGCGCCGATCCCCGCGTGGATGCGTATGCGATCGCGCAGTAGCGAATCGGAGGCGGGAGGCATAAGGCATGAGGCATGAGGCATGAGGCATGAGGCATGAGGCATAACCGGTTTTTACCCTTTTGCTGGCGACGGCGGCTCCTGCGCGCCCGCGGGGCGATGTTCGTCGTTCTCTCCCTGGATTTCCTATCCGTGGCGAACGCGGCGTCTTTTCCCACGCCGTTCAACACCGAGCCGACGCCCGGTGGCCCCATGGCCGCAGCCGCCTCGGCCTCGAGCATTACATTGCCACCGGGCTTTCACTGTAGCGTGTTTGCCGCAGAGCCCGATGTGGCTCAGCCCATCGCGATGGCCACCGATGCACGCGGCCGACTATGGGTCGCCGAAAACTACACCTATTCCGAGCGGACCACGCTCTTCCATCCGGATCTCCGCGACCGGATTGTGATCTTCGAGGACACGGACAACGACGGACGTTTTGATCGACGCACCGTGTTTTGGGACGGTGCGCAGCGTCTCACGAGCATCGAGCTCGGTTCTGGTGGAGTCTGGGCTTTGTGCCTGCCTCAGCTCGTTTTTATTCCCGACCGCGATGCCGACGATCGGCCTGATGGGCCGCCTGAAGTGATTCTGGAGGGATTCGATTTCGTGAAGGCCCGTCACAATGTCGCGAACGGATTACGCTGGGGTCCTGACGGCTGGCTTTACGGTCGCCACGGCATTCTCGGTGATTCGCTAATCGGTCCGCCCGGCAGCAACGCCACCCAACGGACTTCGCTCAATGTCGGGGTTTGGCGCTTCCATCCGCAGCGACGCACGTTCGAAATCGTGACCGAAGGCACCACCAATCCCTGGGGAATGGATTGGGATGCGCACGGCGAAGGCTTCTTCATCAATACGGTCATCGGCCATCTGTGGCAGATCATTCCCGGCGCGCATTATCGCCGGATGTTCGGCCCGGATCGCAATCCGCGCGTGTATGACTTGATCGATCAACATGCGGATCATGTACACTGGTCCACGCGGGAGGCGTGGAGCGATGTACGCAAAGGCGCGACGGCGGCCACCCTCGCTGATGGCGGCGGTCATGCGCATACCGGTCTGCTCATTTACCAAGGCGGTCAGTGGCCGCCGGCCTGGAACGGAAAACTGCTCACGCTGAACTACCATGGCCGACGCGTGAACGTGGAACGCCTCGAACGCGTCGGCAGCGCGACCATCGGTCGACGCGAACCCGATGCCTTTCAGTTCCGCGACCCTTGGTTTCGCGGCCTCGACTTGCTGGCCGCACCCGACGGCAGCGTTTTCGTGAGCGACTGGAGCGATACGGGCGAGTGTCACGACAACGATGGCGTGCACCGTACCAGCGGGCGAATTTTCAAACTTAGCTATGGCAACCCGGGGCCTCGCGAGCACGGCGATCTCGCGAAAGCGTCCGGCCCGGCGTTGGTCCAGCTTCAGCTCAGTGATAACGAGTGGCTCGCCCGCCAGGCGCGGCGGATACTCGTGGATCGCGCCGTCGCGGGCGACAACTTGGCAAGCGCCACGGCCGCATTGGAGAAAACCTTCGCTGAAGGCTCCACCTCGGTACATCGGCTGCGCGCTCTCTGGGCGCTTCATGTAACCGGAAAGCTGCGACGCGAACGGTTGCGCGAAGCCTTGACCGATCGCGACGAACACGTGCGGACCTGGGCGATCCGGCTTTTGGCGGACGACCGCGCCGTGACGATCGCTGACTCCGAAATGGATTCTGTGGTTCGTTTAGCGGCCCACGAAGAATCGGCGCTGGTGCGTCTGGCGCTGGCGTCGATGGTGCAACGGCTTCCCGGCGGGCAAGGTGCCCGTTTGATTGAACCATTGTTGAGCCGGGCCGGTGATGCGAAGGACCACAATCTGCCGCTTATGCTCTGGTATGGCCTCGAGCCGTTAGCGGCCGTGCCAGGCGTGGCCTGGGAAAAGATCGCGGCGAGCACGCGGTTGCCCGTCGTTTCACAATTCGCAGCGCGACGGCTCGCGGAGGAAATCGATCTCGCGCCGCAGCGACTCGATGCCCTGCTCGCGGGCATCGCGCAGGCGTCCGGAGAGATTCACGCCGCCGCCCTCGAAGGTATGGCTCAGGCCTTGGTTGGTCGGCCAACAGCGCCCAAGCCGGCGGCCTGGGATAGCGTGCGGAAGCGGCTGGCCGCTGGCGCCTCGGGGAAAGTCACGCGCCGGATCCGTCAGCTAAGCGCCCTTTTCGGCGACGCCTGGGCGCTCGATGAAATTCGCGCGCTCGCCGTGGAGCCGACTGCCGATCTGAAGGAACGCCAGGCCGCCTTGCAGACATTGATTGATATGCGCGTCCCTGATCTTCGCGCGATCTGTACGGACCTCCTGGCCGTGAACTCACTTTCCGCGCTCGCTGTCGCCGGGCTCGCCGTGATTGGCGATCCTGCGCTGGCCCAACGAATCATTGCAGAATGGCCTCGTTTCACGGCGGAAGATCGCGCGGCGATCCTGAGCGGGTTGCTCTCGCGTCCCGACTGGATCGCACCGGTTTTGGACGCGGTGGCGAACGGCAAAATCGAGCGCAACAGTTTGACGGCTTTTCATGCCCGCCAAGTTCAATCCCACCGCAACCCGGAGCTGACGCGACGCCTCAGTGAAGTCACCGCGGTCGCCCATTCGCCCTCGACGACAAACTCCATGGCCACGTGGCAACGCCACTTGACGTCCGACAGCCTCACGCGCGCGGACCTGACCAACGGTCGCGCACTTTTCCAGGCCCGCTGTGCAGCTTGCCATCAACTTAATGGTGCCGGTGGTGCCATTGGCCCTGACCTCACGGGAGCAGCGCGAGACAACCTCAATTACCTGCTCGAAAACATCCTCTCACCCAGCGCCACGGTGGCCAATGATTACCGCCTCACGCTCGTCACGCTTAAAGACGGCCGCATTGTCTCCGGCATGATTCGCGAGAGGTCAGCCGCCAGTCTGACGCTCCAGTCGATGGCCGACACGGTGACGGTGATGCTGAACGACGTGGTCAAGCAGGAGACCTCCACGATGTCGCTTATGCCGCCGGGTCTGCTCGAAGGACTCGAGCCCGCGCAAGTGCGCGACTTGATTGGTTTCTTGATGACGAAAAATCCGTGAGCCCGACCGTAGCAGCGCACGCTGGCGAATGAAGAGGTGCGAACCCCGCAAACAAAACCCCACTCGCTGGCGCTCGTAGCTACATTGATTACCGATCTCTAACTTCTGATTTCTGATCTCAAGTCCACCCTCGGCTCGCTGGCGCTCGCCGCTACCTGCACCGCCCCTCAGACCTCAAGCCTCTAGCCTCTAGCTTCTAGCTTCTAGCTTCTAGTTTCAAATCCCTCGCCTCTCCCCGCCGTCACCCTAAAAAACCCGTCATGACTTCGGCCCCTTCCAGTCCTGCGGTTCCCCCACCCCTCACCATCACCCGCGCGGTGGCTCGACCATGGGTAAGACGAATGACGGCGATCTTTTTAGGGGTTTGCGCGGCCACGCTCACGCACGCCGCGCTGCCATCCGACGACCCGCGTTTTTCGGGCGGGTGCGGCGACGAGTAATATCACGCCTGAACTGGGTACCCTCATCGTGGGCAGCTTTACGCCTGGACCGGCGAAGCATGTACACGACGAACTTTTTGCGCGCTGCCTGGCGCTGGATGACGGCACCACGAAAATCGTTTTGGTGATCTGCGACAACCTCGGGGCCGCCCGGGAGGTTTTTGACGAAGCGAGAAAACTGATCACCGCCGAGACGGGTTTACCGGGCAGCGCCGTGGTGATGACCGGCACGCACCGTATCACGCGCGCGAAATGGACTACGCCAGGCGCACGATCCTCCTCGCGAAATTTCCTGACCGCGTGAAGTTCCCGATCCAAGCGATGCGCATTGGTGAGCTCGGGATTGCCACCACAGCCGCGGAAACATTCACCGAAATCGGCTTGGAAATAAAAAAGCGCAGTCCCTTCAAGCCGACGTTCACGCTCTCGATCGCCAACGGCTACTTCGGTTACCTGCCCACGCCGGAGCAGCACGAACTGGGCGGCTACAAAACCTGGCTGGGAACAAACCAGCTGGAAGTCCAAGCCTCGGTCAAAATCGTGGACGCTCTCATCGCGATGCTCGAAGGCCTGAAATAAGGGCGTCGGATAAGTCAGCCCGCACCGAGGCTAGAAAGCGGGAGTCCACCGCGGAATCCCACCGTTTTTCAGCTGGGCCTCGTAGTGCACGAAATACGGCCGGGTCGGCGAATTGGGCACCTTCTCGTTGACCATCAGTGGCACGGCTTCGGCCCACCAGGCATCGTAGGCAGCGCGCATCTTCGCCACAACCTCCGGGTGATCCGCGATCACATTCTTTTCCTCGGCAGGATCCGCCAGGATGTCGTGGAGCTCACGATTGTTGATGAGGCGAAAACGCTCGTTCCTCACTGCGCAGCTCTTGAACTTGGAAAGGTTCGGATCTTCGCCTTTTTCCCAACGTCCACTATGAGTGAACAAAAAGCGGTCCGGCCAGGCGGCCGCAGGATTCGCCAATAAAGGCACCATGCTGCGACCGCGCACCTGATCGCCACCGGGCAACCGACCTCCCGCCAGTTGCGCAAAAGTCGGGTAGAGATCGATGTGCGCGGTCAACCGGCCAATGTCTTTCCCTTCCGGCAAAACCCCGCGCCAACGCCAAAAAGCCGGCACGTTGGTCCCCCCTTGATTCGGGGAATTCTTGCCGCCCTTCAAACCGGAGAAGTTCATGTTGACCTGTTTCCCGTTGCGGAGCGCCTGTCGCCCCACCCCGCCGGCCTGGCCGTTGTCGGTCATGAAAATCAGGAGGGTGTTTCGCTCCAAATCCCATTCCGCCAGTTGGGCGAGCAACCCGCCCATATTGTCATCGATGTTCTCGATCATCCCCAGGCGACCCGCGGCGTCCGGCTCGAAGCCCTGCTCGAGAAACCGCCGCTTGGATTTTTCCGGCGCGATGAAGGGCCCATGCGGGGCGTTCGGCGTGAGGTAGACAAAGAACGGCGCACCGGCGTCCTTGCGTTTTTTGATCCAGGTGAGCGCCGCGGCAAAAAACACATCCGTACAAAAACCCTCCGTCTGTACAAAACGCCCGTTGTGGCGAATGACGTTATCAAAATATTGGTTCTTCTTCTCCGTGTTCGGCGGAGCGTCGGCGCAGCTCGAATCATATTTCTGGCCAATCCCGCCGCCGCCATGAATGAAGGCTTCGGTGAAGCCGCGGTTGTGTGGCTGGTAGGGATCCTCATCCCCCAAATGCCATTTCCCGAAAATCCCAGTCGCGTAGCCAGCCTCGCGTAAACACTCCGCGAGCGTCGTCGCCTTCAATGTCATCCGCTCGCGCTCCAGAATGGTGTGAGTGACGCCGTTCATGAACTCGTGCCGGCCGGTCATGAGCGACGCCCGCGTGGGGGCGCAGGTGGGGCTCACTTGGAAATCGGTGAACCGGGTCGACTGTGTATAGAGGCGATCGAGGTGGGGGGTGCGCAAATAGGGGTTCCCGAGGCAACCGAGGTCGCCTTTTCCCTGGTCGTCGGTCATCACGACGATGATATTCGGTCGGCTGCCCGCGAGTTCGGCGGCAAACGTGGTAGCAACACTCGCGACCAGCCAGAGGAACAGCAGTTGGGTCAATTTCATAGGAGGTACGCCGAAACGATCGGCACGGGGTGAACCGAAGGGGTTTCTTGCGGAGGTCATCGCAAACCAACGAAACCGATCAGTGCAACAGGCTTTTTGATTGAGCACCCGCCCCTCTTGGCTGGAAGGAACGGATCCCCCGTGGGGTTCGATGCCCGGCTTCAGCATTCGGACTATTTTCATCCGCCCGTTCCCAACTATCCCCCGCCATGTTCCGACTTCCATCACCCCGCGTCCCTTCGGCAATCGTTGCGCTGGGCTTTTGGTGTATCAGCCCATTCCTTTGACGTGAGCGGCCAGGACCGCGAACCACCGTCCGGATACGGTCGTGGCAGCAAACCTTCAACCACTTAGAACTGTCCCGGGTGGATTTTTTGGCACCAGGGTTTCGCGATTCCCGCGGACCGCGTCAGGAGCTTTTTCGAGGATTATTCTGAGTAGTGCGGTGCTTCAGCCCGCCTTTTGTATTTTGAGTTTTTCCCTTCGGAAGGCGGGCTGAAGCACCGCACTACCGCTCAGGCAGGTTAGAATTCGCCCTTGATTCCCAGGCTGACCAGAGCCCCGGTGAACTGCGCCTGATCCACCCGGGCATAATCCGGAGTATCCGGCGACCAGGTACCGCGACGCAGACCTTCATTCCAAAGATTCCGGACACTGCCTTCGAGATACAGTCGGCGCGTCAGTTTGTACTCCATCGACACATCGACTTTGCCCTGCGGTTCGATCCGGGCGTAGCTGTTGGCACGAACCGTCGCGCTCGCCGCCGCCAGCGACACGCGGGTACCGCGACGCTCCATGACTCCCACCTTAATCGCATAACGCGGGCGGACAAAATTTAGGCCCCAATTATAAGTCGTGGGCGTCACCTCGGTCAGGTCATCCGCATTCGCGCCGCTCACCGACACCCGGGTCCAGTTGACAAAAACTTGGAGGCCCCGCGCCCAGTGCGGTAAAAAGAACAGGGACTGGCGGTAGCCGGCCTCGACGCCCTCAATGGAGGCCGCGCCCTTGTTCTCCTTCGTCACGACATCGTAGCTCAAATAGTCATCGGACAGTCCATATTGCGCGAGAATCTCCGGGGTAACCGGGATGCGACTCAGGCCAAAGAAGTCCTTCAGGTCCTTGCGGAAAAAACTGACCGAAGCCACCGCCCCTTTGACATTATAAGCCTCAAACGAGAGGTCGTAGTTGTCGGAGGTCCAGGCCCGCAAGCCCGTGTTGATGATCGTCAGGGTCTTGTCCGCGGTGGCTGAGCCGGGGTCGACGACCGTGATGCCCGGGATGATTTCGTTGAAATTGGGCCGACCAATCGTGCGGGCGTAGGCGGCCCGCGCGATGATCTTGTCGGTGATGGAATAGCTGCTGTTGAGGCTGGGATAATAACCCTGATAGCTCCGCTCCGAGCGAGCCCCGAGCGCCTCGAATTGCAGACGGGCCCGCTGGAGCAGGTCGTTCGTGATAAACGTGGGCCGGCCAGCGCCATCGAGGACGATCCGCCCATTCGCGTCCCGCACGTAAAGATTCCCGGGATTGTTGGAAGCGCCCCGGCCATCATCGTCGGTCTTTTCAAAACGTACGCCTCCCACGAGCCACAAACGATTCTCAAAAAATTTCAGGTCGCCGCGGAAGTAGGCCGCAGAAATCGTCTCCTTGATCTGCAATTTGGCGGTGGCGGCGGCAGTGAAAGCGGCCGCCTCATTGAGGATGAACCATTCGGGATGCTCTCTATAAAGCTGGAGAACTTTCGTGATGCTGACGTAGCGGATGTTAACCGGGTTGTTGGCCGTATCGGTATAGGACGCCTGATTGGAAAAATTATCCGCCATCAGATCGAAGTTTCGCACCTGGCGACCAGGAATCCCGCCGGGCGGGGTAAACGTCCAACTCTTCGATTCTCCCTTCGCATTGTTGATGCGCTGACTGACGGCGGCCCCCATTTTGACCGTCAGCGGAATCCGCGTTCCGAAATCATAAGCGGCATTGAGGCCACCCTTGCGGATTTCATCAGTGATATAGCGCTCGTTGCTCGAGCTGCTGTTGAGCGAGTAGTTATTGCCATCGAAGATATTGATCCGCGCACCCGATCGATCCACGGCCGAGATTTGATCGATCTTCTGCTCGAGCAGGCCGCGCAGACCTTCGGCCCGAACCACGAGGGTCGTGATGTTCACGCCGAGGTTCGCAAAAAATCCGTCGCTCATGTCGAGGAACTTGATGCTCCCCGTCGACCACGTCGCATCGGCATTAACCTTCAACGGACCGCCCGAAAATTGATAACGCAGCAGGAGACTGGAGAGCGGCTTGTATTGATTGTTGGAACCGAAGGCTTGGCTGACCGTCCCGACGCCGGTCGCGGCCCCTTGGCTGAACGTGGCGTCCCCGGTGGTACCGGCGCCGAGGGCATGCAGGAACGAGTTCTGCCGGAGCGAAACGATTTGCCGCGCGTAACGCCCGTTCACACTGAAGGTATGCTGACCGCCGAGTTTCCAATCGACGCCGGCCTGGAGGAGGTCCTTGTCCTCGCGCAACGGGGTAAACGTGCCGGAACCACCGGTCTGAACGCCCCGCACCTTGTCCCAAGTGGTGCGCAGATTTTCCCAATCATTATAACGCACCGATTTACTGGCCGCGAAGGTAAAGGCGAGGGAAGGGTTCAGGGGGAGTATATAGGATAGATCGATCCCGGGCTGGGTTCGCGTGACCGTGGTACGATCGTCAATTCCGTTCACGCGCTGAAACGGAGAGCCAAGCTGGTCCAGGCCTCGATTCGCCGTGTACGTGGCGAAAAGCTTGTAGGTCAGCAGCGGAGTCCGGCGACTGAATCCGCTTTTGCTGATCATATTGATGCCGCCGCCGACGGCGTTGGCCGGCATGTCCGGCGTCGGCACTTTGGTGATTTCAATCCGATCAATCGTACCGGTGCCGGCATTCGCGAAATCAAACGATCGGGTGGTCGGTAGCGTCGACGCGAGCTCCGCGCCGTCGCCCGTGACAATGGTACCGCTGGCCGGCATGCCGCGCATGGTCGCCTGCGACGGCGATTGCGGATTGTACATCAGGCTGAGGCCAGGCACGAACTGCAGGAGCTCGCCGACATTGGCTTCTCCCACCGAGGGGAATTCATCCACTGAAACCACGTTCATCACGTTCGGCGCGCTGCGCTGTTCATTGAGCGCCAGGGCCTGTCCGCTCAGTCGGCGCTCAGCCACCGTGAAGGACTCCAGCTTCACGGTTTCACCGGCGCGCGAACTCCGCTGCCCACCCAGCATCAATTCAATGTCCTTCCTCACCGCACCGCCCGACGGGATGGCGAGCGTCACCGTTTCAGACTCAAAGCCGGTGTAGTTAATCGTGAGCGTCGCGGATCCCGCCGGCACGTTGGCCAGACGGTATTCGCCGTTTTCGTTGGTCGACGTTTCCGCGTTGGTTCCCGCGAGCTTAATCCGCGCGTTGTGCAGGTAAGTGCCGGTGGCGGCATTGAACACCCGTCCTTCGACGACACCCGCACCGGCGGATTGAGCGAAACCCGGAGACCAGAGGAAACCGAGAGCCATGATGACTCCGAACAGGGATCTAAAACCAAACGAGGCGGCAGAGGCAGGCATGAGGAATGCGAGTTGAGTTCGATGAACAGAAATGAGGGAGGCTTTATGACTTGGTGGCGGACGACTGCCGCAATCGTTGCGACAGCCACGGAACGTGGCGGATGCTCAGCCACTCTCCGCTGGAGATAATGAAACAGCGAACGCTCCGGAACCGTCCGGGCGCCGTCTTCGACCTCTCGTTTGATCGAGGGAACCGCGTCCAGCCGGGTTACCCCGCTCAGCCCTAACCCGGCCAGAAAGAACCAGGTCCGACCGCTACAAGCCCCGCGTCGTCGAGTTGTTCGTCGGCCGCTCATGTAGATCAAAATCCTCGCCGTGACGCAGCGCGCGACTTGCGGGATTCAGGCGCGTCGAGCCACGCCGCCGGCACCGCGCAAACATTGCTCGCGACCACTCGCCCCTCGATCGGCTGACCGGTCGCCTGTACAGCGTAATGCGGAGCTCCGAGTCCGCTTGAGGAAAACAACCCCGACGCCAGCCAGCCCACCAGGAAAGGGGAAAGCCGGCGCCAAGCGCGCGGTTGT